>ODAK010002456.1_pt1 | contig 19510 bp, 18 predicted proteins | sample 1539591 | NCBI WGS metagenome assembly ODAK01 (sample SAMEA3539303, study PRJEB22396) | soil metagenome | biome: tundra; feature: field; material: soil | place: USA | collected 2010-05 | depth 0.15 m | reverse complement strand
CGACGTTTCTTGGCCGCTCACCTGAACGTAGCGGTCACCCTGTAGTTCGATCATCAGCGGCTGGGTGGGCGATGAAGAGCGCTCTGGCACGGGTGCTGCCGCCGGAGGAGCTTGCAGGATGATCACGGGAGGCTGAGAAGCGACGGGATATCCCGTGCTGGAAAGATAGTCGGAATAAAACGGATCGGAGAATGCGAGCGGATAAAAGAAAGAGCGCGCATGGCCGCCTCGGTTGTAACCGGGAGCGAAGCGCGGAGAGGGGGAGACCATACGCTGCGCGCTCACACACGGCGTGACCGCGGTGGCCAGTGTGATGAGAAGCAGCGTGCGCATGATCAGTTCGCCTGAAGGGGCGGCGGGAGCTGAAATGTGATGCCGCGATCCTCGTTTTGCTGGCGCGTGGCCTCGAGATCGAGGTCGGCGAGAGCGATTTTGCGGGCGTGTCCGGGCGTCAGATCAAAGATAGTCTGGCCGATGATGGCGTAGTTGCCAACCTCAAGCTTGCGACCGTCCTTGAAGATGAGCAGGGTCGGTTCCTGAGGAGGGTCGGGATCGGCAACGGAAGCATCGGCGCCCTCGGCCGAGTGAGGCGCGGGAACATTTCTCACCGGGGGGATGTAGGAAGCGGCACCCGATCCGCGGCGGTCGAAGATGGTAGGACCGCCCTGGTAGTTGTCATCCGCGCTGTTGTCAGCGTCGTCGTCGGTTGCGCCGATGTCGACGGCGTAGGGAACAGGGACGGCATAAACCAACGGAGGAGCGTATTCCACATAGTGATGGCGGTGAGGATGGCCATCGCCATTGCGAGGCGCGTGCGAGGTGGAGAAGGTGACGCGGGAGTTGGGAGCAAAGCCGCGCGGGCCGAGCGAAGTTACGCTCGCCGGAGGGCCGTTGACAGGGCGTCCGCCGAATCCGGGTGAAGTCACCGACGCGGGCGCACCGTTGATCTGCGCGTGGCCGGTTGAGATGAAGACCACTGGCAGCACAAGCAGGCTGAGAAATGCGACCGAAGGCGGAATCGAATGCCGCACACAGACATGATACTCCAATAGGGAAGACATGGCGCACCTCGAAAGTGGTAGGCCGTTCATTGGTTTAGATGCGGGAGGGGCTGGCCGGATGCCCATGACCGAGCGATGGGACGCGATGTATGTTGTTGAAAGTGCGAGGTTCGCGATGGCTGAAAGGTGCGGACTATAATTCTCGTGAACGGCAGGGCGGACAAAGGTTCGAAGCATGAAATCTGCAATCCGATTTGCGCTACTGGCGCTGGTGCTGGTGATTGTGGCGATGGTGTCGGCGCTGACGGCGATGCGGTTTGCCATTCACGGGCAGGAGGTCGCAGTGCCTCCTGTGGTCGGGCTAGCTCCGGCGGAAGCGGAGCGGGCGGTGGCGGGACTCGGACTGCAAATCTCGATCGAGCGGCAGTATTACAGTCCCCAGATTCCTGAAGGAAGAATCATGTCGCAATTGCCCTTGCCGGGCACGAAGGTGCGGCGCGGCTGGCAGGTGCGAGTTGCGCAGAGTCTGGGACCGACGCGGGTGACGATTCCGGATGTGACGGGGGAGAGCGAACACGCGGCGGAATTGAATATCCGGCGGCGCGGGCTGGATGTGGCTTCGATGGCGCAGGTGCAGGCGCAGGACATACCGGCAGATCAGGTGCTGGCGCAGAGTCCGACGGCGAATGCTACGCAGGTGGCAGCGCCGAAGATCAGCTTGCTGGTGACGGTGGCAGCGGATCCGCAGGCGTTTGTGATGCCGAGCTTCGTAGGACAGTCGCTGGGCAGTGCCAGCCGGAGTTTGCAGGATGCAGGATTCAGGTTGGGGAATGTGAATGCGGCGGTGCCGGCGAGCGCTCCTGCAGGGGATGCGGCGAATCCGAATGCTGCGAGTGCACCATCGGCGGCTGGGGCTCCGGCAGTTCCTCCAGCCCAGACAGCGCCTCCAGCGCAGGCTTCGCCCGCGAGCATTATTGTTTCGCAAGCTCCGGCGGCGGGGCAGAAAGTGTTTGCGGGGACAGGCGTTAATTTTGAGGTACGGTAAACAACTCGCCACGGATTTACATCGATCGCCCGGATAAACCCAACGTCCTTTTTAGATTCTTTCCAGAATTGCGGCGAAGAAGCCATCGCAGGGGTGGACGCCTGGGAGCGTGCGAAGGTAGGGGCCGCGCGTGAGGGAGGCTGGGTCGGGCCAGGTTAGCTCGCCGGTGGTTTTCAGGCGGTCAAGTTCGGTGCGGCAATCGAGCAGGCGAAAGGAATGATTCTCTGACAAGGCTTGCTCGACGACGTTTTCGTTTTCTTCTTTTTCCAGCGAACAAGTTGAATAGATGAGGCGTCCTGCGGGAGCGACCTGGGACAGGGCGGAGCGCAGGATTGCCGCCTGGCGTTCGTGTAACTCCGCGAGATCATCGATCGTGAGCCGCCATTTGATCTCGGGATTGCGAGCCAGTGTGCCGGTGCCGGAACAAGGGACGTCGGCAAGAACACGATCGAACGGGAGGGACATGGGGAGATGCTGCGCGTCGGCGTTCACGATTTGGATTCGTGTGAGGGAAAGCAAGGCATGCGCGTGCAACAGTTTTTGCAGCAGGCGGGTGCGGTGAGAATGAAGTTCGACGGCGGTAATTGCGGCTGCGGGGTTACGGTCCGCAAGAGCCAGCGTCTTGCCGCCGGGAGCGGCACAGCAGTCGAGAATGTTTGATCCGTTGCCTACGAGCGCGGCGACGAGTTGCGAGGCTTCGTCCTGGATGACGATCTGGCCAGTGCGAAATGCCTGGGTTTTCGTGATGTCTCCCGCTTGAACACGGCGGGCGGATGCGAGAAGGCCTCCGGGGAGGAGAGTGATTCCTTCCTGGTTGAGTTGCGCTTCTGCGGCGGGCGCACGGAGGCGGATTGCCGCGGCGGGGATTCGCTGATTGTATTGGCAGATTTGGTGAGCGGCGGAGAGTGCGTATTCGTGGGCCCAGCGCTCTACCAACCATAGCGGATGCGCAAAGGTACGGGCTAGGGCTTCGGGTGAAGAGTTTTCGTCTTCCGCGGAAACATCAGGCTTTCGTGGCGCTGCTGAGAGCTTGCGCAGCACAGCATTCACGAAGGGAGCAGCGGAGCGTTTACGAGCGCGTTTGACCAATTCGACGCTCTCGTGGAGGGCCGCGCGCTGCGGGACACGATCAAGCCAGAGGAACTGATAGAGGGCGAGGCGCAGAGCGATGAGAATTTCGATGTCGAGTTTGGACAGAGGCTGCGAGGAGGCGGTGGCGATGTCGGCGTCTAAGCGCGAGCGCCAGCGGAGAACGCCCATGACGAGTTCGGTCGCGAGGGCGTGATCGGGAGTGGAGAGGTGCTCTTGGGCGGAAGAGTGCAGAAGGTCTGAGGCGTAGGAAGATTCGCGCTCGACGCGGAGGAGAATGTCGAAGGCGGCGGCGCGTGCTGGAGAGACGGTAGTTTTTGCCGGTCTAATCTGGGGGTTCAAGCTGTCAGTATGACGGAAGCTGGCAGGCTACGGAAGGCGGGATAGGTGAAATTCAGAGAATCCCGGTGAGGACGGGATCAGTGTGGCTACGAAACGCGGGCTGCGCCCGCGAGACAGCCGGGGGCGGCTGTCTCCACATAATCTCCCCACATAATCCCCCCATAGAATCAGTTGGAGCCTAGTTTTTCGCGTGGGTGGGGACGATATCCGCGGACAAAATCTCCGGCGGAAGAGCGCTTTTTTCCTTCTAGCTGAATCTCTAATAGTTCGAGCGAGGTGTTGTGGCCGCAGCCGACTCGGAGGCGATCGGCTGTCGCATGGAGTTCGGCGGGAGGCAGGGCGTCGGCTGCTGGTCTTGCTTTGACGATCTGTAGGGTCTTGCCGCGAAATTTTGTGTGCGCGCCGGGCCAGGGTTGGAAGCCGCGAATGCGGTTGAAAATGTCGGCGGCGGAACGGGAAAAATCTACCAGGCCGTCTTCTTTCTTCAGAATCGGGGCGAGGCTGGCCTGCGAGTTGTCCTGCGGGCGAGGATCGACGGAACGGGCTTGCAGGCGGCGCAAGGTCTCGACTACGAGATTGGCGCCTATGGAGGCGAGGCGCGGAGCGAGGGTTTCGGCAGTGTCGTTGGGCGAGATGGGAAGATCTTGCTGGAGGAGAATGTCGCCGGTATCGAGGCCGGCGTCGATGCGCATGGTGGTGACGCCCGTGACAGTTTCACCGTTCGCGATGGCCCACTGGATGGGCGCGGCGCCGCGGTATTTCGGGAGGAGTGACGCGTGCAGGTTGAGGTTGCCGAGTGCAGGGAGATCGAGCATCCATTGCGGAATAATGCGGCCGTAGCCGACGACGATGATGGCGTCGGGCTTGAGGGCTGTGAGTTGAGCTCGGAATTCGTCGTTGGCCTTGATGCGGGCGGGCTGGGTGATGGGAAGGTTCAGTTTCAGAGCTGATTCTTTGACGGGTGAGGAGACGAGCTCGAGGCCGCGTCCCTTGGGGCGGTCGGGTTGAGTCACAACAAGATGGACGCGGAATCCGTCGTCGACCAACTTCTCGAGGGTCGGGACGGCGAAGCGCGGCGTGCCGCAGAAGACGAGATTGAGGGACATTGGTAATTATGTAGTCGGGTGATTGAGTAATTGCGAACCGATTCTAAATTACACAATTACCCGATTGCCCAATTTCTCAATCTTTCTACCATTCTCCTGTTTTCATCATTTTGCGGATTTTGCGCTTCATCAGATCGCGCTTGAGGGCGCTGATGTGGCTGATGTAGAGCTTACCGTTTAAGTGATCGGTCTCGTGAAGGAAGGCGCGGGCCAGTAATTCCTCTCCGGTTTTTTCGAAGACCTTCCCGTGAACGTCCTGAGCGCGGACGGTAACTTTGTTGGGACGAGCGACGTTCTCACGGAAATCGGGGATGCTGAGGCATCCTTCACTTTGGGTGTGGCGGCCCTCGGTGTGAATGATTTCGGGATTGATGAGGACGAGCTTTGCGTCCGGATCTTCTTGGAAGGTGACATCGACGACGGCAATGCGGCGGCCAATGCCGATTTGCGGAGCGGCCAAGCCGACTCCGTGGGCGGCGTACATGGACTCGAACATGTCTGCGATGAGCTTCTGCAGTTCTTCGTCGAAGACAGTCACTGTTTCGCAGGGTTTCTCAAGAACCGGATTACCGAATTTTACGATGGGATAAATCATCAGTAGTTTTTCAATTGCTGGCAGTATCCCTGGAAATTTCTTAAGGTTTCAGTCATGGAATCGCCGCCAAATTTTTCCAGAGCAGAGCGCGCGAGCGTCAGAGCCACCATCGCCTCAGCAGCAACGCCGGCGGCGGGCACCACGCATACGTCGGAACGTTCATAGGCAGCCTTGACGGGCTCGCGCGTGGAAAAGTCGACCGACTGCAGCGGGCGACGAAGCGTAGAAATTGGTTTCAAATAGCCGCGGACGCGGATTTCCTGTCCATTCGAGACCCCGCCTTCAATCCCTCCAGCGTTGTTCCTGGTGCGGGAGAAAGCGGTGTAACCGGAGGCGGCAGTGTAGCCGATTTCGTCGTGCACGGCGGAACCGGCAGCAAAAGCGGCGGCTACGCCCGAGCCGATTTCTACCGCCTTGACCGCTTGCAGGGACATCACCGCGGCCGCGAGCATGGCATCGAGACGTTCGTCCCACTGCGCGTAGGTGCCAAGGCCAGGCGGAACCTGGTGCGCCACGACTTCAAAGACTCCACCGAGCGAGTCCCCAGTCTTGAGGACTTTGTCCACTTCGAATTTCATGCGCTGCTCAGCTTCAGGGTCGGCGCAGTTGAGGAGAACATCTTCGCGAGCGTGGAGGGCGCGAATCTTCTCCCACGGCACTTCATCCGGAAGTGTGACGCTGCCGGTGGTGACGACGTGACTAAGAACTTCGATGCCGAGTTCGCGCAAGAAAAGTTTGGCGATCGCGCCGATGGCAACTCGGGCGGCCGATTCGCGGGCGGAGGCGCGCTCGAGCACGTAGCGGGCTTCGGGGAAGTTGTACTTCAAGGCTCCGGCGAGATCAGCGTGGCCCGGCCGGGGAGAAGCAACGCGTTTGTGCTTCGCGGGATCGCCCTCAGCGACCGGCAAGGATTCCTGCCAGTTCTTCCAATCTCTATTTTCAAGTTGGATAGAGATGGGCGAGCCGATGGTCATCCCCTGACGGACGCCGGAAAGAATGTGGGCGGCATCGCGCTCGATCTTCATGCGGCCGCCGCGGCCATAGCCCTGTTGGCGACGCCAGAGTTCACGATCGAGGACGGTCTGGTCAATTTTCAATCCGGCGGGCATGCCGGAAAGGAAGGCGACCAGAGCTTCGCCGTGGGACTCTCCCGCTGTGAAGTAGCGCAGCATAAATTTTCGATTGTACCTGATGCGAGGTAGGATCAGGGTTCCGGACGTGCCTCCGTATTCGAAAGAAAGGCGGCAGACTGCATTTTCACAAGCTAAACAACGGCACGAACGGTTACAATAAGTTAACGACGTTTCGTCTGGGTTCGAACCGAATCCAACCCACGCCACATCGCAATTTTCTCTGGCCCAATTTAAGGAGTTGCCTGTGTGCCCCCCAGCACAGATCCAAGGCGAAGAGATTTTCGGCAATAAAGAAATTCGGTGCCTTCTGGTGCACGACCATGTCTTGTTGCGCCAGGGGTTGCGGCGTTTGCTGGCAGATGAACCGGACATTGAAGTGGTAGCGGAGGCAGGGAATGCTGCCGAGGCGCTACAGAGGGTGTTCGAGCATCGTCCCGAGGTCGTGATCACCGATGCGCATATATTCGACTGCGCAGCCGATCAAACGGAGCGGTTAATTCTGCGGGAGTCTCCACACAGCAAGGTATTGTTCCTGACGACGCACGAAGGCGAAGACACTCCGCAGGAATCGCTAGCAGACGGGACGAGCTGTGCGGTGCGGCAGACTTCCGCGGAAGAGTTAGTAGAGATGGTGAGGAGGACGCACGCCGGTCAGGAAACCGGGGTAAGGGGAATGTCGGAAAGGCGCCGAGGAGAATGGCTGCCCCAGGAACTGCTCCCCCGAAAGCGCGTTTTGACGGTACGAGAACGCGAGGTCTTAAAGCTGCTGGCTGAAGGCAGGACGGTGCGCTCTGCCGCAGTTGTTTTGGGACTCAGCATCAAGACGGTAGATGCACACAAGTTCAATCTGATGCGGAAGCTGGGGATTCATAACAAGGCGGAGCTGGTGATGTGGGCGATTCAGAAGCGAGTTGTGAAAGTGCCGGCGAATTACTAGGAATTGCGGTTCTTGGGGAGGCGACACAGATCGTCGTCCCTAACGGCGTCTGTATTCCAGTTTTACTTTCGCCCCTTCGGGGCTTGTTGATCATTCATCATGTCCATCCACGGCTTGCGCCGCTTCGCGGCTGGTGTCTGGCAGGTCTCTTTTCCATCCTTAAACACAATCCCGCACCGCTAGTCATGAATGGCCGCGGCGGCGAGCTCTGCGAGGCTTGAGACAGTCAGATCGGGATTGGCCTCGGCGGCTTTCACGGCGCCGACGCCCGGCCGGGCCGAGGGACGGTTCACCCATACGGTGGCGAGGCCGAGCGATTGAGCGGGAACGACATCGTGGTAAATGCTTTGGCCCACGTGCAGGACGCGATGCGCAGGAGCGTGGATGCGACTCAGGGCGAGCTCGAAGAGTTTCAGCGAAGGTTTGTAGGCCTGGGCTTGCTGCGCGGTGATGACCTCATCGAAGTCAACCCCGAGCTGCGGCCGCGTACCCGCGAAGAGATCGTCGTCCACATTGGAAAGAATCGCCAGCCGAAAGCGCGTCTTGAGCTGCCGAAGAGCGGCAACGGTGTCTGGCCAGGGCTTCCAGGTGGAAAGCGAGTCGGGCAGTGAGCGCGCTTCATCAGGACTGAGAGTGAAGCGAAACTCCGCGGCAAACTGGCGGACGACCGACTCCAGGACTTCACGATAGGGACGAAATGTGCCCTGTTCGGAACGCTGCTCAAAATCTCCGTAGAGTTTGAGGATCGTGGCGTCGTCGATTTTTTTCCCATGGGCTGAGAGGACTCGATGAAGCGCTGAAAGAATTCCGGCTTCCCAATTGATCAGCGTGCCGTAGCAATCAAAGGTGAGGACTTCGAAGCGGGTGAAGTCGAGCATGGCGCGATCCTCTTCGGGGAAGAGCTTTGGACCGAAGGCGTTTACCGGTTGAATTTCTACTGTCTTACTTCCAGCGAATGCGACAACTCGAAGCTGACGACGGATTCGCCGGGCTACACGATGTCTTTGTTTCCGGTGAACGCGGCGCCGCCGGCACCAGCGCCTCCGCCAGCCGCCAATCCGATCGCAGCACCTTTGCCTCCGCCAGCAAGGCCACCGATGATACCGCCGAGTGCAGCGCCTCCGCCGGTCATCACAGCGGTACGCTTGCCTTTGCCCTTCGCAGAGAAAGTCTGTGGAGCGGCTCGAACGGGAAGCTCAGAGCCGTTTAAGTTGATGGAGTCGAGCCGCACCTGAAGCTCAGCGCCGCCCGCGAACCTGCCCAAGGGCTTGGCGTCGGTGACTGTGCCGCGTACTCTCGCACCTCGAGGAATCGCGACCGCGTTCCCAGCGAGGACGCCCCTGGCTACAGAGCCGGTAAAAGTTTCGCCGGTCTGGCTCAACTTGGAGCCAATGGCAGACGCCAGCCTCACGGTGACGGTGGTTCTGGCGGGGACAACCAGCGGCTCTCTCTCCCTTCTGGCTTCTTGGGTTTCTGCGGGCTGTGCTCCGTTGTGGGCGCTCGTGTCTTGGTTATTAGTAGTGCCTGCGTCAGTGCCGGTGTCGGTGGAAGGCTTGCGGCTGCATCCGAAAACAGCAAACGCGAGATAGAGACTAAGGATGGGTAGAAGAAAGCGTGAGCGCAAAAAGGACCTCCGTAGTTGTTGCGAATGTCTTGTGCTTGTTGTTGCCAATCTACCGGATTGCCGTGATGAGGGGCAACCGCCGCCGGGGGCGACTGTGAATCAAAGGTGCTTGGACCATTGGGGGGGCGTTGCGACTCCCCATTAGTTGGCGATATCGAACTGCCAGCGGGTGGCGTTGTTGGGAAAATTGTTTTCGGTCCAGGCCAGCACGACGCGCGGGCGTACGGAATAGAGCACGACCTCAGGCGTGGCCATGAGCGGCATTTTGTATTTGGCGCGGGAAGCGGCGTCCAGCGACTGGACCGTCGACTTGTCGGCGAGGTTCACCTCGACGGCGTTGCCTTCAAGGATGACTACATCGTCGCCGGAATCGAGATGAATGGATACGGCAGCGTTCTGAGCCAGGTTGCGGGCCTTGCGCGAAGCGCGGGCGGTGCCGAAGTAGAAGGCTCCGTCGAGCCAAAAACCCCAGACGGGGATGGAGTGTGGGCGTTCGTCGGGACGGGAAGTGCAAATCCAGTAGTTGCGCGAGTTGGTGAGCCGTTCTTCGGCGTGGCTGAAGGGCAGGTACTGTTGTCGAGGTTTCAGGCCATACATGGGTGGAACGTTGGGTAGACCTACGCGGCAACCGACGGGATGGGCTGATTTCTTTTTCGCTGCGGACTTCTTCGGAGCTTTGAGTTTGGGCATAGTCACCTACGCTCAGAAGTGGGATGCGGTGGACTACTTTACCGCCGAGGCTCGATGCCGGGCAAGGTGGGAATTGGATCGAGGGATTCGTCGAGTTCGCTGTCGCGGGTGGCGGGATCTTCCGGCGGCGAAACTTTTTTTGGCGCCAGGAACTTCTCGGTATTCAGAAGTGGGCGGCCGAGGGAGGCGTTGTAGCTGGTCCAGGGGCTGTCGAAACCGGCTTCGCGCTCGAAATGGGCGCGCATGGCTTCCATTTTGGAATCGAGGTCGTCGAGATAGTGCAACATGAGCGCTTCCGGGAACATCGGAAGTTTGGGTGAGCCGAAGTCGTACTGGCCGTGGTGGCTGATGATGAGGTGTTCGATCATCGTCTTGAGCTCGTCGGGAAAGCCGGGTTGGAGAACAAGCTTGGCCTGTAACATTTCCAGCTCGATGATCATGTGGCCAAGAAGCTGCCCCTTGGTGGTGTAGGAGAACGAGCGATTGTAGGTGAGTTCGTAAATCTTGCCGATGTCGTGCAGAAAGGCGCCGGTGAGAAGGAGATCGCGATTGATCTGGGGATAGTTACTGCACATCAGATCACACGAACGGAACAAAGAGACCACGTGATCGAGCAGACCGCCGATGTAGGCGTGATGCAAAGTCTTGGCTGCGGGAGCGTTACGATAGGCGGCAGCGATTTCAGGATCGGCCATGAACGCCTGGACGAGCGACTTGAGATGCGGATTCTGAAGTGAAGAGACGAAATTGGTCAGGGTTTGCCAGAGCTCGTCGACGTCCTTGGTGGTCTTGGGAAGATAGTCGGCGAAGTCGATCTCGGATTCACCCAGCTTGCGCAGCTTGTGGACGGTGAGCTGAAAGCGGTTCTTGTACTTGTTGATGAGACCTTTGATCTTGAGGAAGTCATCCTGCTCGAAGGCGTCGAGAACTTCTTCGACGTTGTCCCACATTTTGGCTTCGAGCTGGCCGCTGCGGTCGCCGAGCGTGAGCGCGAGGTAAGGCTCGCCGGTCTTCTTGGGCTTGATCTGCTTGCCGACGACGACGAAGGTCGAGGTAATGACCTTGTTCTCCTGTCGCGAGCAGTCGCAGATGTAGAAATCTTTCATGGGTTGTGCTGAGTATAAAACACGCGCCGGCCGCAAAAGATCACAGAATGCCCAACTTCTTATGTTTCTTCTTGCCGAGTTTCTTCGCGTCGGATTCCTTGGCAGCGGCGGTTTCGACGGGCTGGGTCTGGTTCGGGCTCTTACCGGTATCGATGTAGCCATCTGCGTATTTGATGTAGGCGTCTTCGCGCAGCTTGGTGAGATAGGCGCGGAGAGCGGGCTGCAATTTCTGGTAGTAGAGCGCGTCCTGAATTTTGGGAAGTATGTCCTTCAGCGGAGGAATACCGGCCATCTGGTGATCGACAACCTTCAGGATCACGTAGCCCTGCTTGGTGCGAATCACGTCGGTGACGTCCCCGGTCTTCATGGCAAAAGTCTTGTCCTCGATTCCTTTGTCGAGCTGGCCACGCTTGAACATGCCAAGCGCGCCACTGTCGGCGGCCGAAGGACCGTCAGAATATTTCTTGGCTATGTCTTCAAAGCTGGCGCCATCGTGAATCTGTTTGAGTAGATCATGGGCCTTGGCCTCGGCAGCCTGGCGCGCCGCTTCGTCGTCGGCGGGCTGAGCGTTCGGAGTAGCGGGAGCAGGCGTGCTGGGATCAGTGGCTACAGGTGCCGCGGCTGGAGTGATCGAAGGAACGACGGCTTTGGGCGCAACCAGGATCTCACTCAGGCGAATGTACTCCGGCTGTTCCATCTCGCTCTTGTGGTCGTCGTAAAACTTCTGCTCCTCCTCTTTGCTAATAGCGAGGTGGCCCCCGACCTCCTCGCCAATCACCTTCTGGGTGATGATCTGGTTGCGCATGTTCTGCTTGAAGTCTTCCCAGGAGACGCCCTGCTTGGTCGCCTCCTTCTCGAGGTCCTCAAGGGACTCAAGCTTCATGTCTTTGCGCATCTGGTCCAGGCGCTTGATGAGATCGGTGTCGCCGGTAATGCCGAGGTCTTTCCCTTTGTCGAGCAGAAGCTGCTGGTCGATAAGATCGCGGAGGACGTCTTTTTCACGATCGGCGTAGGCTTTGTCGGGATCTTTGGGGTCCTGCTTGACCTCGTCCTTGAGCTGATCCTTGCTGCGTTCAAACTCCGAACGGGTGATGATCTGGTTGTTGACGCGGGTAATGACCTCTTCGACGACTTGTCCGGATTGTGCGACCGCAAGTGTGGGCAGACAGGCCAAAGCAATAAGAACCAGGGAAAGTTTCTTCATAGAATTGATTGGGCCGCCACGCTTCCTGGGCTTGCGGACAAAAGGTGGGCGAGCCGATTTCAACATTTTACTCCTTTGGAGCGAGCCCGTGGTTCAACCTCCGAAATTTGGCGTCTCTTAATTTGACGCCGCCCGCAGGCACGAAAGTTGGCCGCGGGGAAATCAGGCGGTTCGCACCAGAGCGAGGGCCGTTCGGTCGTCGCATAGCGGGGATTCACCACCGAACTCACGGACGGAACTCAGAATGACGGTGCAGAGCGCCTCAGCGCCGCTGGCCGGGGTGGCCTGGAAAAGGTGTTTGATGCGTTCCAGGCTGAACTCTTGGGTTGACTGCGCGGCGTGGCCCTCGCACTCGATTACTCCGCGAGAAACCAAGAGCAGAGCAGCACCTTTCTCCAGGGCTATGGTTGGAGCCTCGGTAGTGGCGTGGGAGAAGAGTCCAAGAGGCAGGCCGGTCGAACCGAGCTCGGCGATCCCGCTGCGGTCGCGGAGAAGTCCGGGCGTGTGTCCGGCATTGCTGTAGCAAAGGGTGCCAAACTTTTCGTGATAACAGGCGATGAATGCCGGGCAGGGATGGACGCCATGGGAGGTTTCGATCAGGCCGCGATTGATGCGAAGACTGAGTTCCGTCATGGCCTCGGACTCGTTGAGGTCAGCGCGCGAGAAGAGCTCAGTTCCAAAGTTGCGAAAGATTTCTTGCGCAGCAGTGAGGATGCCGCGGTTATCCTCGCGGCGCCCGGCGACGTCGAGCAAACCAAATAGAACGCGCTCGGGGCTGACGCGGACGGAGTCATAGAAATCTCCGGCAACGCGCTTACCCCCGAAGACGGCCGCGATGTCTGCTCCCTCGATCTTAGGAAACACAGTCGGGACGGGCTCGACCGTGGGTGCAGCGCCGGGGACGCGGGAGTGAAAGAGGAAGTGCATGGAAGGCTGGCCAAAGGCGAAGCTAGCACAGGAACGGGTATCGGGCAAACCAGGCGGGAGAATGCGGGTGCCTACTCGCCGTATTTGTCGGCGAGATACCTGGCCAAGTCGGACTCGAACTGGGCGTAATCGGAATGAATCGTGGCTCGGAGAGCCGCTTCCGTAGAGCTGCCCTGGCTGATGCGTTGCAGGATGCGCTGGACATCGCTCAGGCCGTAGGAATCGTTGATGTAGGACACGGCAGCCAGCGATTCGGCGTAGGCCACGTAAGCTTCAGAGCCGGAGAAATGCTGGAAGCTGCCTTCTAGTGCATTCAACGGGAGGTTGCGTTGCGCTTTGAAGAGCAGAGCGAGCTGGTGTCCGTCCCCGCCGAGGCTTTTGGGCTCGAGGAACTGGGCGATGCCCTCGTGCAGCCAAGGCGGGCATCGGCCTCCGGAAAGCTGAGTAATAAATGAGTGAGCCAGCTCGTGCTTCAGAACGTGGGCCAGTTCCGGCGTCATGGAACTGAGGCCGCTGATCGGGATGCGCAGCTTGCCGTCGTTGATTGCTCCGGACCAGGTGGGTGCGTGCGTGACATCGAAGAACGCCTGTTCGGTGTACAAGGTTACAAGAATATTGTCTCGGGGCGGGTTGCCAAGATCGCGGACGAGGTCGTCATAATCGGATTCGAGTGCGGCCAGGATCTGTGCACGGAGAGCTTCGGACGTCAGCTTGCCTTCATAGTGGAGAACGAAATGACTGCTTTCTCCCTGGGCGAAGTCGGACTCGACGGTCTGCTCGCGCTGAGCTTTAGCCAGGAACTGCTCGACCTTGGCATCGGGGCGTAACTCGAGGGAGCGCTTCCAAGAGATGACGGCCTCCTTGGTATGGTCGGAGGCGAACTGAGCGTAACCGAGCATGGTGTAGGCATCCGGCGAATTGGAGGCAGCCCGTACGGCGCGCTGGGCGTAGGGTAACGCTTGGGCTGCGTTTCCGGTGCGGACCAGCAATGCGGCGTAATAGATAAGGATGGTGGAATTCTCCGGCTGGAAGCGGAGGGCGCTTTCGAAATACAGTCGGGACTGGGCGATGTTGCCGTGCTCGAATTCAAATTTCCCGGCGATGAAATCGGCCGTGGCGCTCAACTCCGGGTTGCCTTTGCCTTCCAGGCTGGCGAGGGCGTCGGGGTTGACCTTGCCTTCCTTGATGATCTTGGCGACGAGATCGCCCTCATTCGCAAGGCTGTCGGCGGGAGTAAAGGCCGGAAGGTCGCCGACCTTCGCAACTCCCGATGCGGTAGGACTGGGTATTCCTCCAGCGTCCACATGATCTACGACCGATTTGGGGATGGCGTAGGAGTCGTCGCCAAGGTCGTATTCGTAGTGATTAGCGTTCTCGCGAACATGATCGGCCACGATAGTGCGGCCATTTTTCAGATGGATGGTATCAGCCCATGCGCCGGGGAGGGCGAGCAACCATACAAAGGCCAGCTGTCCTATAAAGAGGATGGTGACACGTAGGCGCATTCAGGCGCATTCTAGCAATGGGGGACAGCTCTACCCACGTGACGAAGGTACTACTAAAGATGCAAGGCTTGCGTGTCGCCGCGGCGATCTGGCTTGCGGTTTGCGTGTGGCCGGCGGCGTGCGCGGCGGACGAGAACCCTCCGGAAAGGCCGGCTGAAGCACTCTATCTGCAACTCGGAGAAGTGGGGCTCGATCCGGCCCGGGTGTATCAGGTGAGGGGGGCGTCGCTGGATCGATCGGCGGTCCACATCACTTTGGAAGACGGCACCATCGGTTTCACACAAGACGTGATGGGCCGGATCACCGGAGCGTTTTTCGAGGGCTACGGCGAAGTCCTGCTTACGCCTCCGAACGAAGTCGAACGGAGATCGATGAGTTTGTTCACCGGAATGGCAATTCTGGAAGAACATTTTGCTACTGCTTATTTTCGCTTCAACGATGATGCGGCGAGCGAGTTGCGTCCCGATTTACGAGCAACCGAAAAGAAACAGGAGTTTGTCGAACGCTGGGCAGCGACGACGCGGAATTTAGCCAACGCGGATGCCACGAGGTTGCTGATGACCTTCAGCCGAATGCTTCCGGTGAAAGGCAACCCCACTTCTTCCGAGCGAGCGGACCTGGCACCGCCAGGGAACGCGGAGGATCGGTTCCTGCACGCGCGGTTACAAGGAACCAAGCTCGGCGTTTTCGATGTCTACTTCGATTCAGCCGCGCCAGAGCAGGTGCAGGCCGGGCAGGCGAAAGCGGAGGAGAATGGCGATAGTTATTACAACGTCTGGACGTCGTTCTCGCGCAGCGATGCAGGGAATTCGCCGACGATCCAGATCAGAACGCCAGTACCGAACAACGAGGGAACGCGCGAGGGCCGGGTCGAAGTCCGCCGTTATACGATCACGACCGAGGTGCAGCCTCCCAAACAGATTCATGCTCGAGCCCGCGTGCAGTTGGACGTAAGAGAAGGCGGGCCGCGCACGCTGTTGTTTGAGTTATCGCGATTCCTGCAGGTGGAAAGCGTCAAGCTTCACGGCCAACCGGTGGAGTTCATTCACAATCCGGCGGTGGAAGGGACACAGCTTTCGCGCCGGGGGAACGACCTGGTGGCGGTGATACTGCCGGAGGCAGCGCGGTCCGGGCAGAAAATAGATCTGGAATTTGTCTATGGGGGTGAAGTTCTGGCGGAGGCGGGCAGCGGTTTGCTTTATGTGGGTGCGCGAGGTACATGGTATCCGAATCGTGGAATGGCGATGGCGGATTTCGACCTGCAGTTCAATTACCCGCAAGGCTGGACGCTGGTGGCGACGGGCACACCGACACCGACTTCGCCCGGGGAGACGGCCGCGAAGCCGGACGGTCCTCAGACGTCACGTTGGGTGTCGGAACGGCCGATTCCCCTGGCGGGATTCAACCTGGGCAAATACAAAGTAGCTACGGTACGGGCGGGAGACGTCACGGTGGAGACCTATGCTACGGCAGGAGTGGAGCGAAACTTCCCCAGTCCAAAAATTCAATTGATTGAGCCGAATCCGTCCGATCCAACGACTCGAAGACGGCAGTTTATTGTACCGAGCCATCCTTCCCCAGTGCGGACTGAGGTAACGGTAGGCGAGGCTGCGGCGCGCGCCATCCGGTATTACGCCTATCGCTTTGGCCCATATCCATATAGTCATCTGGCTCTGACACAAATGCCGGGAGGAGACAGCCAAGGTTGGCCCGGGTTGGTGTTTCTTTCGTCGTATGCGTTTCTCGACCAAGAGCAGCGCGAACAACTGCATTATGAGCCGTACCGGATCCTGCTCCAGCAATCGATTCCTGCGCACGAGACCGCGCATCAATGGTGGGGAGATCTGGTTACCTGGAACAGCTACCGCGATCAATGGTTTTCCGAGGGGCTGGCGAATTACTGCGCCTTGATGATGCTGCAAGAGAAGGATCCTGGCGGCTTTCGGCAAGTTATGGAGAAGTACCGCCGGGACTTAGTCGCAAAGAATAAAGATGAAATGTCTCCGATGGAGGCAGGCCCGGTGACGCTGGGTGTGAGGCTGTTGTCGTCGCGGTTTCCCGAAGGGTATGAAGAGATTCTCTATGGCAGGGGGACGTGGCTGTTTCACATGCTGCGGACGATGTTGAAAGATGCCGCCCAAGAGGGAGGACGCAAGGGCCAGATGAGCGATAGTGCGGACGAGCCCTTCGTGCGGGCGCTCCGAAAAGTTCGGGAGCGTTACGAAGGCAGATCTATTAGTACGGGCGAACTGCTGGACGTTTTCGCAGAAGATCTTCCTCCAGCGCTGCGTTACGAAGACAAGAGTTCGCTGGACTGGTTCCTGAACGGGTGGATCAACGGCACGTCGTTGCCCAAGCTGGAACTCAGAGGGGTGAAGTTCACTCCGAAGGGTGCGGGCTCGGTCGTGAGCGGAACGATCCTGCAGAAAGAGGCCTCGCAAGACCTAGTGACTTCGGTTCCGGTATACGCGGTGATTGCGGGGAAGCAGTTGGTGCTGCTGGGGCGAGTGTTCGCCGACGGCGAGGAGTCCTCGTTTCGTCTGTCGGCTCCTGCCGGGACGCACAAAATCGTGCTCGACCCGTATGAAACGGTTCTGACGAGTCCGAAGTAGTTGGTGGTTGATTAAGCACCGCGATCAGATTGGCTGTGCCGAATCGGTCTCCCATTCCGTACAGGATTCCCGAAATGAACGACAGTGGAAGCTCGCGCGCGAGATCTCAAAAGATTCTCCTCACCTAAGTACTGCATTCCCATCAGCTTTTGTTGAGTCGTTTGCAGACTCTTGTGGCAACCGATCTGCTTGTGGAGATGTGGATCGGCGCAGGATTAGGATCGCCGGCTCGAGGGACTAGTAAGCAATCGTCGAGGAAACTGCCATGTGCGTACAAACAATGGAGAGGGTGGAGGAGGCAAGCGGTTGGAGTCGCGTCGCGGAAGAGGAAACGTTGGAGGGCGGGGAGACGATCTTGTTTGTGGAAGACGAAGCGTTTGTGCGGGAAGTGACCTGTGAGGTATTGAGATCGGCCGGATACCGGGTCTTACCGGCAAAGAATGCGGCGGAAGCGGTGCGGGTCTACGATCAGCGTAGCGGCGAAGTGGCACTCTTGCTAACGGACGTGGTTCTGCCGGGAGAAACTGGACGGGCGTTGGCAGGAAGACTTCGGCAACAGAATCCGGGACTCAATATCTTACTGGGCACCGGATATGCGGAGCAGATGGGACTGCGAGAAGGCAATCAGGAAGAATGTTTGGCGAAGCCGTTTTCCACGGAGGTGCTGCTGCGGAGAGTGAGGCAAGTGCTGGATCGCAGGAGACTGCGGATGGGAAAAGAAGATTTGGTCAGGCACGCCTGCGATAACGCGTAGCGTGCAGGATCTGGCCCGGAATCTCTGAGAGCGGGACCACACGCGAGAGAACGCCCAACTCGGCGCAGGCTCGCGGCATGCTGTAGACAGTGCAACTCGCTTCGTCCTGACCGATGGTGAGACCGCCCTTGCGGTAGATGCTCCTCATCCCTTGAGCGCCATCGGAACCCATGCCGGTCATGATCACTCCCAAGGCGAGTTCCCGGAAGGCTTCGGCCACCGACTTCATCAGGACATCAACTGAAGGAGTGTGTAGACAATCTTCGGGATGAGTGTCGAGGCAGATGATGGCTCGCGAATCGGACGGCCGGTCGACAGTCATGTGCATCCCAGCCGGAGCGATGTAGACCACACCCGGCTCAATGGGTTCGCCGTGGGTTGCCTCGCGCACGGTGACGGAGCAAAGAGTGTTCATCCGCTGCGCGAAGGACGCGGTAAAACCAGGGGGCATGTGCTGCACGATGAGGATGGGCACGGAAAGGTCAGGTGGGAAAAGGGGCAAAATGTTCTGAAGCGCTTTCGGGCCGCCGGTTGAAGTCCCCAAGGCGACGATTGCAGAGGCGGTGGTGGAAAGGGTGTCCCAATTTCCTAACAAGGTAGACTGGGGAGGCTTTCTGGAAAAAACATCGGGGGGAGGTGAATTCCGTGATTGCGCGGCAGCTCGAATCTTGGCTATGAGATCCTGCCGAATATGATGGATGTCGAGCGAGGCGGACGGCAGATGTTTAGGTACATAGTCGAAGGCCCCTGCGGCGAGCGCGTTGAAGGTTTGTTCCGCGTCCTGCTCTGTCACCGCACTGACCATGATGACGGGACGTGGAAACTTATTCATGATGTAACGCAGGGTTTCCAGCCCATCGAGCCCGGGCATTTCGATGTCAAGCGTGACGACGTCGGGATCAAAGGAAGAGATTTTTTCGAGTGCATCAGATCCACTGCAAGCGGTGGCAACGACCTCGAAGCCGGATTCGGAGGCAATCATGCGAGAGAGAGCGGTGCGCATGAAAGCGCTGTCGTCGACCACGAGCACGCGGACCTGCGGCGGGGTTGCGATGTTCTGGCTCATGTCCGGTAGATGGCGCGGACGAGTGAATGCACTTCGTCCATGTAGGAATCCAGCTCAAAGGTCAGGCGGGCCCAGTCAAAGTCCTTCAATCCCTGGCACTGCTGCGACAGGACGGCGAAGCCAGTTTGCTCCAGCAGGTTGACCTGACGGTTTTCGATGTAGCCGTAGTTCAGTCCACTCATGCGGCAGAGTAAATCGCTGAGTTCCACCAGAGCGACCAGGCCGGCGTGATCTTGCGATTGTTGGGAAGTGTGATGCAGCGACACGACCTCGCGGAGGTCGGGAGAAAGTTCCCATTTGTCGGCCAGTAAACGGCCGCTTACGCAGTGAGTAAATCCCAGAACCTTTTCTTCCGCTTCGTGGAGGGGGATGCCCTCGGAGCGTGCAACTTCGAAGGCTTCGCAGAATTCTTTGGGCAAGACCCACAGGTTGACGATGATGCCGAGATCGTGAAGCAGTCCCGCAAGATAAGCCTTGCTGGGATCGGGATAGGAAATCTTGCGGGCGAAATGGCGGCAGACGAGCGCGCATCCCAGCGAATGTTCCCAAAAGGCGACCGGGTCAATGCCGCCGCAGTCCTTGGGCATCATGTTGAGCACCCCGCACGACATGGCAATGTCGCTAACCCTGTGAAATCCGAGTCCGATAATTGCGCCACGCAGCGAGTCGACCTTTTGCCAGCGCCCGAACAGAGGGCTGTTCGCCATTTGCAAACACTGGGCGGCCAGGGATTTGTCTTGCGCAATCATGGCGGTGACTTTCTGCACGTCAAGC
>ODAK010002455.1_pt1 | contig 19511 bp, 11 predicted proteins | sample 1539591 | NCBI WGS metagenome assembly ODAK01 (sample SAMEA3539303, study PRJEB22396) | soil metagenome | biome: tundra; feature: field; material: soil | place: USA | collected 2010-05 | depth 0.15 m | reverse complement strand
CGATGTCGAACCCTTGCGACGGGGCGGCCGCATTGCCTCCGCTTTGCACCGTGGCGCCGTTGGCGATCCCGAGGTGACCCGCGCCGGCCACACCGACATCGATCTCACCGGTCGTATCGAATTGCGATCCGCTGCCGGACACGCTCAACGAACCATCGCCGCCGGTGGCGAAGCCCAGTACCGCTCCGGCGGTGTTGGTCACGATCGCGCCACCGCTGATGGCGACCTGTCCGGACCCGCTGCCGCCAATCTCCGAGGTGCCGCTGGTGCCCGTGTTGAGGATGGCGGTGCCGAAACCGCTGACCGCGAGCGCGCCGCTCTGGCCGCCACCCAGACCCAACGTCAGGCCGAGTATGCCGACCTGAGCGCGGCCAAGGATCGACATCGTTACGCCGGTGGGGGTTTCAATGTCCAGACTTCCGCTCGCGGCGATCGACCCGCCGTTGACGGTCACCGCGCCATTCTCGGTCAGCGCCAGGACCGCGGACGGCGCGATCGTCTCGCCGGCCAGGGTTAACGTCGCTCCCTGCGATACCCAGCCGCCCGCGCCGCTGAACACGGCGTTCATTCCGCTCACGCTGCCGGTCAGAGTGCCTCCCGCCGCGGCGCTGAACGTCAGGGTTTCCGAGGCCACGGGGATCGCCACCGGCTGCCAGTTCCCGGCCGTCCCCAGATTCGTGCCGGTCGCGCCGCTCCAGGTCGCTCCAACCGGCTGCACGTCGAAGGTGCCCGCGCTGACGAAGCCACCGCTGCCGGAGAGAGTCAGCAACGTCCCGTCGCTCAGCACCGTCGTCGCCGGATTGCCGTCGCTGGCGTTGCTGATGCCGAATGGATTGCCGATCGGATTACCCGACGTGTCGTATTTCTGACCGGACAGATCGCCAGCGGCGGAATTGTAGGTGACGACGAAATCGCCGTTGGGCAGCGCGTTGATCGCCGGGCGGCCCGGCGTTCCGGCGGCCAGTACAGTGGTCGCGATGGTGAACTGGGATCCAACGAACACACCGCTCGAAGTAACGATCTGCCCGGCCACGGTCCACGTCGCATCGGACGGCCCGATCTGGTCCCACACCGCGACGAGGTCGCCGTTGGTCAGAGCGGCGATTTCCGGGGAAACATAGGTCAGGTTCGAGCCAGTTGGCGTGAACATGATGGTCACGATGCTGGAAGCGTTGGCCATCACCGGCACCGAGCTCGCTTCGCTCCCGGCGATCCCCGCGCCGGACGGCGTGGCACCGATCACGAACTCGCCGAGGATGGCGCTGAAGGCACTGGTTTCCTCCGGCGACTGAGCCAGCGATTGAAACACGGCGGCCTCGATCGGCGAGCTCAGTTTCAGGGCCACCGCGCGTGGTGTCTGCGGGCTGCTGACCAGGTAATTGACACCGAGTATGTTGATATTGAATGGCGTGACGACGGTTGGCGGCGCGGTCGCCAAACCATTGGCGTCGAGCGTCTCGACGACCACGGAATGGGCCCCTGTGCCGGCGTTATCCGTTTCATAAGCGAACTCGTATTGCTCGCCGGATCCGCTCGATGGCGCGACCGATATGGAAGGATTGATCTGCGTCCATCCGGCGACGGCCTGCGTGAGATTGAACGTGTCCTTCAGCAGCATTCCGTTAGCGGCATAAATCTGCCCTTGGATCGTATTGCTCGAGGCATTCGCCCATACCACCATGAACTCGCCGCCGCGTTGCGCGGCGACCGCGGGTTGCTGCCCGGCCGCATCGACATTCAAATAGCCTACCACGAACTTATTGGCGTTGTAGAGTTTCCCATAAACCCCGGTCGGCGAAGCACCAAAGTACGGGATCGACTGATAAATCTCGACGAATCCGCCGCCCGGTAAACCCGCGACCGACGGGTTGGCGCCAACGCCGATCTGCGTGGTCGAAACCATCTCGACCAACGTCCCGCCGTGGTTGTCCGAGGCGATGATCAGCGTGCCGGGGTACGCGGTACCATACAGACTGAGCGCGGCCAACGTAGTGGCACCAGACAGCAGGTCCAGCACTCCGTTGCCGTTGTTGCTGTTGCTGTCGAACGAAAATCCGGTCGCCGCCACGCCGGCGACGTCAATCGTGTCGCCGACATTAAGGAACTCGATGGTGCCCTTCATCTCCGACGGATCGGAGAGCACGAGCAACCCGGGGTTGTTGGTACCGGAATAGTCAAAGCCGATGTACTGCCCGACATCGACACTGCCGTTCAGGTCCATCTCGCCGCCAAGGACCTTCAGGTAGCCGCTGGAGCCGTTATTATCCACGACCGGCCCGTTGATCACGACCATGCTGGCGGTCTGCCCGCCAGCGCCCACGCTTTCGATGTTGCCTTCATTGACGATCGTGCCGTTGATGAGCAACGTAGCCGCGACGGCTTCCATTACGCCCTGGTTCGTAAGCTTTCCGCTGCCTCCAACCGCCAAAGTCCCCTCTGTCGCAGCAACCGTGCCGCCGTAGTTGGTGAAGCTCAGATTGTTGCCGCCGATCGTCCCCTGCCCCAGGATTATATTGCTGTTGGTCAGTACGTCTGAACCGGTGGCACCGCTGATGCTGTCCGTCACGTTGCCAAGAGCGATCGTGCCCGGACCGCCGATCGAGACCGCGCCCGACGCCGCCAGCACCGCACCGCCGGCGCTGGTCAGTGTGATCAATCCGTCGTTGGAAAGACCTTGTTTCAGCGTCAGCGTGGCGCCGGTCTTGATCACGATATCGGCGTAGTTGGCGAGCGAATACGTGTTGCCTGCTCCAGCCGCCAATTGCAGGCCGACGTCGGTGTACGGCGAATCGCCACTTCGCGGCTGGTTTTGCATGGTGGCGAGCGCGCCGGACGGCAACACCGCGCTGGTGGCGGTAAGCTGGCCGCCGTAATCGAGCTGGCTCGCCTGATTGGTGATCCCGGTCGCGAAGCCTTGAAACGTGTAATCCTGGCCTTGTAACGCTCCGGGATGGTTGACCGGATCGTTCCAGAAAACGGTGAATCCGTAGACGCCCGCATCGGGGGCGATATAAGGCGCACCTGTCACGGTACCATCCGCCGCCACCTGAATTCGCGCACCGAACGCGGTGCCGGTACCGTTGACGATGCCAATGTGTGCCGTGCCGGTCACGGCCCCCGAGTTGTCGAAAAACTCGACGAACATCGTACCATCGATCGTGCCGACCCCGCCGCCGGAGTTTGGCGCGAACCAGGCGACAGCGTAGGCGCCGGAACTCACGTTGATGAAAGCGATGGTGGGCGCGAGGCCGGCGGACGGCAGATCGACGATACTGCCTGGCAAGCCGCTCGCGGAAAACCGTTGCACATGCATCGTGCTCGGGATGCCGGGCGCGGCGGCGTCGGACCACACCATCGCGTAACCGCCGTCGGCCATGCCCGCGACGCTCTGTGTCGTTGTGCCTGACCCGGCGACAGGCACCGTGACGACTGCGCCGCGCCGGGACAGGTCAGGGTTGAACAGCGCGGCGCGCAATGTCGTTATTCCGCTGTTCAGATCGGATTGCAGCCACGTGATGACGAAGCCGCCGTTGGACAGCGCGGCCACCTGGGGATGGCTCTGGCTTTCCCCGGCGACGGGAGTTTCGGCGGTTTGATCGGTGGCGATCAATTTCACGCCGAACCGGTCGAGCACCTGAAAGCGCACCACCGGCGGATACAACACCGCGCCATTGACGGTCGTGGGCGCGCCGATCGCATTGGCGCTGTAGTCGTCCCAAGCGACCACGATGCGGCCTTCATTGTTGATCAGACCTGCCGCGGCGCCATCGCTCTGCTGTCCCGCGGTGGTGCTGTTGACAACGATATCGGTGTTGCCGAACGGCGTCGTCTGTCGCGCCGGAAATAACGTAGGGCCGCCGGCCAATGTGGCGTTGCCGGTGACGTTGATGACACCGCCCCCGGTGCTCGACAGGCGGCCGGCGGTGATGGATCCGTTGCGCAACTCAACCACGGATCCTGGGCCGAACGCGCCGATATCGCCACCGCCGGTGGGTACGCCGTTCGGAAACTGGGGGTCACCAAAGAACTGCAGCCCGTAATTGAGGATCGCGCTGTTCACCACCAGCGTGGCACCGTTGATGGCCTGCATCTCCCCGTCGTTGTAGATTTTGCCCGCGACACCGTTCAGGCTGCCGCCATCCACGACCAGGGCGTGACCAGGCGCATCCGCGGCGACGACGCCGTCATTGAAAAGATTCAGATAGCTGCCGCCGAGCGTGCCGACGCCCTTGATGGTGCCGGCGCTTTGCAGGGTGTCGGTGTTGGCGAGGCTGACGATCTGGTCGTCGCCGGTGCCGCCATTGCTCTCCAGCCGGATCGTTCCGCCGCCGTCCACCCCGACATCGCCCAGCGTGGTGAGGGTCGCGGCGTGGTAGACATTGGCGTTGTCGAGGGCGCCGTTCAGCAGGATCAACCCGGCGTTGACCAGTTGGCCGAAGGCGCCATAAAGCGTCAGCAGCGCGCCGCCGTTGACGTAGACCTCGCCGTCGATCGTTACGCTATTGAGGCCGCCGCCGGGCGCCGCCACCTGGATGGTTCTGCCGGCCTCGATGGTGCCGCCGACGATGGTGCCGGCGCGGGCGCCGGTGATGATTGAGCCGCCAAGCGTGATCGTGCCGGGCCCACTGAGCGATCCGCCTGGGGAACTGCCGTCGAGGATGTTGGGCTGCAGGTCCAGCGTCCCCATGATCACGAGATCGCTGTTCGCCGCCGCGCCAAGCCAGCCGTCGCTGATGATTTGAACGCCGACCGGGATGTTGTTCTCGATGATGAAATCGGTGCCGGAATTCAGGAACAACGTGCCGCCATTGGCCATGATCGTGTTGTTGGAGTAGTTCTCCAATTGTATGCCGGCGATTATCCCGACGCCGGTGATCGTCCCTCCTTCGAGGACCAGTTCATCGTATGTCTGATAACCGCCGCCGCCGCCTGGGGTGCCGGTGATGACCGCGCCCGGATCGGTCATCTTGATCACACCACCAGCGATGACGGCGGTCTGATAGATGTCGAGGATCGCGCCTTTGCCGATCGAGAAGGTGCCGGAATTGATGAAGCTGTTATTGCCATGCGCCGGGTCGGGCGCGAGCGTCAGCGCGCCCGAGCCAAGGTTGATGCCGCCGATATCGGTTTGCAACTGCAGCCCATAGTAAGCGTACGGCGCGGCATACAGCGTCGCGCCACCGGAGGCGCCGAAGCCCACATTGCCGGTCAGCTTCACCCCGGTCAGCTTCGCCCCGTCGAGCAGCACTTCGCCCTCGGTCGCGTCGATCGCACCGCCGCTGACGGCGCCGGCGACGGTGAGCGCGGTGTTGGCGTCCACCACCACGTCGCCACTGAGCGCCAATCCGGCCGCGACGCCCGGAGCGGCTTTGTTGGTGCCATCCAGTTCCGAGTTGCCGCTGACCTCGATCTTGCCGGCGCCAAGCGCCGAAACGCCACCGCCGGTGATCGTCGCGTTGGACAACTGCAAAGTGGTGCCGTCCTCCGCCGTGATCTGCCCGGAGACGTTATTGATGTCACCCGCCAGCACCAGGTCCGACAGCTTACTGGCGCCATCCAGCAGGCCCTCATTGACGATAGCCGCGTTAATCGACAGCGGCAGTACGTCGTCGGCCCGGACCGTGCCTTTGTTAATGAACGTCAACGCATTTTCATGAAAAGCAAGACCGATCACGCCCGAGCCGCGGATTAGGTTCGTGCTGACGAACGTGTCGGCCTGCACCCCAGGGGAACCGCCACCGATGTTGCCGCGAACCATTTCGATGGTGCCGGCACCGCTGATGGTGACCGTGCTGTCGTGGGTCACCAGGAGGGCACCCGGTCCCTGCAGGAACAGCTCGCCATTATTCACAAACGTTCCGCCGAGGTAGAGACTGACCTCGGTGCCGGCGGCGTTGACCTCCACGGTACCGTTATTGGTCGAATTCTCCGCTCCGTTGTTGATGATGAAATGGCCTTGATCGATCTGCAACGTGGCCAGCGGATCGATTTGCACGCTGTCCACGGTGGTGGTTTGATCGTTGGCGAAATTGACCGTCGCGCCGGCGATGATCCCCATGTCGTCCGGCGCGTCGGGGAGAGCGTTCGTGCTCCAATTGCTGGTGTTATTGAAATCGGTGTTTCCCGCGCCGCCGGTCCAGGTGTCCGTCACGAAGTTCACGTTCTGGATGTTGAACAACGTATTGACCGCGCCGGTGGCGATGTCGGTGTAGGTCAACGTGCCGCCCGAACTGGCGAACGTGTAGTCCGCTTCGGTTCCCATCAGCACCGCGGTGTTGACGCCCGCCCCGCCATTGATGACGTCACCGTCCGCGTTGAGCCAGAACGTGTCGTTGCCGGCGCCACCGATGGCGGTATCGATCTGGGTACCGTATTCGATGAAGATATTGTTGATCATGCCAGCCGCGCTGGTCCACGCGCCGGAGTTCAAATGCACCGTCGACGGCAGCGTGAAACCGGACAGATCGAGGGCGTTGCCGGTGCCATAGTCGTACAGCGTCACAACGGGCGCGACATCGTTGTTCACGGCGAAGTCATACATCGACAGCGGCTTCTGCGTGCCGTCCGTATCGGTGTACATGATGTTGCAGTTGAAACCAAAAGTCTGACCGCCCGACAGCACCCCGTTGGTTGGTGCACCATACAGCCGCTGCGCCGCGAAGATATCCAGTCCCATCGGAGTATACGGCGCGCGGAAGTCCTGACCGCCCGCCGCGGCCGTTTCGCCTGGCGTCAACCAGTCGGTCGCGGCGGGGTTGAACGACGCGTAATTCGGGTCGGTCAGATCGCGCGGATCGATGTACGACATGGTGGACCATGTCCGGACATCGGTCGCGTTGAATGCCTGCGGGCCGAAATCGGTTGGGCCGCCTTTGGTGAAATTGTACGTCCCGGTGTGCCCCAGCCCCAGCAGATGGCCAACTTCATGGACCAGCGCGGAAACCCCGTAACCATCACTGGTAATATAGTCACCCGGAATGCCGTACGAGCCTCCCAGATCGAACTGCAGCGTCCCGTAGGTTTCAATCGACAGCCCCGGAGTGGCCGTCGGCGTCATGCCGCTCGGCGCCAGGTCGTAACTGGTGCCTGCGGCAACGAGCGTCTTGCCGTAGGTCTCGCCCGCCAGTTCGAACGAAACGTTCAGGTTTCCGGTGCCCGTGTATGGCGCGAAATTGATATTCGCGAGGTCCGACCAAAGCGCCAAAGCCTGCACCGCCGAGGACTGCGCCGTTTGGTTGAACGTCGTGGTGTCGTTGGCGGTGGCGAATTGATAGGTGACGCCGCCGACGCCCGTGCCGAGCGCGTTTTGCCAGGAATGAGCCGGAGTGACGCTCCAGTCCCAGAAGGTATTCGCGGCCGGGACGACGCCGTTCTTATCGACGCCCGACTCGAACGTGATCGTATCACGCTGGCTCTGTGAGAGCAGCGCGAGTTCAGTGCTCAAATCATTGGTGGGCATGATCCGTTTTCCTCAGATACCGTGGGTGACGAGTCGGCCCCGGGCTGACCAACGACATCGACGCGCGCCGGCCGGGTACGCTGGCGCGTGTCGCGAAACTGACCGTCCGACCGGTGATCGCTCGAAGGCGCGGAGCTTCGGCGACAGCCGCGTTGGCCCCGCCCGGCGGCCCTGGGCATGAAACCATGGGAACTGGGTGGCGTGGCATATTATTCTGTAATGGCAACATTCTTCTGGCGCCACGGGATCCTTTCAAGCAAACGCGGTCACCTGATCAGATCGGCTTTCGGACCCGGGGTTAAGCGACCACCAGGCTTGCTTCGGGGTTTTTCCCGACACGCGGCGTGGACTCCCCAGCGCGAAACACGGATGCGCGCGCCCCGCCGGTTATACAAGTTAAATATTTCAAAACTGTTATACGTGAAACAAAAGGTACATTGCGACCCATCCGGTCACGTGTAATTCTACATAAATTGCACGTATCACGTGTAGCGATCTCAATCGCGAGACCACCGGCTACGCGAGTGGGCGGCGGCGAGTTCAAGCACCACCACGCACCCCTCAAGCCGCCTCGCGGCTACGCCAGCCGCGGCACGCCCTGGACTTCCCGGCGCCGCTTCACGATGTGCAGCATCACGACGCAGAACGTGCCGATCAGCGCGGTGACGCAGGCGCACAGGAAGATTTGCCGCGGCGGCCAGCCCGCCGTCAGCAGCACACCGCCGAGCCACGGTCCGCCAATGCCACCCAACCGCCCAATGCCCAGAGCCCAACCCATGCCGGTGGTACGGACCCGTGCCGGATACAGCGCGGCGGTCATGCCGTTGATCCCGGTCATGCTGCCAACCGTGCAGCAGCCCATCAGGAAGATCGCCAACAACAGCAGATCGTGCGGCGGGTTCGCGAGCCCCACCGCCGCGATCACGATCACGCCGGTGGACAGCATGACCGCCAGCACGCGCTGCGGTCCGAAGTGCCTCGCCAGCGGCGCCATCGCGAACACGCTCAGCAGCGGCCCGGCCGACATCAGGCTGGCGGCGAACACGCTGTCCGCCGGCGACAGGCCGGACAAATTGAGCACCGTCGGCAGCCAGTAGCTGATCAGGTAGATGCTCAACAGGTTGGCGAAATACAGGATCCAGACGAACACCGTGGTGGTTGCCAGACCGTCACGGAACAGGCCGGCGATCGGATTGCCGGTGCTGACGTCGACCTCGTGCACCGTTCGTCCGCCGACACCCGTCGCGTTGGGTTCGATGTTCAGCGTCTGCAACAGGCGTTCGGTGCGCGTGGTCATGCGTCCGCGAGCCAGCAGGAAGCGCGGCGACTCGGGCAGCCAGAACAGTATCACCGGGATCAGTGCCAGCGGCAGCAGGCCGCCGAGCCAGAAAATCACCGGCCAGCCAAAATGCGGCAGCAATCGCGCGATGATCTGGCCGCCGAGGAAACCGCCCAACGGATTGCCGGTGAAGATCACCATGACGATCGGCGCGCGCAACCGCTCGGGCACATAGTCGGAGGTCAGCGCGACGGTCGCCGGCATGATGCCGCCGATGCCGATGCCGGTGACGAAGCGCCACATGATCAATTGCGGGATGCTGGTGGCGTAGACGCAGGCCAGCGAGGAGACCGCCAGGAAGATCAGGCTGGCGATCAGCACCGGCTTGCGGCCCAGACGGTCGCCAGCGGGGCCGGAGGCAAGGGCGCCCACCATGATGCCGACGCTGCTCATGACGAAGGTGTTGGCGAAGGCGGGTCCGGGGATATGCCACGCGGCGGACAGCGAAGGGACCGCCATGCCGATCGAGGTGATGTCGTAACCGTCGAACATCTGCGCCAGGGTGCAGATGAAGGCGACGCGCAATTGCAACGGACCCAGTCGTTGGGCTTCCAGCCGGGCTTCGGCGCTGGATCGATGTGGGGTCGGCATGGACGGCTTACTCCGTTGATGCGAGCCGGTTGGTCCGGTCGTTGGGTGTGTCAGACGATACGGCTGGTTTTATCTCCCCAGTAACGGTCGCGCAAAATCCGCTTGTAAAGTTTGCCGGTGGGTAGCCGCGGCAGTTCGTCCTCGAAATCGATGGATCGCGGCACTTTGAATCGCGCCAGATGCTGACCGCAAAACGTGATCAGTTCGGCTTCGGTGTCCGGACCGGGAGCGATCCCGGGCATGAGCTGGATGGCGGCTTTGACCTCCTCGCCAAGGTCGGCGTTCGGCACGCCAAACACCGCGGCGTCGGCGACCTTCGGATGGGTGATGAGCAGATCTTCGCATTCCTGAGGATAGATGTTCACGCCGCCGGAGATGATCATGAAACTGGAACGGTCGGTGAGGTACAGAAACCCATCGGCGTCGAGGTAACCGACATCGCCAACCGTGCCCATCGTGCCGTCGGCGTTCAGCACCTCCGCTGTGCGCTTCGCGTCGTTGAAGTAGCTGAATTGCGACGCCAGTTTGAACCACACCTCGCCGATCGTTCCGGGCGGGCATGGTTTCCCATTGGCGTCCAGAATGTGGATCTCACCGAACAGCGGCCTGCCGACAGTGCCCTTGTGCGCCAGCCACTCGGCGGAATCGCAGGCGGTGAAGCCCATCGCCTCGGTCGATCCGTAGTATTCCAGAATGATCGGCCCCCACCAGTCGATCATTTGTTGCTTGACCTGGACGGGGCATGGCGCCGCTGCGTGAATCGCCACTTCCAATGAGGGTCGACCGTAGCGGCCGCGCGCGTCTTCCGGGAGTTTGAGCATCCGCGAGAACATCGTTGGAACAAGCTGGGTGTGCGTCACCTCATGGGTCTCGATCAGCCGCAGGAACTGTTCCGCGTTGAACCGTTCCATGATGATGGCGGTGCCCCCCATGCGGATCGTCAGATTAACTCCGAGATGCGGCGCGGCATGATAAAGCGGCGCCGGCGACAAATAGATCAAACCCTCGCGAAACCGCCACAGCCTGCCAAGCGCGTCGTAAACCGGCAACGCCTGGGCTGGCGGCTGCTCCGGCAGCGGCCGCGAGATACCCTTCGGCCGGCCGGTCGTGCCGGACGAATAGAGCATGGCGAGGCCAAGTGACTCGTCCGCGACCGGCGTATCAGGATATAATTTCGTCGCCTCATCGAGATTGAGGATATTCTCCCCCTCCCCTGGGCCGTCGACCACCAGACAAAGCGCGATATTCGGACACTGCCGCGCGGCGGCCAGCGCCACGTCACGTTTTTCTTCAGAAGTGATCAGCAGCTTCGACTCGCTGTTGATGAGGATGTAGGCCAGTTCGTCAGGGGTAAGAAACGAGTTGACGCAGGTGTAATAAAGTCCCGCGCGCTCGCCCGCGCCGCAGGTCTCGACATAGCGGGCATTGTTCTCCATGAAGATGGCGTAGTGATCCAGGCGCCGGAGCCCTTTGGCGCGCAGGAAATGGGTCAGGCGATTGGTGCGCGCCTCCAGCTCGGCGTAGGTCACGGTCTCCCCCGAGCCCGCCATGATCAGGGCCGGCTGGTTGGGTCGCGTCGCGGCGTAAGCACCAGGATACATTTGAATTCCCCCTCCCATGTCTTTGGCATGGCAGGGAGGAAGTTAAAACGTTACGTCCGGCCGCGCCAGCCCATAATGCTCGCGCAATGTCACCCCGTCATACTCCCGCCGGAACAATCCGCGCTTGCGCAACAACGGCACCACCTCGGCGATGAACACCTCCAGCATCGCCGGCAACACCGGCGGCATCAGGTTGAAGCCATCGCACGCGCCGTCGTGAAACCAGTCCTCGATCAGGTCGGCGATCTGTTCCGGCGAACCCGCGGTCACGAAATGCCCACGCGCGCCGGCCATATAGCCCAGTAGCTGACGGAGCGTGGGCGTTTCGCGGCGAACGAGGCCGATGATGACCTCGGTACGGCTGCGCGCCGCTTCGACCGAGGCGGGATCAGGGAAGTCCTCCGGTGACAGCGGCCTGTCCAACGGCAGATGGGAAAAATCATGGCCACCGAACCGGCCAGACAGCCGCTTGCGCCCCACTTCCGGGTCGCTCAGGTCATTGAGTTCGCGCGCGATACGATGCGCGTCCGCCTCGGTGCCCCCGATCACCGGACTAAGACCTGGCAGGATCAGCACCTGGGCCGGATCGCGTCCCTCCGCGACGGCGAGCCGTTTCAGATCGGCATAAAAATCCTTCGCGGTGGCTTTTTCCATCTGCGCGGTGAACACCGCCTCGGCGTGGCGCGCGGCGAACTGGCGGCCGGTTTCCGATGACCCCGCCTGCACGAACACCGGCCGTCCCTGCGGCCCGCGCGGAACATTCAATGGCCCGGACACCTGATAATACGTGCCCTTGTGGTTCACCGGCCGGATCGATCCGGCGCGGGCATAATGCCCTCCGGCACGGTCATCCAGCACCGCGTCGTCCGACCAACTGTCCCACAACGCGGTCACCACCCGCATGTATTCCTCGGCGCGTGCGTATCGCTCGGCGTGACTCAACTGTCCCTCGCCGCCGTAATTGGCGGAGGCGGCGACGAGCCAGGTGGTGACGATGTTCCAGCCGACCCGCCCGCCGGTGATATGATCCAGCGAGGCGAACTGCCGCGCCAGATTGAACGGCTCGGTATAGGTGGTGGAGCAGGTGGCGATCAGCCCGATCCGCCGCGTCGCCCCGGCCAGAGCGGCCAGCGCGGTCAGTGGTTCCAGCCAGATGCGCGGCGCGCTGGCGATGTCGTCGCCCGCCGCCAGAGTATCCGCCAGGAAGATGGAATCGAAGCACCCGGCCTCGGCCTTTCGCGCGAGATCGGTGTAGTAATGAATATCGGTCAGCGCCAACGGCGAGGCGGAGGGATGCCGCCACGCGGCCTCATGATGGCCGCGGCCGTGAATGAACAGATTGAGGTGCAGTTGCCGTGTCATGGCCGTTCTCCGACGCTGCGATCAGCCTGGCACATTTTCCGGCCGGGTTGCACGGGCCGCGTGTTGCACGGGCCGCGTTTGGATTTCGCGCTGTCGCTGGCTGGTCAACCGGCCCGCCCAGGGGCAAGCTGTGGGCGGCACGGATCAGGAGGATGTCATGGTTGAAGTCCGCCCCAGCGGCAGCGCGCTTGGCGCCGATATCGTCGGCGTCGATCTGTCCCGCCCGCTGACCTCGGCCGAATTCGGCGCCATCCACGGCGCCTGGATGGACCACCTGGTGCTGCGGTTCCGTGAGCAACGCCTGACCGACGACGCGCTGATGGCGTTCAGCCGCGACTTCGGCGGACTGGACGGCAACCCGCGGCACGCCAAAGCCGAGGGTCGCACCGAAGCCAACCCCAACGCCGGCTTCGTCAATATCATCTCCAACGTGGTGGAGAACGGCCGCGCCATCGGCGGCCTCGGCAACTACGAATCAAAGTGGCACACCGACATGAGCTACAATCAGGTGCCACCGATGGCGAGCGCTCTCTACGCGCTGGAAGTGCCCCCGAGCGGCGGCGACACCGGATTTTGCAACATGTACACGGCGCTGGAATCGCTGCCCGCCGAAACCCGAGCCCGCATCAACGGGTTGAGCTGCGTGCACGACAGCAGCCTGAACAGCGTCGGCCAGTTGCGCGTTGGGTTCGAGGACGTAACCGACCCGCGGAAAACGCCCGGCGCGGTGCACCCCCTGGTGCGGACGCATCCCGTCACCGGCCGCCAGTGCCTGTTCCTCGGCCGCCGCCGCAACGCCTTCATCCAGGGCCTGGAGCTGGCCGACAGCGAGGCGCTGCTGGACGCGCTGTGGGCGCACGCCACGCGGCCCGAGCACTGCTGGACACAACAATGGCACGTCGGCGACCTGGTGCTGTGGGACAACCGCTGCGCCCTGCATCGGCGCGATGAGTTCGACGGCACGGCGCGGCGCGTCATGCACCGGACCCAAATCTCGGGAGACCGGCCGTTCTGACGTCAGCCTCGCCGGCGTTTTCCCGGCGGCCCACCGCGATCGACATCGGGATCACGCTGCTGGCGGTGGCCGTCCTCATCGTCAACGTCGCGCGCCACGACATGTGGCACGACGAAATCAATGCGTTCGAAATCGCGCTGCACAGTCCAACTCTGCCGGCGCTGTTCCATAACCTGCATTATGAGGGCCACCCATCCCTCTGGTATTTATTGCTGTGGGCCGCGTCCTCCGTCAGCGCCAATCCGGTGACGGCGCAAGTCGTCCATACCGGTATCGTCATCCTGATTTACGTGCTGATCGGACTATATTCGCCATTCTCCGTGTTGGAAAAAGTCCTGCTGTTGAGCGGGTATTTCCTCGGCTTCGAATACGCCGTCCTGGCCCGCGATTACAGCCTGGGCGTCCTGTTCGCGCTGCTGTACGCTGAACTGAGGTCGCGGCGACCAGACCTGATCGTGCTCAACAGCGCGCTTCTGGGCTTGCTCGCCAACACGACCGTGTTCGGCCTGATGATGAGCGGTGTCCTCGCCTGCGAATATGTCGCCTCACTGATGAACCGGACGCCCATCCGTTCCATCGCCGCCGGCGCCGGGGTTTATGTCGCCTTCGCCGCCGCCAGCGTTCTGACCATCATTCCGGCCCCGGACATCGGCGAGCACGGCGGCACCTGGTTGTTTCATTACGCGACCAAACTCTGGCACCTGAAGTTCGCCGTCGTCAGCGTGGTGAGCCTACCGTTCGTTCCATTCAATGCCGATTTTCCGCGCCAGTACTGGATCGGCATGGACTCGGCGATGCGCGAACTGTGGGAGGTTCGGGAAGTCGGCCTGGTCCTGGTGACAGCGGCCCTCGTGGCGATTTTTCGCGAAAACCCGCGATTGTTGATCGTGATCTTCGTCACGGGAGCGGCGGCCGCGTTGTTCTGCCATTTGGTCTACATGACCGGCATCCGGCAAACCGGCATATTCTTTGTCGTGGTGCTGACGGCATTGTGGATGCAGCGCACCTGGCGGCCGCGCGGAAGCTGGCTCGTTCCGCTATTGTTATTAGGCGGCTCGGTGGCCGGGATCGAAGCCCAGATCGGGCAATGGATGCGACCGTTTTCGAGTTCCCGGGAAGCGGCCCGGTTCCTGAACGACAACGGTTGGCGCGACGCCGGACTGATCGGCGTACGCGACGATTGGACGATATCCGTCGCCCAGATTCTGGGCCGCCCAATCTATGGACTGGACTGCCAATGTTTCGAGAGCTTCATGCAGTTCAACGCACAACACGACCGCGAACAAAATGATCAAATTCCGGAACAACTCAAGCGAGCGGTATCCGTGGTTCGAGGGCAACCGCCGCTGCTGATCTACGCCAACCCGTTGGGACCACTCGACGTGGCCGATCTGGAGCGAGTCGGGCTGCGCGCTGTCGCGATCGCGAGCTTCCGCGGCTCCGAGTCAGGTGAGAATTACCTGATCTACCGAATAGATACGACTTGGTGACGCGATCGGTCAGCCGGTGCCACCGCTGAAGGCGTTGAACGTGATCAGCGTGTGGGTGTCCTTCACCCCGGGCAGCGACTGCACCCGCTCCGTCACGAACAAGCCGATGTCCTGGTCCGGGTCGAGATAAAACTTGCCCAACAGGTCATACTGGCCCGAGGTCGAGAACAATTCGGACAATTGCGGGATCGTATCGGCGGCCTCCCGCGCGACACGGTAGGCCTGACCCATCTCGCACTTGATCATGACGAATATGGCTTTCATGGATCGCTGGCTCCTGTCTATCGGGCGCAGCCGGCGCGCTCGTTCGTGCGGGTGATCGGATCCCGCAAATCCGCCCGCACCTCGGGGAACTCGGTGCGCATCCGGCCAAGCGTATCACACGCCGCCTTCTTCTCGTTGATCGCGGTCAGCGCGCCCGCCAGGCCCAGTAGCGCGTCCTGCGCGTGCCGCCCCTTGTGGGAGCGGTTATACGCATCGTCGTAGGCGATCGCCGCCTGGGCGAACTGCTTCTCCCCCGACAGCGCCTGCGCCAGCAGGAATTGCCCGTCGTACGCCCTGGGTGAGGCCCGGTTCGCCATCACTTCTCGCGCCGCCTTCTCGGCCGCCGCGTAATCGCGCCGGGCCAGGGCCGCGTGGCCCTCCTGCAACGCCAGTTCCGGGGTGCGCTTGCCGCCCGGCGGAATTTCGGCGGCCGCCGGTTCGGGGGTTGGGGTTGGCTCGGTATTCGCCAGCGGCGCGGCCGGCTTCGGCGGCACCGGTCGCGCCGGATCGACCCGTGCCGGGGGCGTTGGGATTTCGCGCATCGGGTCGGGTATTTGGTTGAACGTGAAGCTCTGTGGCGGCGGCGAGCGCGGCGGTAGGATCACCGAGGGCAACGGCGGCGCCGGGAGGCTCACCTTCGGGGCCGGTTCCTGACGTGCCGTCTCTTGCGATGGCGCGGGCTTCGGCGCGACCTCCCGCACCGGCGGCGGGCCGGGAAGCTGAGCGGAGGCCAACGGCGGCGGCGATGTGCCGCCCTTGCCCTGCTGAAGATTGAGCTGGAAGGTCAGATCGTCGATCCGCTTTGACAGATCCGCGTTGTGACGGGTCATCAGGTTCTGCGTCTCGTCGATGCGGCCGCGCAACTGGCGCACCTGCTCCTCCATCGCCTGCACGCGGCTGAGCAACTGGGCCGCGATTTCGCCGCCCCCTCCACCGCCACCACCACCGCCCCGGTCCACGTCGGAGCGCAGGAGCTGAATGTCCTGTTGCAGCTTGTATAGTTGATTTTGCAGGGCGATCCCCTCGCGGCTTTCCACCTGGGCGTGGCCGGCGATCGGCAGCGCCAATAGCACGGCCATCAGGCACGCGCGCCGGATCGTCCGAGGCCACGCCATCAAGGGGTTGTTCTCCGCGAAAGGACCGGGTGATGTCACAGTGGTCTCAGTATAGCCTTCCGCCGGCGGCCTGGCAGGGGTCAGCGGACCGAGGTGATGGCGTTACGGTTTTGCGCCCAGGCTTCCTCGGTTGAACCGGGGGCGAGCGGGCGGTCCTTGCCGTAGCTGATGGTGGACATCCGGTTGGACGCCACGCCTTTGGCGGCCAGGTAGCTCTCGGCGGCGTAAGCGCGGCGGTTGCCGAGGGCGATGTTGTATTCCTCGGTCCCGCGCTCATCGCAATCGCCGGCGATCTGCACGCTCACGGCCTTGTTGCGGGTCAGCCAGTCGGCCTGGGTGTCGAGGGTGGAGCGGGCGTCGTCGCGAATGACCGCCTGGTCGAAGTCGAAGAAGATCTTGTCGGCGGCACCGCTGGCGAACGGATCGCGCGTGGACATCGCGGCCGAACCGGAGGTGGCGGTCGAGGTATCCGTCTTGGACGACGAGCAGGCCGCCAACAGGCCGACGACGAGGAAGGCGCCAAGGATCTTGCTGTGCATTCGAATACACCCCTGTCAGACGAGATGAGCCGGGTTGCTCCCCAGCCCCGCGATACCGCGGTGTAGCGCGCGACAGGCGCGATTAGCGCCGTGAACGTGGCGCGGTCAAGGCAAGTTGGGCGCATTACTGAAACGCTAACGATTTGTAACGCGGATGGTTCCGGGGGCGTGAGGAGGTGGTTGGTGGGCGTGGTTCGTGGGTTTCGGTCGTGTGGCCGGGGTGATTGGCGGGGACAAAGTGTGCCGCGTCGGGGTAAGGTTGCCTGGATGAACGTCACCAAACCCTGGACGGAAGAGCAGTTCCTCAACTGGGCTGAATCCCAGAACGGCCGCAATGAATTCGACGGCTTTCAGCCGGTGGCGATGACCGGGGGCACGGCCCGCCACAACCGGATCACGTTGAATATTCATGTCGCGCCAAGATCCAGGTTACGGGGCACGCAGTGCTCGGCTTTCGGGCAGGACCTGGGCGTCAGGACGGTCAACGGCGCGATCCGCTATCCGGATGCGCTGGTCACCCGCACCAAATTCCCTGAGACGGAGCGGCTCGCCCCTGATGTCCAGGTGGTCTTCGAGGTGCTCAGCCCTGATTCCGGACGGCGGGATCGGATCGAGAAAGTCCGGGAATATGCCGGCGTCGCATCGATCCGGTACTACATCATCGTGGAGTCGGCGGGCGCTGGCCTGTTCGTTCCGCATCGGCGGAATGGGGGCGATGCCTGGACGGCGCTGACGCTGACGGGCGATGACACGCTGTCGTTGCCCGAAATTGGAGTCGATGTTCCGGTCGCGGAGTTCTACGAGGATGTGGACTTCGCTGATGCTGCTGTTGGCGGGTAGCTGGGACAACGCAACGAATGTGCGGAGCTACGCCCGCGAGTGTTGGGGGGGGGCGGGCGATCCGGGTCTCCGTTCTTTGTCATCCGGTGTCGGCGCAGAACATAGATTATATTATCTCATGGAGATTTTTCGCGTTAAATCAATAGGTTTTATGGTCACGGTCCGGATCAGACCGGAACCGTCCGCAGGCCCAGATGCACGGCCATCGGGTCGAAATCCCGGTCATCGTGTAGCAGCGCGTGCCCGCCCACGATACAGAACGTGCCGATGATCAAGTCGATCGTCTTGCGGACGGTGATGCCGCGCGCCCGCAGCAGCCGGTAGTTCCGCGCGGCCTGGACCGCGATCGCGTCACCGAGCATCGGCGCGATCGGGTACCGGCGGAGACCCCGCTCGATCCGGGTGGCATGGGCCTCATCGCGGGCGCCTCGCAGAACCTCCAGCAGAATCAGATCACCAACCAGGATCCGGTCATCCTCCGCGTCGACGATGTTTCGCAACCGGCGCACCGCCGGGCCATCCACGTTCCGTAAGGTCCCAATCCAGACGGAACTGTCGATCACGATCACGGGCCCTGATCGGTCTCCCGCCCTTCCCGCATCGCGGCCAGATCACCCTCCCATCCCAGGCCGGTCATATCGGCCAACGCGGCCCGCCGCTGGTGACGTTGCACGAGGCGGCGCAGCGCTTCCTCGACCGTCGCTTTCTTCGTCGACAGTCCCGCCGCCGCCATAGCCTCGGTCAGGAGGTCGTCATCTATATCTATGTTCGTGCGCATGGCGCCTCTATGTGTATTGGACAAAGACATTATACACATCGCCGCCTCGCTGTCCACCGACGGCTTTCGATCGCCCATGATCGATCTCAGGAGAATAGCCCCTGGCCTTCCCCGTTTTCCCGCGAGGCGCGACCGTTCGTGCGACAAAAAACCACGTGAAATCAATCGGTTGATATCCACGTGATACACCGGACTATCAAGAATCAGGATGGGATCATTGCAGGTCGCTACAGCCAATCACGGCCCGGGTCCCGCCCGTCAATGGCAGCACCAACTTACAATTGCGAACGCCCTGACAGTCGGATTGCCAACTGTTGGAATGCTGCCCGGACTGCAGAATAAAGCGAACCGGGCCCAGAACTGCTATCAAAAGTTAGCAGCGGGTAGTCATTACCAACCTTTAGTTCTTCCTTCCACCTACCAATATCCGAAGACGCCTTGCGAATATCAACAAGAATCATGCATGGAAGTTGCAAGACCTGTGCTGCACCAAACTCAAATAAAAGCCAGTTCAGCGGCCTTTCAACAGATCGCCGAGCTTCTAATATTTCATAGGGAAGAATTTGGATAAACGCCGCACTATACCGAATCAGACGAGGAACCAGGTCGGTTAGTGAGTTTACAGTTTCAATTTCTGGCACCAGCTTCTTGAGCTCACCCTTCTTTGTCATATCACCGGTCACAAGCTCAAACCCCTCGGACATTGCCATGTTCCTCCGTGAGGGATCGGGACCTGATGCCGCGCTGCTTGATGTCGTCGAGCATGGCGATCAGGTCGCGCGGGCTTTCGGCCCAGCCGCCCAAGTTTCCACACGATGAGCGTGTCGTCCCGACTCCAGGGCCTTCGGGCGACGGGCAAGGAGAGGGCGCGTCACATGCGCGCCCGTCACCTCGTCCTTGAACACCTTGCCGCATCCCGCCTTCTTCTTCAGAACGGCGAGCTACATGGCCGGATTCTGGTCCCCGGTGCTGACGCGGGCGCAGCCGTATTCCATGAACCTATTTTTGGACTGACTTACAAGATTCGTAAGGCCTTGTTTTCATTGGTGAAAAATTCGTCCAATAACTTACCCGTTGTGGGACGCTGGCGATCGCATCGATCAATGATCGGGAAAGTT
>ODAK010002454.1_pt1 | contig 19512 bp, 14 predicted proteins | sample 1539591 | NCBI WGS metagenome assembly ODAK01 (sample SAMEA3539303, study PRJEB22396) | soil metagenome | biome: tundra; feature: field; material: soil | place: USA | collected 2010-05 | depth 0.15 m | reverse complement strand
CCAGAAAGCTGGCTCGCCTAAAACTTAATTACTCATTCACGCGGTCACGGTACTAAACACAGCGTCATAAGTAATTGCGCATGTTGACGTATGATGCCCGCATAAATGGCGGCTGCTCGTCGATTCCATCCGTATTTTTATAAGGCATCGTGTTTAGAAGCTGCGCCATCAGTACAGTACCTTCAATCCAAACTGCACGATGCGTGGTTCGAACGTGCTTGAGATGGCGCCGCCCGTAGTTGGATTGTTCAAGCTGGTTGCGGTCGAAAGGGTTCCGCCAAGGCCGCTCGCAGGTAGATACAGATTGGTGTGGTTGAAGACGTTGTAAAGCTCAGCGCGGAACTCAACTTTGATTCGCTCGGTCGGCGTACTGAATTTCTTGTTGAGATCCAGATCGGTCTCGTAGAAATTCGGCGTACGGCCAGGATTGCGCGGCGCATTCCCAAACGGACTAAGCAGGTTGCCACTAGCATCTTTGGTCGCCGGCAGCGTAAAGGCTGCATAGTTCACATATTGAATGGTGCTGTTGGAAGCCGCGCGGTCCGCCAGGCAAGTGTGGCCGGAGTGGCACAGCTTGTAAGACTGTCCCGCCACCATGTTAGGTCGATATTCATTGGCTCCGCGATAGGTCGCCGAAATCTGTGGCGACACCAGGCTGGCCGAGTTCGGCGTGTAGGTGAGGTTGAACGGGGTGCCGGCTTGCGATGTATTGATAGCGCTGATCTGCCATCCGCCTGCAACGGCATCAAGCACCGGATTTGCACTACCGAGATACGTGCGTCCATGTCCCACTGGCAGGTCGTACACCAGGCTCGTAACGTTGGCTACTGGAAGGTTGTAATCCGATTGCGCGTAATCGGCGCGCAAGTTATTGGCATCCTGTGGAGAGGGGGTGTTGCCTTCGAGTGAAGCGCTCGCGTTATCCAGCGAGTGTTCCCACGTAAAAGAATCAAGAAGCGTCAGCCCGTCGACGAAACGCTGTTCATAGCGCACCTGCAGAGCGTTGAAGTGCGAATAAAAACCATTGAGCGCTTCTGTGATGTCGCCGTAGTTATAGGTCGTTCCGACTGTTCCTCCCCAGGTTGGATAGGGGCGAACGAAGCCGGCTCCAAGCTCCTGATTTGTAGGATTCGCGATGCCTAGCGCTGGATTTCCCTGGTTGGCATTGAGGAACCCCTGCAGCTTCAGGCCGTGATTACCGACGTAAGCGATGTCAAGCAACGTATTTTTAGCCAGGGATTTCTGCACATCGAGATAGAAGCTTTCGACGTAGCTGTCCTTCGTGTTCTTCGGAATATAAGTGATGTTATCGGTTCCCGGGCTGAACGTGGCTGCCAATCCCTGCGGAAAACCCTGATCGACGGTGCGATAGCCCGCTGATGTCGCCGTCGAGGGCTGGGTTACAGAAACGAACAGCGCCGATGGTGCGTTGATGGGGAGGATGTCTCCCGAACCCGCGCGCGTGTAATGGACAAAGCTGGTGCCGAATCCTCCGCGCACTGCGATAGTCGGCGTCACGCCGTACGCAAAACCGACGCGCGGAGCATAGTCACCCAGTGCCGGATTCACGAGCGTCTTGCCATACACTCCTCCACCCGAGTAGGGCTTGATAAACGCGCTGCCTGTGTACCCCTTAGTGAGTGTCAGCATCGACACCGTGGTCGGATCGAAGTTTGAAAGGTTGTCGTATGCCTCCGAGTAAGGCGATCCATACTCCCAGCGCAAGCCTAGGTTCAGAGTCAGTTTCGGGCTGACCTTCCAGTCGTCCTGCGCATAAGCATTGTCCATCGTCTGCAGCAAGTGAGCCCGGAAGTAAGTCGCCAATGCATAGTTATTCGGCGTACCGAAGATGAGGTCGGCCCAGTAAGTATCCGCAGCCGCGGTCGGATTATTGCAGGCCGTTCCCGCGGTTGCGGGGCAGGCGCTGTAGCCCTTGCCGTAAGAGAACGAACCGTACAGCGGATTCGAGTCCTGCACCTGCATCCAGATATGTTCGTACTCGTAACCAAACTTCAACGAATGCTTGCCCTTGACCCAGGAGAAGTTGACCTTGGGATCGAGCAACGAAGGATATTGCCACTGCGGGTTGGTGCTCTGGCGCCCAAAAGCGGAAAAGCCTCCGGAGACGCTGATTGACGGCAGCCCACCCGCGACGATCGGATCCGTCGGCAGCCCGGGAATCACGATCGCATTATCCCCAATTGACAGCGTGTATTTTCCCGCTCTTGTTTGAGACAGTCCGATACGCGCATCGATCACTTTGTTGGCACCCATCAAATGCGTGTATCCAAGCGCAACTTGCCGGTCAAGAATCTTGATGCGTCCGTTGGTCTGCCCATCCAAAGGTAAGGGGAGCGTGGGATAGTTGATGCCTGTCTCTTTACGATCGCTAACCTTCAGGAACCAGGAACTCTTGTCGCTCTGCTGAAAGTCAAGACGCAGGTCGCCTTTGTCGGCATTGTCAGTGAAGGGCGCATTCGTAGCGCAGTCGTTGGTGTCCACACCCGTCGTCGCATTGATTCCTACTGAGCCTGGTGCAATCTGGCACTGCGACGGCAAGTCCTTGAAGAATCCGAGAATCTGTTTCGCGATCGGACTCGCATCGGGCGAATTGAGAATCGAAGTGCCTGCCTTGTAGTAAGTGCCCGGCCTGAAAGGGTCCTGCACATCGACCGCCAGGATTCCGTTGATCTCGTTCTGCGTCGGCACAGTCAACACGACCGTGGGAGTCAGTGTCTGGCGAAAGCCCTCATAATCTACAAAGTAGAACAGCTTGTTCTTCACCAGCGGCCCACCAAATGCCACCCCAAATTGATTACGATTAAACCCCGGCTTCACAATCGGATGCGTGCCGCTGATCACATGAATGTAGCCGAACGCGTTGACATCGGTGTTGCGAAGAAACTCGTAGAGCGTCGCATGAAAATCGTTTGTGCCACTCCTCGAAGCCACGTTGATAGTGGCGCCGGCCGAGCGGCCATATTCTGCACTCTCATTATTAGTGACCACTTCGAACTGCGAGATCGCATCCGGTGTAGGTTGAATGATCTGATTATCGAAGCCCTGGTTGCTCTCGCCGTACGCGTTGTTATCCAAACCATCGAGCAGAAAGTCATTGAACATGCTGCGCAGGCCGTTGATGTTATATGAACCTTGGCGCACCAGACTGGTAATGGCTGTCGTAGTCGCGGCCGTGGGTGCCTGGCGCGATCCGTTGACCAATGCCAACAAATCAGAGTAATTACGACTGACCAGTGGCAGCGCCTCAGTCTGGTAGCCGGAAATGTTCTGCCCGTTCTCGCTTGTCTCTGTCTCCAGCGCAACCTCAACGCCCTGCACCTCAACCGTGGTTTCTGAACCGCCTACCTGGAGCGACAGGTCGATGCGTATGCGTCCGTTCACCGGCACACTTATGTTTTCTGCCTTCGCAACTGAAAAGCCGTTGGCCTCTGCCTTGATGCTATAAACACCGGCTTTCAGATCGGGGAACTCGTAGTCACCGGAGCCGTTAGTCGTCGTTTTGGCCACGATGCCCGTCCCGACCTGCGTCGCAGAAACAACGGCATTCCCCACCGCGGCCCCTGTGGAATCGTGAATTGTGCCATTCAAACTGCCGTTGTCATATTGCGCGTGCGCTGGAACTCCAAACGCAGCCATGACTATGGCCGCAAAAATTGCGAACATGAATATGCTTTTTTGTCTCATCACCAGAACCGTACCGGTCAATTGCAAAAGGACTGTGAACCTTTGGTTAACCGCTGTTGAATCGGTGAGTGGTTTCTGTGGATTACCCATACTCTTGAATTCGGGCAAGACCGAGCGGGTCGGCGCAATTCCCTCGTGCACAGTCGCGTCGGGCTTTATATTTCGCTTAGAAACCCCATATGCCAGCATTAGGCCCGCAGATGCCCAATGGGATTTAGCGCGGCTCCAGTTTCCCATACTGTCTTTCCAACTCATCTGGAACCGCTCGCCGGCTTCAGTGCCGGCAAGGAGATCGTTTCAGATGAACATTTATGGAGGTTCCACAGCGCAGGAAGCTCATGCGCTCGCACTTATTCTTGCCTGTAAACAGCGGATACGCCCTCGCCTCGAAGTGAAGCGCGGAATAAACCATCAAGCTTCGGTCCTAAAAATTCCTGGCGGATCAATCGGCATCGCCGCTGCCATCGCGGTGTTCATGCTCAGCGCCGTTGCAGCTTTCGGGCAGTCGACCTTAGGGTCCATTCGCGGAACCGTACAGGACGCTCAGAATGCAGTAATTCCTGGCGCCATCATCCTTGCCCACTCGCTGGACGATAACTCCGACCGGCAGACCGTTTCAGGTAATGATGGCGAGTTTGCCTTTGAGAACCTCAAGGCTGGTCGTTACAAACTCACCGCCCACCGCGAAGGATTTACCGATGCAGTGATTCCTTCCGCCGCGCTTGAAGCACGGCAGGAGTTGCGCCTTCCCATCACTCTTTCTATAGCCTCTGAAACTACCACCGTGGAAGTCAGTGCCGAAGGGGCCCAGATCAATACTGAGAATGGCACCATCAGCGATTCAAAAGACAATGGCTTGATCACCGAACTTCCATTGAACAATCGGGCCACCACCACGAGCCCTTTGGGATCACTTGCGCTCTCGGCCAACGTGCAGCAGGATAGCTCCGGCAACATCGCGCTGAGCGGCGCGAGTTCCTCGATGGTCAATTTCTCAGTCGACGGCGTCTCCACGACCAACGTGCGTCAAAACGGCGCGCTGCAGGATGCCTACCCGTCGCAGGAAGGCATCTCCGGCGTCAAGGTGACCGCCTTCAATAACAGTGCTGAATTTTCGCAAGTGGGCGACGTAACTTTCACCACCAAGAGTGGCTCGAATAAATACCATGGCAGTCTTTTTGAGTATTTTCAGAATGACGCCCTCGATGCCGATCCTTATGGCTTCGGCGGTAAAGCGCCTAAACGCTTCAACACGTTCGGCGGTTCATTAGGCGGACCCCTTCGCATTCCTCATGTGTTTTCAGGCGGCGGCTCAACATTCTTCTTCCTCGATTACGAAGGCAACCGGCGCGTAACCGCGGTCGCTCAGCAGTTCCTTGTACCTACAGCAGCGGAACGCGACGGCGATCTCACCGCCCTCGGAGGTCCTGTAATCCCTGCAGCTAACATCAACGCGACGGCTGAAGCGCTGCTGGAATACTATCCCCTCCCCAATGTCGCGGGGAACTCGAACTATAACTACGCGAACTTCCAGCCCATACCCTCGACGACCGACGGTGCTGATCTGCGCATCGATCGCACCCTCACTTCTAAGCAATCGATCTATGCGCGTTTCAGCCGTAAGAACATCACCTCGTCTTACGCCAATCCCTTTCTGCCCGACGATCAGGACACGGTGCACAACCGGAGCCTGCTCGTCTCCTATACCAACTCCATCACGCCCAAGATGGTGAACGAATTTCGTTTTGGGTTCACCAATGTCACAACGAGTGTAGGGTTCCCGATCGAAGGCGCGAATGCTCTCTCCGCCCTGGATCTCACCGGGGTCGACATCAGTCAGCACCCTCTGACACACGCCTTTCCCACGTTCAACTTCATCGCAGGAACAGGGTTCACAACAATTGGCCGCGACAAGGCGGGAGTTACGAAATCGCTTACGACTCAATTCACCGATAACCTGACCTATGTGTTGGGTAAACACACCTTCAAGGCAGGCATTGACGCGCGCCGCGTTCGCTACTTCGACTTGGAAAGCTTCGCTCCCGTGTTCGCTTCTGACGATTTCGGTGACTTTGTTTTTCAGCCGAACTTCTCTGGGTCCTACTGCGCCTCTGCCACAGCCGCGTGTTCCGCAAGTTCTTTTGGCGATTTCCTCATTGGCGCGCCCACAACACTGAACTTCGCTGTCTCCAGTCCCGACGTAGGCGGCACCGCGTGGCAATATGGTGTGTTCGCACAGGATGAATTTCAGCTCAGCAGCCGCTTGACGCTGAGTTACGGACTACGCTGGCAGATTCTTCCCGGCTTCGCTGAAGATGGCGGCAACCTTGCAAACTTTGATCAGCGCAATAACGCCATCGTGGTTCCTGACGCACTGGCCGGATACTTGCAGAAACAAAATATTCAGAGTTCCAATCAGGCATTCCAGCAGTCCTTCAACTCTTGCAACCTGGGAGACACAGCGTTGCCTTGCACAAAATATTTGACCGCGAGCCAGGATCACCTGCCGCAGGGATTGCGGAATACGTACATGGGTAATTTCCAGCCGCGCTTTTCTTTGGCATATCGCCCGTTTAATGACACCAAGACCGTGATTCGCGCTGGCTTTGGCATCTTCACCATGACCAACCTGGGACCGCTGTCGTTCAACAATAGCGGTAACCCTACTTCTAACTTGCACACTTACTCCAATGCGTTGACTGCCACGGGAAGTCCGCTGATCCAATTTCCTAACACTGCGCCCGCGTCCGTTGGCACATCGATTGGCGGTGGCGGTCTCGACCAGGGTGTCGATCCCAATTTTCGCGACCCGCAATCGAATCAGTGGAACCTGACCATCGAGCGTGCGCTGAGTCAAACCAGCACGATTCGCGCAAGCTATGTTGGCATGCATACCTATCGCCTCAGTGTCACTGAAGATCTCAATCAGATTCCGGCCAGTACCGCTCCCTATAACCAGGGTGCGACTGCCGGCACTTATGTCGACGCGCGCGCACCCTATCAAAACTGGTTCACGCTGTACTCGACCTTCAACGCGGGCAAGGCAAATTACGATGCGCTTGAACTTGAAGGTACGCACACCATGGCTCACGGCCTTTATGTCGACGCCAATTACACATGGGCGAAGAACCTTGCCGACAACCAGGGCGACACTCCGACAACATTTGCTTCTGAGGTCAACTACGGCCTTCCAGTGGCAGATCGCTTCCACATTCCAGGTAACTACGGCAATGAAGAAGGTACGCGCCGCAATCGTTTCCTGTTGAGTGGGATCTATCAATTGCCCATCGGCCAGGGTCGCACATTCCTCAACGGCGGCGGCTGGAAGGATTCGGCCTTCGGTGGATGGGAGTTAAACACTGTCACGCTGCTTGAGAGCGGGCCGTGGCTCACGCCCAGCATTAGTCCAGGCGGGTGCCAGGTGGCTCTGAATGCGGCTGGTAGTTGCCCCTCGACTGCAAGCGGACAACCGCAGACGTACGATCAGTCCAACACTAACATCTTTAATCGCGGCGCATCTTCGCGGCCCGATCAGGTCTCTAACGACTTCTTGAAGGGCCGTTCGCGCACGCAGTATTTCAATCCCTCGACCTTCGCAGCAACTCCCGTGGGCGCCGGCCGGTTTGGCAATGCTGGAGTTGGCATTCTTCAAGGCCCCGGCACTGAGGCCGTCAGCATGGGACTGGCAAAAGTATTCAAGATCACCGAGGGTACGAAGATGCGCTTTGAGTCTACCTTCACCAACGTGCTCAACCACACCAACTTCGCTCCCCCAGCCACGCAGTGGGATGCGACTTCGACTTTCGGCGTTCTCAGTGCGCCGCAAACCGCTGAGAATGCCGGCAACCGCACGGGACAACTGGCACTGCGTCTCGACTTCTAAGCAAGACTGTGCTCGCAATAGCAACAAGCCCGCAGGTCTACCCTGCGGGCCGTTTTGTTTCGCGATTTACTTTTTAATATCTCAATGCATCATCTTTCGATTCCAAGCGCAAATCTACTTCGCAGGAGTGATCACGATGTTGCGAAATGCTACATGCCCTTTTTCGCTGCCCTGAAGATAAATTGGTCCCGGCAAATCTTCGTGACTGTTGAGCGCTCCGCCTGTGATGCCCGGAATCTCCTTGTCATTGATAACTGTTTTTCCGTTTAGAACGACCGTCACTCGCCGCCCGATGAAGGTAATGTCGAAGCTCTGCCACACATCAGGCGTTCGCGGTTGCTCCGGTGTCGGCGCCAGAAAACCATACACACCGCCAGTATGGTGACTAGGTGGCTCAGCTACTGAGTCAGTCTCAATTTGCACTTCGTAGCGGCCGCGCAAATACAGCCCGCTGTTTGAGTCTTTGCCGCAATTGAATTCTAGGTGCAACTTGAAGTCCTGAAACTTTTGCTCATTGATCAGTTCAGGACCATTTCCGGGACTGATCAGGTTCCCGTCTTTAACCGTCCAACTGGGTTGCCCGGTCCGGTCCATATTCCAACCGTCTAGATCTTTTCCATTGAACAGCTGAATAGGTTGTCCCCACTGCGGCGCACTGAGTCTTACCAGCGCGGGCGCTCTAACCCCGGTCCATTTCCACGGAGTTCCATCCTGCCCTGTGGTCGTGCCAGTGAGAGTATCGCCACTTAGGTTCCCTTCAAATACCATGTCATCTTTGCGACCTTCCTCATCTTTGGGAGACACAAAGGAAATGTGCTTTCCGTGAATCTCGATCTTCGGAAGCGGCCTCGCATTTCCCCAGCGACCGACGAACTGCGCGCTCGGCTGACCGTCTTTCTGCCGTATCTCGAGCCACGATGGATATTCACGGTCAGGCGCTGTCAGTGTCAGGTCCCACCGTCCGACCAAAGGCGCGGTAGACGCAGCGGCGGATGGAGAAGCGCTTTTTTCTTCTCTGCCCGACATCCCTGAAGCCCAGCACGAATTGAATGCGACTAACATCGTCGCAGCAAGAACCAGTCTTTCGATTTTCACTGAATGCGACTCCTTCGTTCTTACCCTTTCGTTTTGATGGTCGCGGAAGCCGCATCCCAATACACCGGGGTTTTGCGGAAGTAAGATTCATTAGCAAGATGGCACGCCAGAGCCGCGTTGTGTCCAAACACTGCATCCTGCGGCACAGGTTGTCGCGACTTCACTGCCTCAAAGAATTTGTGAAGGTGAGGCTTCAGATCATCGTAGTCATTTCCGTTGTAAGTAACGGTTTCAGGGGCAGGTTCCTTGCCGGGCACTGGGTCGTGCTCCTCGTGCCATTGCTTCACGTATGCGTCTCGCATGCGCCCCGGATAAGAGCTGGTGTAGTAACTCGGAGACAGGTCCACACCCGCTTGCGGAATGAATGTCACTGAAAATTCGCGCAGCTCGATTATGCCCTTGGAACCCATGAACCGCGTTACTTCAGCCGATTCACATCCGAGACTCAGACGCATGTAGACCGGGATGTTTGCGTATTCGAACAAGACCGCGTGAACATCCGGCATGTTGCGCCCATCTTTCCAGCGATAGATGCCGCCAAACGCCGACACGCGACTGGGAACCTCGTTGATGCCAAGAACAAACTGCATGCCGCTGATCAGGTGAACAAGAAGGTCCCCGGCAACACCCGTGCCGTACTCTTTCCAGCAACGCCAGCGCGCAAATGTCAAAGGGTCGAATGCCTTTTTGGGCGCGGTACCCAACCACGTATCCCAGTCCAGATTCTGAGGCGACAGATTGGGAGGAGGCGGATATTCCCAAGCACCCGTGGGATCATTGCGGCCCAGCGTTGCCTCGATCAAATTCAGCTCTCCAATCGCGCCCTGGCTAATCAATTCCTTCGCTTTTGCGCATAGAACCGAACTTGTTCGCTGCGCGCCAATCTGCACGATTCGATTCGCCTTTCTCGCGGCAGCGACCATCTCTAATCCGTCTGCTGGATTGTGCGACATCGGTTTCTCGCAATAAACGTCCTTGCCCGCAGCCAGGGCGTCGACTACCACCTGCTTATGCCAATGATCGGGAACTGCGATAAGAATGGCATCTATATCTTTCGAGTCGAGTAGCTCCTGGTAACGCCGAGTCGTTCGAATGGGTTTGCCAACGATCTCCTGGGCCAGAGTGTGCCGTCCATCGTAGAGATCGGCAGCGGCCACGCACTCCACGCCTCGCAGTTGAATCGCGGTCCCAAGCACGCCGCTTCCTTCCATGCCAACGCCCACCATACCGAAGCGGATTCGATCACTGGCTGCAACAGTTTGCGTAGCACCACGGGACTCTTCGCTATTCAGGAAAATCGCTCCTGGAACCAGAGACGCGCCGGCGGCGCCAACCGTAGTTTGAAGAAATGTGCGGCGAGAAAAGACTGCTTTGTTCATCCGTTAAATCCATTTCCGAGGGCAGAACAGTTCCTCATATAACCATGCATCGCCCTTGTAACTTTGCCCGACGAAGCAGGCTCATTCCAGGGCGCATCCTTGGGCAAGATCGCCCGAACGGTTCTGGCATCCCCTCTGTAATTCGTACCAGGCGGTGAAACGTAAACAGCCAACTCCATTTACGGGGTCAGCCAATACATCGGTCCGGAAAGCACACTATTTCTAACCCCGTGGTCCGCTACTGTCAACCTGCCTGGAGCAGCCGACGCCATGATTCGAATCATGGCGCGCGCCTCGTTGCTGTCCGAATCAATCCACATGCGCCCCTCAGGAACTTTGGCCGTGCAGACCGGTCGTCCATGTTCAAGAAGGTGACTCGGAGGAGGAATCACCCCCGCCATCCACCTTGCCGGAGCGCCTTCGCATCCCCCTAGGCAGCATCTTCGTTCAAGAGCGTTTCCCCCAAGTCCGTCTCGAAGTATTAGCATGGACGATGCAATTCAACGCGCTCTGTTCCATGCGTTGTAAGTTATTCAAGTTCACTCGAAGCTCCTCGCAAGTTTGGGAGATGAATGGAGAGAGATGGTTACTCGCAGAGAGTTTCTCGACACACTTGCAGTCGGAGCGGCTGGGCTCGCGGTCACAAGTTCCGCAAAGAGCTACGGCCAGATCATGGGCTCCAATGAACGGCTCAACTTTGCCGTCATCGGTCTCAATAGTCGCGCCTATGCGCATCTGTCTTCGCTCAAGGCCAACAAAGATGCGGCTCGCATCGCGCACGTGTGCGATGTGGAGAGTAACATCCTCGCTAAGTTTGCCGCCAGCGTGCAGAAGGAGCTTGGATATGCGCCTGCCACCGATAAGGATTTCCGCAAGGTTCTTGAGCTGAAAGACATCGATGCCATCACCATCGCGACGCCCGATCACTGGCATACGCCCATGGCGATCTACGGGTTGAAAGCGGGCAAGCACGTCTATGTTGAAAAGCCCTGCAGCCATAATCCCGGCGAAGGTGCGCTCCTGCTGCGCGCAGTGCAGAAGTATGGCAAGGTTGTGCAGATGGGTACGCAACAGCGTTCATCGGCGCACACGATCGAAATCATCGACAAGATTCACAACGGCCTCATCGGTCGCGCCTACTACGCAAAATGCTGGTACAACAACACTCGCAAATCAATCGGCATCGGCAAAGAGGCGCCCGTTCCGCAACAGCTCGATTGGGACCTCTGGCAAGGTCCCGCGCCGCGTCAGCCCTACAAAGACAATGTGCAGCCCTATAACTGGCACTGGTTCCGCGTCTGGGGCACAGGCGAAACACTCAATAACGGCACCCACGAAGTGGACGTATGCCGTTGGGCACTCGGTGTCGACTATCCCAATCGCGTCACCGCTTCTGGTGGGCGCTATGCCTACAAGGACGACTGGCAGTTCTATGACACCATGAACACCAGCTTCGAATACCACGACAAGGTGCTCACGTGGGAAGGCACCTGCTGCAACGGGATGCGCTATTTCAATCGCGGCCGCGGCTCAATCATAGAAGGTACCAAGGGTACAGTGCTGCTGGATCGCGATGGCTACGAAGTGTACGACCTCGGCGGAAAGAAGATCAACGAATTCAAGGTTGGTGCGAGCACGTCAACGGCTGACCTCGTCGGCGCGGACTCTATGACCGACGCGCACTTCGCGAACTTCATTGCCGGAATTCGTAAGGGTCAAAAGCTGAACGCGCCTATTTCCGTGGGCAACGTGGCGGTGACCATGCTTCAGCTCTCCAATATTGCGTGGGAAGTGAATCGCACCCTCGAGATCGATCCGAAAGAGGGCAAGATCAAGGGCGACCAACAGGCCATGGAAAAGTGGAATCGCGCATACCAAGACGGCTGGGAGCCCCGTATCTGATGCGCTCACACCCGAAACAGAGTGTATAAGACTCTGAGCAATTGTTCATCCCGGATCGATCTTTGCCTGTAGGCTTTGTCTTCTCATTAGGAAGTCACGACAAGGGCCCAGTGTTAAGCGAAACCTGGAAATACGTTCCATCGCAAAAGGCCCCGACCGCAGGGGCGAAGCGAGTTAAGAGGCGCTGCGAAAATGAAGATCATCTTGTCCCGCCGCAATTTCGTCCGTTCCGGTGCGCTGGCAGCCGCGGCTTATGTTGCGGCAGGCACATCGAGGGCATCCGCCCAGTTGACACAAGCAAGCGACGTGCCTTCTCCCATTCGTCTGGGCCTCGCCAGCTATACCTTTCGTAACTTCAGTCGCGCACAGATGATCGGCTTCATGAAGCAGCTCAACGTCACTGGCCTCAATGCCAAAGATGTGAAAGACCATCTGCCCACGGCCGCTGACGAGGAGGCGAAGGCGCTTGCCGACTACTCTGCGGCTGGCATTCAGCTTCATGCTGCAGGAGCAATCTACTTCGCCAAAGATGAGGACGAGGACATCCGCAGCAAGTTTGAATACTGCAAACGTGCAGGCATCGGCGTTATCGTTGCCGGGGATCCCGCGCCCGCCACGCTGCCTCGGATTGAGAAGTTCGTGAAGCAGTACGACATTCGTATCGCCATTCACAACCACGGTCCCGAAGATAAAATCTGGCCGTCGCCGCTCGACATTCTCAAGGACCTGAAGAGCATGGATCCCCGCATCGGATGTTGCATCGACGTCGGCCATTGTGTGCGTGCTGGCACCGACGTCGTGCAGGCAATCCATGCCGTCGGCCCACGGCTTTTCAACATGCACATCAAGGACCTGACCAGCTTCGACTCCAAGGAGAGCCAGGTAGCCGTGGGCGATGGCATGATGCCTGTGCACGAAATCTTCGCAGCCCTGATCAAGGCCAAATATCGCGGCTGGGTTGATCTCGAGTATGAAGTCCACGGCGACGACCCAATGCCCGGCGTAACCTCAAGCCTTGCCTTCATGCGCGGCGTGCTCGCCGGCATGGGTTACGCCGCGCACAGTTAGGAGCGCCAGTCAATCGGGTCATTGTCGATTCAAGTATCTACAAAACCTTCCCGCGCTTCACGCTTTTGGTGTTTTTTGCGCCCATGATGCAGGTTGCGAATAACGCCATCGTCGTGTCCGCAAGGTAACCTGCGATCGCCATTTAGGCAGTTATCTCCGGGGTGGGTGCCATTCCCTGTCGATCTGCGAGGGGAAACCGTTCGCGAATTTCATACCGCGCGCCGGCGGACCCCAGGAAGCTCTCGTATAAAACAAATTCGTTTGCAGTGAAGCCTTGGAACGCCCCATGGCCCTGGGCTCGCGTTTTGAGTTCCATCAAATGGCGATGGGCCGCCCTTGCCCTCGCTAGCGTGATGTGCGGATGATAAGGGCGCTCGTCCGCAGCAAACCCGCATGGCTCTGTTGCCTTGAGGACTCGCTGCTGTAGCGTCAGCAACTCCGGTGTCACCTGCACGCCTGCAAAAAACACGCCTGCGCGCTCAAAAGTGTCTGGCGGGTCGATCTGGATATGGATTGGCGACTGGTGCAATTCACGCAAGCGGGAAATCACACACTGGCCCTGCTCGCCGGATGTGTTGCCGAGAAACTGCAGCGTGATGTGCCACGATTCGGGTGCGGACCAACGAATCCCGCTCATCCCCGACCTGCGAAGTCGCTCAATCAGCGCCGCGAACTGTTGAGTCGTAGTGGCTGCCAGCGGAATGCCGATGAACAGGCGCATAAGTGACCTGAGGGTTCATTTCCCTGCGAGCTGCTCGAGCAAGGTATCGAAATCTTCGAGGCGCGCATACTCGATGATGACCTTACCACGCCCATTGCGATCTTCGATGGTCACCTTCAAACCCAACGCCCGCTGCAATTGATCCTTGACCTCGCGAACATTCGGGTCGATAACCGGCTCTGGCTTCGGTTCCTTCTTATTTCGCTCGGGATGCAGCAGACCTTGCACATATGTCTCGGTTTGGCGAACAGAAAGCGAAAGTGCCACCACCCGTTGTGCTGCCTTCTCCATCTCTTCAGCATGCTCAAGCGCCAGCAGCGCCCGGGCGTGCCCAAAGCTCAGCTCAGCTGACTCCACGCGAGCCTGCACAGAAGTTGGTAAACGCAACAAACGAAGGAAGTTAGATACACTCGCACGATCTTTTCCTGTACGAATTGCCATCTGTTCCTGCGTCATGTGGAATTCGCGTGATAGCCTCTCGAAAGCCCGCGCCTGTTCCATGGGATTGAGGTCGGCGCGCTGCAGGTTTTCGACGATGGTGATCTCCATCGCCTGCTCGTCCGAAACCTGGCGCAGGATAGCCGGGATACTAGTCTTGCCGGCGAGCTCCGACGCGCGCCAGCGGCGCTCGCCGGCGATTAGCTGGAATCGTCCATTCGCTTGCGGCCGCACCAGGATCGGCTGCACCACCCCGTTGGCCGCGATCGAGGCAGCCAGTTCCTTTAACTGCTCCTGGTCCACCTGCGTCCGCGTTTGAAATGGGTTGCGGTCAATCTGTCCGAGTGGAATCTCGCGCGGCTTGCCTCCCTCGCTGTCCTGAGCGGGAGCCGAAGCGGCGGGTGCCTGCACGCGCGGCAGTAGAGAGTCCAAGCCCTTGCCTAGGGCACGTCGTTTGGTGTCGGCAGCAGCAACAGTCATGTCAAATCCTTCTAATCCAGCATTGAGCAATCGAATATCATTGCAGAAATTTGCTACGGAACGAGATGAGCGGTCCGTCAGCCTCAGGAGTATGGCCAGAAGCGCACTGAGGGGGCCACCTTCGTGGGTGCGGCGGCCTTTCGAGCTTTGCTCCGAGGACTTTGCATATTGTTCCTCGTCAGGAACTCGCTGGCCAACTCGAAATAGGCTTCAGTCCCACGTGACCGCGGATCGTAGAGCGCGACCGGCTTCCCGTGACTTGGCGCCTCGGCAAGGCGTATGTTCCGGGGAATCACCGTCTTGTACAGCCGCTCTTTGAAGTACTCGCGCAAGGTTTCTGTCACCTGTTGCGCCAGGTTCGTCCGGTCGTCATACATGGTCAACAACACGCCCTCGATGGTCACTCCGGGGTTGAACGCGGCTCGCACTCGTTCCAAGGTCGATATCAGCTCCGAAATACCTTCCAAGGCAAAGTATTCAGCCTGCATGGTGACGATCAAGGTGTCAGCGGCTGCCAACACGTTTAAAGTCAGCAAATCCAGCGCTGGCGGGCAATCGAGAACGATCAAATCGTATTTGTCCCTCACGGCCGCAAGCGCTTGGCGCAGTCGCAAAGCCCGGTCATCCGCGGAAGCCAGCTCGATATTGGCACCGGTCAAGTTCTTTGAGCCTGGAAGCAGTGAGAGATTGTCGACACCTGTGGGCAGTATGACCTGTTCTGCGGGAGCCTCCCCGGTCAGGACGTCGTAGATGGAATGCCGGGCGTCGTCTCGCTGGACGCCGAGCCCGGATGAGGCATTCGCCTGGGGATCGCAATCCACGACAAGTACTTTGAGGCCTTCAATCGCCAGGCACGCACTCAGATTGATGGCGGTCGTGGTCTTGCCCACCCCCCCTTTTTGATTTACGACGCCAACAATTTTTCCCATGGACTTCAAGCCTAAAGCGCGAGGGCGGTTTGCGATACCTTTTGCGTCTGTGGAGAACGACGCCAACCTGTGGAAAGCGTCTTTTTAGGCGGGCGATGAGGCCTTTGTAAGTACTTGTTTTGGCGTAGATTACGCAACTTGCGCCGCCGTGCGCATTCAAGGCGCGCCGAAAGTACCCGCGGTGGAAAACCCGTTCCTTAATAAGCACGCTTTTGGCGCGGACTTTCGGCAATAGACGACACTGTGTTCCACGTGGAACATTGGAATACTTCGACCAGGAAATGTTCCACGTGGAACACCGATCGCTCTTACAGTCCGATCAAGACAACGTCTTCCGGCCACCTAAGGCAATGACACCCGCGTCTCCGAGACGTCCTGCCCGCGTCCACGTCCAGTCCACACCCGAGGTGGCTGTTAGCCCGTCCCAATCTCTGTCCGTCGTCATCAGAATGAGCCATCCAGATGGCGCAACTAGCGTCGACGCCGCGTGAACCGCTTCCTGCATCCGCTCTACCGCTCTTAGAGTGACGGCATCGAAAAGTCCCTGCATCTGTTCAGCGCGCCCATAATGCACCGTCGCCGAAATTCCGAGCTCTCGCGTCGCTTCCTGTAAAAATGCCGCCTTCTTCCCATGAGAATCGGCCAGCGTGACGGCAATCTCGGGCCTGCACAGTGCAATCGGGATACCAGGGAATCCACCACCTGATCCGAAATCCAGCAGCGTATTTATTCCTTTGGGCAGCGCGCTCGCGCACTCAATTGATTCCACAAAGTGTCGCTGAAGGATTCCATCGATATCCCGGATGCTGGAAATGTTGGTCCTCGCATTCCACTTCCGAAGGAGGACAAGAAAGTCCACGAACTTCCGAAGCGTTTCGGCAGCAAGCTGAGGTGATCCAGCCTGCGCGAGGTAGCGGTTCAGCCGAGATCCGATCTCGTCATCATCCGCGGAGGGCTCCGTCATCATGCGCGCGCAACCGACTCTTCGATGGGTCGTGGCTGCCACGCTCTCACCGCTTCCACGAAAGCACGGAAAATAGCGCGCGAAAACGGACTGACGGTGTACGTCCGCTCCGGATGCCACTGCACTCCCACCACAAAATGGTCCGAGTCGCCGAGTTCCATTCCCTCAATCACTCCATCCTCTGAGCAGACCGCGTTAACGATAAGGTTATTCCCAAGCTCACGCACAGCCTGATGATGGCTCGAGTTGACAGTGAGTTCCGGCAGTTCCGCGAGTTTAGCGAGGCGGGTGCCCGGCATAACTCGAACCAGATGAGCCTCATTGACCTCCCGCCCAGGAGAATGGTTGACCCTATTCTTGCCATCTTGAGCCAGATCCTGAATCAGCGATCCATTCTGCCACACGTTGAGTGCCTGTACTCCGTAGCAAATCGCGAGGATCGGTTTGCGCAGATTAAAGGCGTCCTGGAGCATTAACTCGTCCACTGCCGTGCGTCCTGGGTCGGAAGGCTCGCACTGCCCTATGCGATCTTCGCCATATGTTTGCGGGTCCACATCAAAACCACTCCCAGGCAACAAAATGCCCTGCGCGCCCGCAAGGAGCTTCGCTACCCGATCCTGCCTCTCATGCAGCGGAATAACGATGGCCAGCGCGCCCGCGGATTGCAGCGCGGCTATGTACTGCGGAAGCGACCGCTGGTTATAGGCATTATCACTACTGGTGGGCTCGGGAATCGCAATACGTAAACTCATGAGAAAACAGTTTATCGACTGCGCGTGTCTTACGGAAAGGGGCTTTGCATGCGACGGGGGGAATTAGGCCTGACTTGTGGCTTCGGCGCTTTCCTGGCAGGCAGCAACCGCCGTTTTGCGGAGGCCTTCAATCGTATTGCGCAACTGGGTCGTTAGTTCCTCCGTATGCCGCGCGGTCAGACCGGCGGTAGAGATCGGTTCACCGACCTCCATTGTCAGTTCACACGGATAGAAGTGACGCGAGTGAATCGGCATCAGGTCGTAAACACCGCTCAAGGCAATCGGCACCAGGGGCACCTGCGCTCGAATAGCCAGGTAAGCCGCTCCTGAGAGAAAGGCCTGCGTCTCACCATCCGGTGTCCGCGCGCCCTCGGGAAAGACAAAGAGAGGCATTCCGGCCCTCAGAGCCTTGACGCCCGCCCCAAGGCTGGAGAGGGTGGCCCGGGTGTTTTCGGTGTTAATCGGGATCTGTCCAGATCGACTTAAGTACCATCCTATGAATGGGATAGACCACAAATCAGTCTTCGCCAAGATCCTGAACTGGAAGGGAAGCGTCGAGAATATGACCGGCGTGTCCATATACGACGTGTGATTGGCCGCGTACACGGCCACCGGATGCTTGCGCAGGTTTTCGGTCCCTCTCACGATCAGTCTGGACCCCGACGACAACAAGCATGCCCGGGCCCAAACTCGCGCAATCCGGTGCTGAGCTCGGCCGCTGGAGTCGAACAGCGAAGCTACCAGCGAAAGGGAACCGAACAAGGAGGTCGCGAGGAAGAACAGCGGTGCCTGCACCAGGTTCGTGCGCCAACGGTGCAGACGCGGCATGGGGTTGGGACGCGGGCTCATGATTGTACCGTCGCCCGGGCTAGCAGCAGACTCCGAGCGTCTCCCACCAGATATACCGAACCCGACACGACGATCAGGCCGCCACGCTCTCGTGCCAATTCCAGCGCGTGGAGGATCGACTCAGCTACCAGCGAGGGGGTCCCTGTAGCCTCGGCCGCACCCACCAACTCTTCCATCCTCGCCGCGCGCGCGCTGCGAATTGGCGCTAGTACGACTTGGCCAAAGAGGGGGAAGAGAATTTGCGCCATCTCGGTCACCGGCTTGTCGCGCAGACAGCTGAAGATCAGTGTCGGAGAATCCACACTGTCTGCGTCGTCGCCCAGAATACTCCGCAATCCTGCTCGAAGGGCCCAGGCACCCGCAGGATTATGCGCCACATCCAGAATCCAGTCGCGCCCATCCCAGCTGATCTTCTCCAGCCGTCCCGGCCAGCGCGTATTCCGAACTCCCGCGGAAATCGCCTCGGCCGTGACAGGGAATTGGTGTCTCTCTACGAGCTCGACTGCCGCTGCAATGGCGAGCCCTACGTTGCGATGCTGGTGGGCACCGCGTAAGGGGGACGCTACCTCGATGCCCTTGCCAAAAACGTCAATAGAATATGGCTCGCCTCCAACCTCAATCGCAGGCATGTAAGCCGCGGCATTTACCCCGCGCACCTCAAGCCGTGTGGCGACTTCGCCCAACACCTGGTTCGCTTCCGGATGCTGCGGCAAAGTTACCAGTGTCCCGGCGGGCCTTAGGATTCCGGCCTTTTCCCGCGTAATCTCGGCGATTGTTGAGCCCAGCCACTCGGTGTGATCTAGAGAGATATCGGTAACGATCGACAAGAGCGGCTCGACGATGTTGGTGGCGTCCAGCCGACCGCCCATGCCTACCTCGAGCACCGCCACGTCGATGCCTGTTTTTGCAAAATAAACAAAGGCTAACGCTGTTAGAAACTCGAAAAAGCTCGGCATCTGCGGCAGCTTGCCTTCGTGCAATTGCACGCGTGCTTCATCCTGAACGGTGAAAAAAGCATGTGCAAACTCGGCATCGGATATTTCAACTCCGTTGAGGCGAATACGCTCATTCACCCGTTCCAGGTGCGGGGAGGTATAAAGTCCCACGCGCAAACCCGATTCCCCGAGAATCGAAGCCAGCGTCGCGGCAGTCGAGCCTTTGCCGTTCGTGCCTGCAATGAGTACCGAGCGAAAGCGGCTTTGCGGATTCCCTAATCCCGACAGCAGCGTTCGTATTTCATCCAGCGAAAATTTGCGCCTGCTCTGTCCGGGCTTCGTAAAAAGCTCCGGCGCCATGGCGTTCAGTTCATCAATGGCTGCCGCGTATGACATGGATATTCAAGTATAG
>ODAK010002451.1_pt1 | contig 19526 bp, 17 predicted proteins | sample 1539591 | NCBI WGS metagenome assembly ODAK01 (sample SAMEA3539303, study PRJEB22396) | soil metagenome | biome: tundra; feature: field; material: soil | place: USA | collected 2010-05 | depth 0.15 m | reverse complement strand
TGGCGCGTCATGGCTGCAAAGCATGCGGCAGGCGCGTCGCCAGGCTCGCGAATACGGCCTCACCGTGTGGCGCTACCTCGTCCGGGCCAGCGATCCGGTGGTCCGCGCCATCGTTGTCGAAGACAGCGCGGGGCTGGCCGGCCTCGCGATTGCTGCTGGCGGCCTTCTCGCGAGCAGAATCGCCGGGACGAACGTGCCCGATTCCATCGCATCGCTGCTGATCGGACTCCTGCTCGCCGTGACCGCATTCGGAGTAGCCCGGCCACTGGCCGATTTTCTGATCGGGCGATCACTGCCCCCGGAGCAGGTCGACGCCGTTCACGCGCTCGTCAGCCAGAATCCGGCAATCGAGGAAGTGCTGACGCTCCGCGCCGTCTACACAGGCCCTGAGGAGGTCGTCGTCTTTGGGAAAGTGCATCCATCGCCGCAACTGAACATCGACGAGCTTTCGCGCGCCATGGACGACCTCGATCACAAGATCCGATCCAGGTTTCCCGTCGTCGCAGACGTCTTCATCGATGTGACGAATACACGCGGCGATGCCACGAACAAAGCTGAGATCACGTCATGAAGGATGAAAAGGTGTCGACTTCTGGATCTGGTACGACAATAGCGGCACAAGACGACGCCTTGTGGAACGAGGGCGCAACCGATGAGAGACTGCGAGACCTTTGAAGACAACGCCGACATGGCAGCGGTTGGACCAGCGCTGCTTCGCGCCGCCCGCCGCGCCCGCGAGATCGCGCGCCAGACTGGCACGCCCCTGGTGATCGTCCGCGATGGCGTGCTGATGGAGGTCGATCCCGACGACTCCAGTCTCGATGACGAAACGCGTCCAAGCGACACGATCCACGATCGCTGAGATCGGTCGACGTCTCCCCTTCAGTGCTGACCGCCCATGAACACCGTCAGATCCTGCAACCCCTTCGCGTTTTCCTTCATCCATGCGTCGCTGCCTTTGAGGCCGAGGGACTGCAGGGCAGCGCCGGCGAAGGTATCGAGGAGTTTGTGCTGTTCGAGTGCCGCAAAGAACGGGATGTTCTGCATTCCGCTGTAGCTGGCCGGCGCGTCCTTCATTTCGATGAGCATCGCCAGCGTGCTACTAAGCTGTCCGCGCGCGATGTCGAGCTCCGTTGCGTTCTTGTCCTTGTCCTCCGTCGTAAAGCGGCCGGCGGATGCAATGGAGATCCCCATCTCCCAGCCGTGAAAGTCTCCCTCCTCGGTGCGCGAGTTTGTGTCGACCTTAACGTCGATAGCCCTTTTCCCATCCTTTCCCACGCCTTTGTCCTCAACGCCCAGGTTCAGAAGTGCCACGAGACTGGTGGCTGCACCCTTCGAGCGGGGTGAGGCAGGCTCGAGGGCCAGGAAGCGGAGATACTCGAGCACCGCCGCGGCGCGGAAATTCTGCGCGTCGAACACGCGGGCCAGGAGGTAGTGGCCATTGGCGTGACCGGGCCGCGCGATGAGCTCCTTTTTCAGAACCTCGCGCGCTTCATCCAGCTTCGACTGGCCAAAGAGCGTGACTGCGAGGTTGTAAAGGGTACTTGGCTCATTGGGAGCGAGGGCGAGGGACTTGCGATACGCAGATACCGCGCCTGAAGCGTCACCCGCGTCGTCGAGGCAATTACCGAGACTGCTCAGAATCTTCGGGAGCAACACCGACTCGGCTTCTGACAGCGGCTTCAGAACCGTGATGCACTTCGCATAATCACCCTTCGCTTGATAGGAGAACGCCAGCTCGTACGAGGCTGAGCCATTCGTGGGATCGTCGGCGAGTACCGCGAGGTACTTGGCAATGGCTTCGTCATATCTGCCGGCATCGTGAAGGGCGGTACCTTCAGCGATCCGCGGATCCTTACTGGCGATTGCAGGGACGGCAATCAGCAGCGCGAGAACAAGCGTCTTGACGAAGATCGACAGGCTGAACGTTGCGCGGGAACGATGAGTCAGCATGCCATCAGTTTACGGGCGGTGTGGTCCCCACCACCACCTGCCCGCCCTTCATCACGAATGACACGTGCTCGATCGTGGTGATGTCATGCGTGGGATCACCGGCAACCGCGATCAGGTCGGCGAGAAGGCCGGGAGCGATCGTTCCGAAGTGATCCTGCTGTTTGAGGATCTTGGCGTCGACGGATGTGGCAGCGAGGAGCGCTTGCGTTGGAGTCATGCCGGCGCGAACCATCCATTCGAGCTCGCGGTAGTTGTCGCCGTGCGTGAAGACGCCGACGTCGCTGCCGCAGCCGATGATCACGTTGTTGGCCATGGCCAGTTTGAACGCGCGCAGGACGTTCTCCATGCTTTTCGTGTACGGCTTCGTCCCCCGCTTGTACGATTGGAAGTATTCGGAATACGCCTCCTCCGCGGCCAGCGTCGGCAGATAGGCGACGTTGTGTGCGGCCATCAGCTTGAAGATTTCGTCCGTGCCGTTGTAGCCGTGCTCGATTGTGTCGACGCCGGCGAGAATCGCGCGGCGCATCCCCTCGGGGGTAGTGGCATGCGCGGACACAGGACGGTTCGCGCTGTGCGCCTCGTCGACGAGCGTCTTCAATTCTTCGAGTGAGAACGTCGGCGTTGCCGGGCTGCTGCCGCGGCCGTAATCGGCGTAAACCTTCACCCAGTCGGCGCCGTGTCCGATCTGCTCGCGAACCGCGCGCAGGATCTCCGCGGTGCCGCTCGCTTCCTGGCCTCCTTTGGTCAGCGGCTCGAACTCCGGCGCGAAACCGCCGGGACCGGGGCCGTAGCTCGCCGTGGCCACGATCGCACGCGTGGCGACGAAGAGACGGGGACCGGGAATGCGGCCCTCGTCGATAGCGCGTTTGGCTGACACGTCGGCGAAGCCCGCTCCTTCGGTGCCGAGGTCGCGAAGCGTGGTGAAGCCGGCAAGGAGCGTGTCGCGCGCGTGCAGAGTCGCGGCAATCGTTCGATAGGCAAGCGGCTCCGTGAGCACCTGATCGTTCCAGAGCGTCTCGTTATACGGATGGAGAAAGATGTGCGAGTGCGCATCGATCAGTCCGGGGAGCAGCGTCATTCCCGGCAGCTCGATCGTCACCGTTCCGGGCGGAATCGCGAGACTCGGCCCGACCGAGACGATCTTCTCGCCGGAGACGAGCACCGACCAGCCTTCGTGTGTGTCGTTGCTCATCGCGTCGAAGACACGTTGCGGACGGAGGAGGATGTATTTCGGAGCGGCCGGCGCAGTGGCCGGCGCAGCGATGAGCGGCGTAATCGCGATGAGAAGAGTGATGATCAACGACACGACCCGAGCACGCATGAGGAACCTCCATCGGTATTTTGACGCGAAAAGCGTTCACGCGGAGGCGCGGAGGACGCGGGTAAAACCTCCGCATATTAATGGCCACCTGGCGGAGACCCGACCTCCTTCTCCTCGACGAACACACCGCCGCCCTCGACCCCAAGAGCGCCGACCAGATCGTCCGCCTCACCCAACACATCGTCTCCCAACACCACCTGACCACCCTGATGGTCACCCACTCCATGCAACAAGCCGCCACGCTCGGCACCCGCATCGTGATGATGAACCAGGGCCGCATCCACGCCGACTACACCGGCCCCGAAAAACGCCACATCCGCGCCGAAGACCTGGTCCACAGATTCGAAGAGATCCGCCGCGACGAACAACTCGACGTCTCGGCCGCGGAGATGCTGCGGGAGATGTATGTGTAGCGGCAACGTTCGTCCCAGGTAAACGGGGTCATCGAACTGCGACCTGCAACTACGCGTTTTCGCGCCACTTCGCCAGAACGACATCGATTGCTTCTCGAACATGCGCGCGGGCATCGAGGCGATCGATTCCGGCAGCCATCAGCGCATCGTATTGTGTATGGCGATGCCGGATGTGCGCCTGCACAGCGAGATCGATCGCGCCTGGATCGAAATCCTTTGCGCTCGCACTGCGGCCGATTCGTTTCGAGTGCACCTGACAGGCATGGGCGGCGATCCCATCGGGGGCATCGGCAGGAGCACTCGGATACCGCTTGCGAATCTCGTCTGCAAACTTCCCGACGTACTCGGCGTCGCGCTCGGCGCGGCGTTCCGCATCAGCCTCTCTCCGCCGCTCGCGAACTTCTGCATCGTCGAGGCACTCCTCTTCGGCACGGGCGAGCGCCTCTTCCGAGACCAGAATGCCCTGGCGCTCATATCGCTTTCGCGTGCGGCTGAACCGCAGGACGATGGCGCGCAATGGCGAGTACTTCGACGCCCGGCGCGTGATGCAGGCATCTCCGGCCGGAACGTACGCGAGATGTCCGAGGTCTGCGCAGTCGATGCAGAGTCCCCGCGGACCTTCCTTCCTGAGCAGGTTCCCTTTGAACAACTCACGGCCGCACTCATCGCACTTCGAGTCCCCTCGGCTCACGAGCTGGAAAACCAGAATGTCTTCGCCAGCCACGACATCATTCTCGCCGCTCGAAATGCATCAGGCAATCACGAAGTGTTTTGATCACCACAGAGGCACTGAGAACACGGAGGTCTCTGCGAGCTCAGTGGCTCTGTAGGGCACCGCCAAGGCGGTGTCCGGATAGGCACGTCACGACAGCTAGTGTGCCGTGGTCGACGATCTTCAGGTCGCTTGTCTCATCGTGTGCGTCTCCCGATGCAAGGAAGCATCGGAAGACATCAGCGACTGTCGGCCGGCGAGGGACCCTGACGATCAGAGCTGCGGGGTTCAACCTTGCGGCGATCCCCCTTGCTTGCATCGTCTACAGCTACGTTAAGGCCAATTTTGTCAACTCTCTCATCAACCATCGCTTGCGGATAAAGCAATTTTGGCAACAGCAGAGGAAAAAACCCTTCCTGCGAAGCATATTTTCCTTTCGCGTCAGCGCCCGAACGCTCCGATTGCGGCAAATTCTGCTCTTTCGGAGCATTTTCTGCTTCCGAGGGAGGGTCGATGTCCTCTACGGGAGTCGAAATCTCCTCTCGAAGATCACTTAAGTGTTCTGCAAGAGCATATTCTCCTCCGCAAGAGGGTTTTTTCCTCTGCAAGAGGAGATTTTCCTTTGAGGGAGGATATTTTCATTTCGCTAGAGGAATTTTCCTTCGGGTGAAGGGAGACGAACCCCGCCGCTCGGCCGAGCGTGCAATCGTCTCGTTGACGATGGCGTGTGCGGCAAGGCCATTGCCGCCCCGGCGCGGAGGGGCCGTCACATCCTCTTGTGTTGCCCGGCACCACTTCGTGCGACACGGCGTGAAATCGTGTTGCCGTGGCCCATTTGACTCCCTATCCGCTGGCGGGTCTATTGGCCCGGGCGTTCGCGGAACTCAACCGGAACGGCAGCATCTTCGACCTCCCATCGCATCGGTTTTCTCTCGGCCAACGAGACGTCGACACGCGCGTCACGATTCATGGCCGCACGGTGGGCGCACCGCTCGGGCCTTCGGCCGGACCGCACACACAACTGGCGCAGGGCATCGTTCTCTGCTGGCTCGGCGGCGGGCGGTTCATCGAGCTCAAGACCGTTCAGTGCAACGACACGCTGCGCATTCCACGGCCTTGTATCGACGTGCGGGGCATCGGTCTCAACGTCGAATGGTCGCAGGAGCTACGCATCGAGCAGTCGCTCGAAGAGTACGTCAAGGCGGCCATGCTGATCGAGATCCTGGGGCGGCACTTGGGCGTCGCGCCGGGGTGTCTCTTCGACATGAGCGTCGGATACGACCTCGACGGCGTGCGCGGCGATCGTATGGTGGCCTTCATGCGCGGCCTCGCCGATGCGGGCGAGACGATCGATCGTCTTCGCCGCGAGCTTCCTCCGCCATGGTGCGATCTCGACTTCGACCCGGCTGTCTCCAGGAGCGTCACGCTTTCAACGTTTCACGGCTGTCCGGTCTCGGAGATCGAGCGGATCGCCGATTTCCTGATGTCGGAGATCGGTCTCGATTGCGCGATCAAACTCAACCCCACCCTGCTCGGCCGCGCTCCCCTGCTCGAGATTCTGCACGACCGCCTCGGCTACTCCGCGATCCGTGTGCCGCCCAGCGCGTTCGACAACGATCCCGAATGGGACGAGGCCGTGTAAATCATCGACCGCCTGCGCCTCCGCGCGCGTGAGCTCGGCCTCTCGTTTGGAGTGAAGTTGACGAACACCCTCGTCGTCGAGAACCACAGTGACTTTCTCCCGGCATCCGAGAAGCTCGCCTACCTCTCCGGCCCGCCGCTGCACGTGCTGGCGATGCATCTCGTTCGCCGCTTCCGGCACACATTCGGCGATTCTCTGCCGATCTCGTTTTCCGCCGGCATCGACCGGCGCAACTATCCCGATGCTGTCGCGCTCGGCCTGGCACCGGTCACCGTCTGCACGGATCTCCTCAAGCCGGGCGGCTACACCCGGCTGCAGGCTTACGGTTCCGAGCTCGCGAAACGGATGGATGCAGCGGGCGCACGGACCGTGGCCGAATTCGCCCACGCCGATATAGACGCCTATATCGAGTCGCTCGATCGCGATCCGCGCTACCGGCACGAGCAGGTCGAGCACGCCGCGCAGAAGACCGGGCTTCCGCTCGGCCTCTTCGACTGCTCGACGTGCGATCTCTGCATCACCGCCTGTCCCACCAACGCGAACATGCGTCTGCGCTCGCTGGACGGCGCGATCCCCTTCTCGCGCAAGCATCAGATCGCGAACTTCGCCGACTTCTGCAACGACTGCGGGAACTGCGAGATCGTCTGCCCGGATCTGGGCGCGCCGCAGCGGACGAAGATGCGCTTCTTCGGCAGCGAAGAGTCGTGGCAACGCCATGCACCCCTTGACGGATTCTGGATCGGCGCCGAAGTCACGCGCGCGCGGATCAACGGGACGGAGTACGACGACCACTCGTCGCATCACCTCGTGCAGTACGCCCGCCGCGCCGCTCTCGACCGCTCGTACATCAACTACATCAATGCACTGGAGTGAGGAACGATGACCATTTGTGAACCAACGCTACTGAACCTGATCGATGATTCCGTCCTGAGCGCGCTGCACGGCCGCAGCATGCTGCTGACAGACGACTGGCAGCGCGAGGAGATCGAAACGCTGTGCAGCGTGGCAGCGATGCTCGAGGATCTCGATCGTCTCGGCAAAGTGCCGCCGCTTCTGCGCGGCGAGCTGCACTACGGTCTCTTTTTCGACAACTCGACCCGCACGAAATCGAGCTGGGCCGGCGCTTCCGTGCGCCTCGGCGGCAATCCGATGGTCGTCGACGGCTCGTCGACGCAGGTCGCGCACGGCGAGACCGCCGAGGAGACCGGAGCCATGCTGGGCATGAACGCGCACGCCCTCGGCATCCGCCACGATCTCATCCTCGGCGAAGGTAATCGCTTCATGCGCGGCCTGAAGGAGGGCATCGACCGTTACCTCCGCGAGAGCGGCGACGATCGCGTTGTCCCCGTGGTCAACCTGCAGTGCGACATCGATCATCCGACGCAGACCCTCGCCGACCTCTGCTGGCTGCGCGAGCGCTTCCCGGATGGGTTGGCCGGCAAGACCATCGCTGTGAGCTGGGCCTACTCGCCGAGTTATGCCAAGCCTCTGTCTGTTCCGCAGGGCTTGATCACGCTGCTGACGCGATTCGGGATGAACGTCCGGCTCGCGCACCCGCCCGGATACGACCTGATGCCGCAATGCACGGAGAGCGCGGCGGCGCACGCGAAGGAATCGGGTGGCAGCTTCACGATCACGAACGACATGAACGCTGCGTTCGCGGACGCGGATGTGGTCTACCCGAAGAGCTGGGGACCGTTCGACATGATGATGGAGCGCCGCCGCGAGCCGCAGCGCATGAAAGAGATCGAGGCCACCGCGCTGGCTCGCAACCTCGAGCACAAACCGTGGATCTGCGACGAACGCCTGATGGCGGGCACCCGCGGCGGCGATGCGCTCTACATGCACTGCCTCCCCGCCGACATCGGCGCGGAAGTCAGCGCGAACGTCATGGAGCGCGCACGGCTTTCGGTGGCACGCGAGGCGAACAAGAAACTCTACGTAATCATGGCCCTGCTCGCGGTCGCCAAAGTGCGCCGCCTGCGCGAGGCATTGGAGAAGGCATGACTATCTTGACGGCTGAGCTCACCACAAAGCTCGACGAGCGCACCGCGGCACTGGCGCGGCAGTACCGCCCACTGGCGATCCGCATTCTTCGCGAGGCCATCCGCATTCCCGCCGATCATCTCGATTCCGATCCGCGCTGCGGGCTCTCCGGTCACGAGCAGCCTCGGCTCGAGTATCTCCGCAAGACCATTGTCGAAATCGGCGCGGTCGAGCGCGAGCAGGATGCCGGCTTCGACGCCTTCGGCAATCTGGTCTGGAGCGTTGAAGATCGTACGGACGGGATCCCGGCTGAAAAGAAGTCTGTGATCATGCTCGACGGCCACACCGACACGGTCAACGCCCTGCGCGATCGCTGGCACGAGGCCATCGGTGGCGGAATCGATCCTTACTACGGCTGGATCGACGGGACGAAAGTCGATCGCGCGTTCCTCGCGCACGAGCTCGGATATCTCCCGCCGGAAAGTGAATGGGAGCACCTGGTGTGGGGCCGCGGATCGGCGGACCAGCTCGCGGGAGTGGTGTGTCAGATCGTGGCCACCAAGATTCTCAACGAACTGCGCAGCGAAGGCGCGCTGCGCGGCGTGATCGTGCGGGCCTACGGCACGATCTCGGAGGAGGACAACGACGGCGGCGGACCGATGTATCTGATGCGCGAGATCTTTCCGACCGCGACGCAGGACCGCATCCCCGACGTGGTCATCCTCACTGAGGCGACCGGGTGCGCAAAACTAGGCCCGCTCGGTATCTATCGCGGACAACGAGGGCGGATGCAGATTGAAGTCGAGGTCACCGGCAGGAGCTGTCATGGCTCCATGCCGTGGGAAGGGCTCAATCCGCTCGAATACGGTGCGGCCATGATCGTGGAAGCGGCGCAGCGATATCGCGACGGCGAGGGATTCGCCGACGATCCGTTTCTCAGCGGAGGCACGCGAACCGCGAGCTGGGCCAGCCTGGCCACGCCGAGCGATTGCGCGGTCCCCGAGCGATTCACCTTCCGTTTCGACCGCCGTCTCACCGCCGGCGAGATTCCCGAACGCGCGCTCGACGATGTGCGCACCCTTCCGTCCGTGGCGAAGGCGATCGCCGACGGCCTCCGCGTCGACGTCCGCGCGCCGCTCTACAACGACCCGACCTGGCGCGGTTATCGGCTCAACAATCCGCAGGTCTATCCGGGCTGGGTGACACCTGAAGAGCACCCATCTATCGTTGCCGCCGTCGATGCCTACACGCGCGTGGCCGCGCGCAAGCCGCGCGTGGCGCGCTGGATCTTCTCGACCGATGGCGTCGGATTCCCGACGCGTACGCTCGAGGTGCCACCGTCGAAACGCTGGATCCACGACGGCGACTATCGGTATCCGGCGATGTTCGGCATCGGCCCGGGCGTCGAACAGAACACGCACAAGATCGGCGAGAACGTCGACTCGCGGGAGTTCGATACGGTCATCGCGTTCCTGGCGCGATTCCCGAGCGTCTTCCACAAGGTGTCGCGCGGCGCGGGATAAGAGCTCAGATCATGGGCTGGATGGCCACCGGCGACATGCAGTCGGTGGCCTCACCTCGTGCGCGACGCGGAGATTCGTCAGCAATGGCTCACCACACACTCCAGTCCGCATATGGGCGGCTGGCAGAGCGGCTTAATCGATTCCCCCTGGGGGCGCCGCCCAGCGAGCTGCTCTTCAAAATCCTCAGCGTGCTCATGCGCGAGGAGGAGGCGGGACTAGTCGCAATGCTGCCGATCCGGCCGTTCACGGCCGAGAAGGCGGCGGGGATCTGGAAGATGGATGCGGCGCGCGCCCAGCGGGTGCTCGACGAGCTGGCAGGCCGCGCCATTCTCCTCGACTGGGACGGCGAAGACGGACGGCCGCTCTATGTGCTCCCTCCTCCGATGGCCGGCTTCTTCGAATTCTCCATGATGCGCGTCCGTGATGACATCGACCAGAAGGCGTTGAGCGAGCTTTTCTATCAATACCTCAACGTGGAAGAGGACTTCGTCCGCGCGCTCTTCACGGGCGGAGAGACGCAGCTCGGGCGGACCTTCGTCCACGAGCCCGCGCTATCGGCGGACAACGCCCTGCACGTGCTCGACTACGAGCGTGCCAGCCACATGATCGAGAGCGCGTCGCATGTTGCAGTCGGGAGCTGCTACTGCCGGCACAAGATGCAGCACCTCGGACGCGCGTGCGCCGCACCGATGGAGATCTGCATGACGCTCAACACGAGCGCTGCCTCACTGATCAAACACGGTCACGCGCGGCAGGTCGACACGAGCGAAGGTCTGGACCTCCTGCAGCAGGCCTACGCATCGAACCTCGTGCAGTTCGGCGAGAACGTGCGCGAGCAACCGGCCTTCATCTGCAACTGCTGCGGATGCTGCTGCGAGGCCATGATCGCCGCGCGCCGCTTCGCCGTCATGCATCCGGTCCACACGACCAACTTTCTTCCCGTTGTCGACGCAGGCCGCTGCAACGGCTGCGGCAAGTGCGTGACTGTCTGCCCGGTCGAAGCGATGAGTCTCGTCTCGGCGAACGACCCCGCGCGGCCCCGCGGAAAACGGGCCAGGCTGGACGAGGAGCTCTGCCTCGGCTGCGGTCTCTGCGTTCGTGCCTGCGACCGCGGAGACGTGCGGCTCGAGTCCCGCCCGGATCGTGTGATCACTCCGCTGAACGGGGTCCATCGCGCCGTGGTGATGGCCATCGAGCGCGGCAAGCTGCAGAACCTCATCTTCGACAACCAGGTCCTCTGGAGTCATCGCGCGCTCGCCGCCGTACTCGGCGTGATCCTGAAACTCCCGCCGATCAAGCAGGCGCTGGCGACCAGGCAGGTGAAGTCGCGATATCTGGAGGCACTGATGGCGAGGGGACACTAGCGAATCGTGACCATCATTGGAACCGTCTAAACGGACAAATGCCTGTCGCCGGCCGGCGTACTGGCGACGGTACACTACGCCGACCATGTCTCACTCACGGACACGGACGTCACGTTGGCGATCCGGCCGCTCGGCTCTGTGGATACCGAAGTGTGGCGTTCTCGCTCTCGCTTGCCCGTGACTCGTGGCACCCGCGGCGCCGTCGCCTTCGCGCACGACGAGCACGTTCTGGCAGGTGCCATCGCGTCCATCGATCTGGACGTCGAGCGCGCGGCGCGCGGTGCGTACGACGAGATCGTGCGGGTCATGCGCGCCCAGGGATTCCCCTTCTTTCTGCGCATCTGGAATCACGTTCGAGACCTGAACGCACGGTGTCACTCTGCTGATATCAATCATGACGGCGAATCTCAGGATCTGCAGGCTGACGGCGACCGCGAACGCTACACGTGTTTCTCAGCCGGAAGGCACGATGCGCTCATCGCCGCGGGGCTGACGAAGTCCGATTTTTCGGCAGCCAGCGCTGTCGGCATGAGGGATGGGAATCTCAGCATTCACTTTCTTGCGTCGCGCGAACGAGGACGCAACGTGGAGAATCCGCGGCAGGTGAGTGCGTACGACTATCCGCGGCAGTACGGATCGCGCAGCCCCTCCTTCGCACGGGCCACGATTGCGCCGGACGGCAGCGTCTTCATCTCCGGAACCTCGAGTGTCCGCGGCCACGAAACGTTGCACGCGGGCAACGTCGAAGCTCAGGTGGAGGAGACGATTGCCAACCTCGATCGAATCGCCGTGGAGTGCGGCCGCTCGCTTTGCGAGGCGCAGGCGTTGAAGCTCTATGTACGCCACGCCGCCAGCGCCGCGCGCATCGTCGAACGGTTTCGTGAGGCCGCGCCGGCGGCCTCGTTGCTCGTGCTGGAGAGCGACATCTGCCGTGCAGGCTTACTACTCGAAGCGGAAGCGATCTTCCTCAGCGACGAGTCGTCGATCGTTCACGAGGTTTACTTACGGTGAGGGGTACGCTGTTGCTACGAGCTGGAGTCCGAGCTCCGTGGCCCGGATCCGCCTTCGAGGAGGGATGAACAGCCGCATCCACCTCGACACTCAGCAAGAAAGGGTTCCATTTCGCGACACCGGTTTTCACTCGTTCGGCCCGAAGGCTATGGCGGAGCTACGCCCTTCGCGAAGCGCGAGTAGCCTCCGGCACGGAAGATCGAGGGCCTGGCCCCCGCTTCCGGCCCGCGAAGCAATCTTGAAAGCGAGGATCGAAGGCCTGGCCCTTCTGACTCTGAGATCAGTATGCCCTCATTCAGAGGCTATTGGACTTGAGGATACTGCGCCTGATTCAGTCTTTCGGATCAGCATCATGTCGGCCGACGTTCTGAGGTCTATCTCTTGGATTTGAGCGAAAATACGGGTGCGTGACTCAAGCAGAAGCTATGGGTCTTGGACTTAGAGGCCGGGCATCTCCGATTGAAGCAGACTCCCAGCAATGACCCCGAACGTGTGGGTGACACTGCTGTGGCGCTAGTAACCATTCTCAGACGCGGTCCGATCTTTCCGTTAGAACGCTTTTCGGACTTGGTTGGATGACGCGCAACGCTGCGAAAACCGATGCGACCGAGTTCTCGTTGCGTCCGACGCACTTCTCGCCGCTTGGGCCGTTAGGCGACTTTGGTGCTAAGTCCGAGGATAGCTTTTCTAGGCCTTGCTCCCCGGTAGTGGCTCTCCCGAGTCGTCGGGCGGCCGCCCAAGTTCACGCTGGTATAAGGCGCCAGCCTCCTGGAGCGCCGGATCCGACGACTTCGCCGCAGCGGAGTGCAGGTCCGTTTGCAGTCGCATCAATTGGTCACCCTCGACTGCCCGAACAATTTCCCTACGCTCATCCGCCGAAAATAGCCGGTGCAAGAACGACACAATCCGGCCCTTGTTGGAACCGCCTGAAGGCGCCGGACCCTCGACATCGGCCATAAACTCTTGCGCCTTTGCGAAGGCTAGATTGGTGCGGTCCAACGCTTTTGCGCCGAAAGGTACGAGTGCCGAGGCAAAGATGTGAACGTTAATTGCGAATACGCTCAAAAGACTCAGTGCGCCATGAACCCCCCACCCTATCAAAGCTGACACCAGTCCAATGAGTGCGCCAATTACGCCGGAGCCTATCAACGCGTCTACCAAGTCGCTCCGTATCGCAACTCCATTCCGCACCAGCCAGCGAAACTCCAACATCAGCGGGAGGAGACCAACGGAAGCAGCGGCATGCGCGTAGATCACCGCCGCCACGCCATGCTTCCAATTTCGTGCTCTTTTTCGATTAGCCGAAAGAAACGCACCATAGAGCCGCGCGCATAGCAAGCCAACGAGCACCGTCGACCCGTACCAGATGACGATCCTATTCCTCGAGAGCGAAAGCCGCGACTCCAGTTGAACGCCGAGGGAAATGGCAATGCCGATCAAAGCAAACTCGACCCCACACCATGCCACAGTCTCGCCCATAGATAACTTTGCACCATGACTCTTTCCAATGGACCGCTTCACGGTAACCTTCACAAGCCAAAACGATAGTGCGAGAGCCAGAGGAAACAACCCACCGGCCACGTCAGAGGCACTGATACCGCCGAAAATGCTAGGAGCGAGGCGCATTTCGCTGATGACCTCTCGGATCGCAGGCGCGTGTGAGCACCTCCGCTACGCGCGCAGGGTTGGCGGGCTTCTCGATGACGTCCTGTACGAGCCCCTGATCTATCGTCCATTGCATTGAGCTGGAAAACTTGACGGAGAGAATGACTATGGGGATGTCCGCCCACCCTCTTCGGATCTCTCGAAGCAATACAAGACCGGTATTACCGCCGTCGGAGGTCTCCTCCTTTGTGTAGCGTCCGTTTGTCGGCATTAGAATGTCGAGCAATATGCCATCGTAGGCATTCCCATCGACCGTTAGTTTCGCGATGGCTTCGTTAGGCCCAGCAGCCGTGTCCACATCGAAGCCGAACTCGTGGAGTTTGCGCACCATCGTGTCTACCCACAGAAGGCCCGTCTCGTCCTCTATATACAAGATCTTACGCATCACGCCACCGGATCCTCAATTCCTACCACGAACACTGTCGGCTTAGCCCGGCGTCTCAAGGTGATTTCCCAACCGTGAGCTGTCGCAATCTTGCGGCAAAATGCCAATCCAAGCCCCGAGCCTTCAGCAGCGACTGGCGCCACGTTCGTTCCTCGCACTCCACGTATAAAGATATCGTCCTCTTCGCCGGACGGTATTCCAATGCCGTTGTCTTCGAACACGAGATCGAGCCCTCGTAAAGTCTTCGTGGCCAGTATCGCGACGTAGCGCGATGTCTCCGCCGGATCAGCATACTTGATCGCGTTGCCGAGCAGGTTATACAGCAATCGCTGAACCTGTTCTCGGTCGCCATTTGTCTTGCGGCGCGGAACCCAACCGACTCTAACGTCGATGCGCTTCTGAGCCGTCGCGGACTTGAGCCAGCGCTTGCACGTCATAAGAGCATCAACCAAATCGAATGGCAACCGGTGAATCAGCAATTCGTCATCGAGCGCACCGATCGCCTTTGCCACCATTGATCCTTGCACGGCGCCCTCAAAGATACTCTCGAGCGTACGTATTAGCGCGTCGTCGGCCGAGAGCTGACCTCCGCTTGCCTTCAGTCGTTCGACAGTGTCGAGAAGAGGCTCAATCAGCACATAAATGCCATTGATCGGGCTGAGCATTTCGTGATGTAGATCGTGGATTTGGCGGTCGTGGCGCTGATCCATCCGCCGGCCCCAGTCAAGCCGTTCCTTCACGTCGGATAAGCGCTCCGATATCTGCTCGAGCAGGAGCCCGTCCTCGCGTGTGAACAGTCCGCAATGGCGTGTCAGCGACTGCTCTTTATTGTTGCAGCGAATGACGCCTCGCGGCGGTTGGCCCTGCACCGCGAGCGGCACAAACATCACGGAGCGGCTCTTCTCGTGAGTCCGAATTTTCTCGCGGAATTTGCTTAGATGTACGCCGCGACTGGGGCCGGGTAGATCGTGATAGTGTAGGATCGGTCGGTTACTGTCGAAACATTCGCCCGTCAAACCTTCCCCTGCGGCGTACTCCACGTCGTCATAGAAAGGATCGCCGATGATGCCGGTGCTGCCGACCAGACCGAGACGCCCGTTATCCTTCATTAGAAAGATCGAGCAGGCCTCGCATGCCAGCTCGCGGCTAATCAGCGTGGCCACTTGATCCCACTGCGCCTGCTGCCCGCCCGCTCTAAGGAGGTTCATAAGAATCGGCTCATAGCGGGTTTCGGATGCTTCGGCGCGGTGCACGAAAGAAATTCGCAAAGAAGTTGCCAGCTGGTTAGCCAATACCTGCATTAGGTCCAGCAGTGAAGCGTCGAAGAACTGTCGCGCAATCGCTGGGTAGATGTTCATCACGCCGAGAACCTCGGCGCCCGCAAGAATCGGGACGGAGACAAACCATTCTAGGTTATGCGCCTTGGCGAAGGCGGGATTGGCGTAGGCCGGGTCGTTTTGTATGTCGTCGAAGATGCAAGGACGCTTCTCCGTGACGGCTCGACCACTTAGTGACTTGTCGAGAAGGATGACGGTTCGATCTAAGACTTTGTCGGCGATCTCGTCGTCAGGCGGGCGCAAGCCCATGAGAAACCGCAGAGCGAGGCTAGCGGGCTCCTCGGATAGGGGTTGGTTGTACAACCATACCGATGAGTAGGCGTAGGGGACAAGCGATGTGAGAGCACGGAGAGCGCCTGCCAATAACTCGTCGGTATTCTCCATTGAGAGAGTGCTTACCTGACGAAGGAAGGCGAGCGTGGCGGCCATCGTCGCTCGCTCGACAACGTGGGCGTAGAGACCCGAAAGGAATACCCCAATCGCATGTGCCGTCGTGATGTCGGTGTCAGAGAAGCGCCGCGGCTCGGAGCGGCTCAGGACGACAACCCCGACTGGTCGGTCATCCGCAAAGAGCGGGATAATCAACTCAGAGGCAATGGCCGGAGTGAATGGGTCGTAGTCGCCACGCCCGACGAGTTCCGGCGAGGCACGAACATGTACGGCTTCTCGTGTCGCGAGCGCGCGGCCGATTGCGTAGCCCTTAACCGTTCGACCCATGAAGCGAGCTCGTATTTCATCCCTTTCCCAGAATTGGGATGGGAAGGTCTGGGTGGCCGTAAGAGTGGTCGGCGTGTCCTGAATGTAGAACGCGGCGATGTCGGGTTTGAAAACCTCAAGCAGTGTCGGAAATACCGCTGTAGGAATCGAGTCCGGCGGAGTGCCGGGTCGGACCGACGCTGTGACCGTCTTGAGACCAGTTATTCCGTCGGGCGTCTGTTGAATCGAAGTGTGGGCAAGCCAGGCCAGAAGTGAGCGCGTCAAGGCGCGAAGATCGCTCACGTACGCGGCTCCTTCCGGCTTTGAAGCCGACGCATGGTTGAAAGGCTCGTGGGTCGAAGGTCGAGTATTGGGGTCCACGGAGATTGGAAGTGGCCGGTGCTTCCTGAGGAGGAGCGACCCAGCTTTCCCGCAGGTCGAGACGTAAGCGAGCGTGAACGGAGGTACGACACATGAGAGGAGTGTCCTGGGAAGTGATTTCCCTACCCCCCGAGGAGCACCAACCACGCAAAACGCGTATGGTTGAGAAACTTGAACCGTACATCCATGAGCCATCGGGCTTTCTGGTAAACTTATTTGATGCAAGACGTTGCCGACATTCTTGAGCTGCCCATCGAGGAGCGCCTTCATCTCATCGAGGCGATTTGGGACTCGCTTGCCGAGGTTCCTGATGTGGTCCCGGTGAGTAGATGAGGGTCAGGAGGGTCACACCTTCGATTTTGGTTTCCGGCGATGACGAAATACCTCACGACGTCCTTTTCTTGGCAGCAAAGACCCGCCAGCGAGCAGATGCCGATGCGTCCGGGCAATTCGCGCCTTGGAAATGGCGCGGCTACGGCCGACAGCGTGTCGATCACGCAGAGCGGTCGCGCCAGCGGGCGCGGGCCTTCACGCATCGCTCTCGATGCGGACAAATCAGGTGGCCGGCTTCCCTGGGGTCAGGCTCGCAGCGTCGCGAGCGCAGCGTCGAGGCTGGCCAGTAGCTCCGAATCCTCACCAAACCTGCATTCGCATCGTTTGATCAGATTCGAGATGTGTCCCTCGCTTCGCAGCCGGAGCGAGGCCGCGATCGTGCGCAGCGTGACGAGGCCTTCATGCCATCCGATCCAGGCGACCAGACCTCGCAGGATGTTGCCGCGCGTGACTCGGATCGCGGCCGCGCTCACGCTGCCAGCCTTCGCCACGACGTCGATGATCGTGTGCATCTTCGGTCGTCCTTCTGCCCGCTGCGTTCTTGGATGATCCGTCGAACGGGGCTTTGACTCCACACGCTTGAGCATCGTTTTGACCTATCCCTCGGCGCCCAGGTAGAGCTGGTTGGTCAGCTTGTCCCAGAGCCGATCCTCGCAGCCGATCTTCGCGAGAACGAACTCCCGGTAGTTGGCCTGGGCCGTTTCAAAGTCGCCACCAAAGAGAGGATGGACCGCGCCGAGGTCAAGCCATTCCGGTACGATCGCCAGTCCCGCCGTCGCCCGGTAGCTGGACCACTTGTAGTCTTCTGAGGTGCGGAGAGAAATTGGGGCCACGCCTTCGATTTTTCGGTTTTTGAGCGATCCAAGTCGACTTCACGATGCCATTTCCAAGTCGCTCTGGCCGTCGGAAGGAGTATTCCGTGATCGGCTTGGCGATTCGCTTTCCGAAATCGGGCAGGACTGATGCGATGGTTGTCGTTCAGGCAACCCACTGCCGCTCCGGTGGACACGCTTTTCTTGCCCTCGCCGAGGACGACGTATAGAACGTGACGTCAGAATAGGCCGGGATCAGGCGCGCAGCGTTGCGATGGCGGCATCGAGCCAGGTCAGAAGCGTTGTTTCCTGTCCAAACTCGCGCTCGCAGCGTTTGATGAGATTCGAGATGTCCCCTTCGCTTCGAATCCTGAGCGAGGCTGCGATCGAACGCAGTGTGACGAGGCGCTCATGCCAGCCGATCCAGGCGGCCAATCGTCGCAACATCCCGCCGCGCGTGGATCGGATCGTACTGGCGACGGCTTACCTGGACACTCGCAATGGTCCGAGAGCTGGCGCGATCAGGTGTGCTCGGGCGGGTCACGCGATCACCTCGGCGACCTTTGCTACCCCGCCAACGATCAAGTGCATCTTCGGCCGTCCCACGGCTCGCTGCAGTTTGGGATGATCCGTCGATCGAGGTTTCGACTCCACGCGCCCACTCCTCGCGTGTGCGCTCCTGGCAGTTCACGCGCGCACCTCCTCCATCCAGCCGATCCACCATTCACCAGACTGCTGCACGATTGCTGTGTACTCGCTCATAGCTCATGTGAGCAGGACACCGCACGAATTCCTTCTCACCGGCGATGATCCGGCGCGGCCCCCGGAGCGGAACGAGGGCAGCATTGCCGCGGTCGTGGATTCCGCCTTGTTTTCCTGAACGTATACTCTGCCCCATGCAGCGGATCCGGGTGATTGACTCGCATACCGCGGGCGAGCCGACTCGCGTCATCGTCGAGGGCGGCCCGGACCTCGGCAGCGGATCGATGGTCGAGCGGCGGGCGCGATTCCAGCAGGAGTTCGATCGCTACCGCTCTGCCGTAGTCAACGAGCCGCGCGGATCGGACGTCTTTGTCGGCGCGCTCCTCGTTCCGCCGGCCGAGCCGTCGTGCGCGGCGGGGGTCATCTTCTTCAACAACGTCGGCACACTCGGCATGTGCGGGCATGGAACGATCGGCGTCGTGGTCACGCTCGCGCACCTCGGCCGATTGAAGACCGGCCTGCATCGGATCGAGACGCCCGTTGGCGTCGTCACCGCGGAACTGCACGAATCGGGCGACGTCTCGGTGCACAACGTTCCGTCGTACCGGCTGGCTAAGAATGTTGCAGTCGATGTCGATGGCTACGGCCATTTCAGCGGCGATGTTGCCTGGGGCGGCAACTGGTTCTTCCTCGTCAATCAGCATCAGGAAACGCTCGAGTTGAGCAACGTCGAGCGTCTGACCGAGGTGACGTGGGCCATCCGGCAGACGCTCGAAGCGAAGGGCATCACCGGCCGCGATGGTGCGGCGATCGATCACGTCGAGCTCTTCGGGCCGCCCACGCGCGCAGACGCTGACGGTAAGAATTTTGTGCTCTGTCCGGGGAAGGCATACGACCGTTCGCCGTGCGGCACCGGGACCAGTGCGAAGATGGCTTGTCTCTACGAAGACGGCAAACTTCCGGAAGGAACGTTGTGGCGGCAGGAGAGCATCGTTGGAAGCATGTTCGAAGGGCATGTGAACATCGTCGATAAGGCCATTCAGCCGGTCATCCGCGGATCGGCCTACGTCAACGCCGAGGCGACGCTGATTCTCGATGAGCGTGATCCGTATTGCTGGGGGATCCGGTGAGGCCGCTCAACGCCGAACGGCCGGCCTCCAGGAAGTACCCGGGGGTACTTTACGAAGTACCCGGGGGTACTTTACGAAGTACCCGGGGGTACTTTACGAAGTACTCGGGGGTACTTTACGAAGTACTCGGGGGTACTTTACGAAGTACTCGGGGGTACTT
>ODAK010002450.1_pt1 | contig 19527 bp, 17 predicted proteins | sample 1539591 | NCBI WGS metagenome assembly ODAK01 (sample SAMEA3539303, study PRJEB22396) | soil metagenome | biome: tundra; feature: field; material: soil | place: USA | collected 2010-05 | depth 0.15 m | reverse complement strand
CCAGCGGAGCCCGTCGCTCCGATCGGTCCGGACGGGCCGGTAGCGCCGGCCAGACCGGCTGCGCCGATGGCTCCGGGTGTCCCGGGTGTCCCGGGCGTCCCGGGCGTGCCCGGCCGTCCGGTGTCTCCGGTGTCACCCTCGGGGCCGCGCGGACCGGTTGCCCCGGACGAACCGGTCGGACCCTGCGAACCGGTCGGACCTGCCGGACCGGTGGGTCCGGTCGGCCCCGTCAGTGGATCGTAGGTGTCGACCTGGATCGCCGGGCGGTAACCCGTCCAGCCGGTGTCGAGCCTGAAGATGCCGACTCCGCCGGCGCCGTTGTCCGCGTAGTTCGCAGCCGTTTGCGTGTTCTGGTAGGCGACGTCGGGCAACGGGTCGGTTCCCACCGACGGCGGCCCGGACACGAGGCCCACGTTGAGGCTGTCGTAGGGACAGTTTCCGCCACAGGGCGCCGCGCCGATCGGCTCATAGCCCCAGGTCGTGGTGTTGAACGCGATCGAGACGATCACGTCGTCCGGCAGCGTGACGTGCTGCCCGCCGAGGTCGAAGCTGATGTTGAAGGCCTTGCCGTTGAAGCAGTGCACGCCGTCGGACGACCACGCGCCGCCGGTGCAATCGACGTTGTCCGCCGAAGGCCGATACGGCATGAAGAAAGTCTGGGTGTCCTGCGCGAGCAGGACACCGGGAGAGTTGTCGGCGTTGACCGAGTAGATGCTCAGCGTGATCGGATGCGAGAACTCGGCGCCCGGCGTCGTGATGCACGTGACGCCGCCCCCGGTCTGACACCCCCAACTGCTCATCATGACCGTCACGACCGGGTTCGTACGGGCGCCGGGCGCCAGCACGATCTGGCCGCCGAACTCCGAAGACTGCGTTGCCTGGAATGCCTCACTCGGCACGTTTCCCGGCAGCGTGCTGGGAAGGTTGCTGAATACGGTCGCTGCACTTGCCGCCGTCGCCGAGCAGACCGAGACGGCGAGCGCCGCAACGGTCGCGGCCAAGAGCCTCCCGGTTCTGGGTATGCGTCGTCCAACCATGTCGCGCCTCATCCCTTGGTTTGGCAGGGAGATCGAGCGGCGCTCGCTCCCTGATCAGTGGGACAGGGCGACACCTTGACGCCACGCTCTGCGAACGCCACCCGACCGGGGGGCCCTGTACCCATCGAACGTACGCCCCATCCGTGCCCCACCCCGGGTGGGTCTCTCCCCGGCCGGGGGTGGTATCTCGGCTCGCCCTGGGGTGGTATCTCGGCTCGGGCGACCCCCGCGCCGACCGCCTGCGACGGTCCCGGCAAGCGGTCTTGCATTCACATACCGGCCTACGGTATGGTCGTCATACAATGCTTGGGAGAGAGGCATCCGTTGGTGAGCGCGCGGACTCCTTTGTCGCCTCGCTTCGAAGCGAGGATCCCGTCGCCGCCGAGCGGGTCGCGGTGAACGGTCTCGCCGCGCGCGTCTCTCGCGTGGCGGCGCCGGTGCGCGAGCAGGTGCTCGAGCTGTTGCGCAAGGAGATCGTCGAGATGCGGCTGCGGCCGGGGCAGCGACTCGTCGAGCGCGAGCTGATCGACAGCTTCGGCGTCTCGCGGACGACGATTCGCGAGGCGCTGCGCGGGCTCGCCGCCGAGGGCCTCGTGACGACGATCCCGCAGAAGGGAGCGATCGTCGCGATCCCGTCGGCGAAGGCGGCTGCCGAGGTGTACGAGGTGCGTGCGCTGCTCGAGGGCGCCGCGGCGCGCGAGTTCGTGACGCACGCCTCCGACGTCCAGGTGCGCACGCTGCGCCGCGCCCTGGTCGCGCTCGAGCAGAGCCAGGACGAGACCGACCCCCGCGTGATGCTCCAGGCGAAGAACCGCTTCTACGAGGTCCTCTTCGACGGCGCCGACAACGCCACGATCCGCTCGATCCTCGAGGGGCTGCAGGCCAGGGTCGCGGTGCTGCGGGCGACCTCGCTGACCGCACCGGGTCGCCCCCGCCAGTCGGTCGTCGAGATCAGCGCGATCGTCGAGGCGATCGAGAATCGCGATGCCGACGCGGCCGCGGCTGCGGCGTCGTTTCACGTCCGACAGGCGTCCGAGACGCTCTTCGCACAGCTCGGCGCGGCGTCGGAGCGAGTGGTCGATGACTGACAACGGGCGCTACGAGGAGGGCCTGCGCGTCCGCAGCGAGGTCCTCGGCGCGGCACACGTCCAGCGCTCGCTCGAGCGCGCGAGCGAGTTCTCGCGCCCGATCCAGGAGCTCGTCACCGAGTACTGCTGGGGCGCCGTCTGGGCACGCCCGGGGCTTGCGCGCCGCGACCGCAGCCTGATCAACCTCGGCATGCTGACGGCGCTCGGCCGCTCGCACGAGCTGGCGGTTCACGTCCGAGGCGCCGTCGTAAACGGTTGCACGAAGCGCGAGATCCAGGAAGCGCTGCTTCAGGCGGCGATCTACTGCGGCGTGCCCGCCGGGATGGAGGCGTTCCGTGTCGTCGAGTCGGTGATCGAGGAGCTCGAGCGAGAGGGTGTGTCCGTCGCCGAGGGCGACGGGGACGTCGCCGGCGCCGCGGGCGGGGATCGCGAGCCCGAGGAGCGCCCGCGCGACGGTGGCGGGGCGTGAGCAGCGACGAACAGATCGGCTTCGTCGGGCTCGGCGCGATGGGCTCTCAGCTCGCGGCTGCGCTCCTCGACGGTGGATACACGCTCGCGATCCACGACAGCCGCGGCGAGGCGATGGCGCCGCTCTTGGCGCGCGGCGCGACCGGGTGCGGCTCGGCCGCCGAGGTCGCGCAGGCCGCCGCCGTGGTGTTCGTCAGCCTGCCGACGCCGGACGCGGTCCGGGTCGTCGCCGGTGGCGACGGCGGTGTCATCCACGGCGACGCGATCAAGACGTTCGTCGACCTCTCCACCACCGGCGCGATCGTCGCCGAGGAGGTCGCCGCCACGCTGCGCGCTGCGGGCATCGAACACCTCGACGCGCCGGTGAGCGGTGGTGTCGCGGGCGCTCAGGCGCGCACGCTGACGGTCATGGCGTCGGGCTCCGCGGAGGTCTTCGCGCGGGTGCGTCCGATGTTTGAGACCTTTGGCAGGAAGATCTTTCTCGTCGGCGACGCGCCCGGCCAGGGACAGACGGCGAAGTTGCTCAACAACCTGCTGTCGGCGACGGCGATGGTGATCACCTCGGAGGCCATGACCTTCGGCGTGCGCGCGGGACTCGACCCGGCAACGCTGCTGGAGATCTTCAACGCCTCGAGCGGTCGCAACACCGCGACATCGGACAAGTTCCCCGCCCAGGTGCTCACGCGGCGCTTCGACGCGGGATTCCGTCTCGGGCTGATGGCCAAGGACGTCGAGCTGTGCCTCAGCGAGGCGCGCAGCCGGCGGATCCCGATGATCCTCGGCGGTCTCGTGGCGCAGCTCTGGTCGCTGGCCGCGCTTGGGGCCGATGAAGCTGACGATCACACGGCGATCGTGCGGCTCTTCGAGGGGTGGACCGGCGTCACGGTCGCCGCCGCGGAGGGAGCCCTCGATGTCCGTGGTTGAGCCGCACGCCGCGCAGCGCGGGTCGGCAGCCGTGCCCTACGAGGTCATCGCGGTCCGCTACGGCACGCTGACGGCGCGAAAGAGCCAGCTCTACCACCGCTACGAGGCCTACGGCGAAGCCGACGCCGAGGTCGAGATGGCCTACTACTTCTGGATCCTGCGTGCCGGCGGCGAGACGATTCTCGTCGACACCGGGTTCGATCCGGTCGTCGGCGCCCGCCGCGGCCGCACCTGCCTGTGCCCGCCGCTCGAGGCGCTCGGCCGCGCCGGCATCGCGCGCGAGTCGGTCTCGGCGGTGATCGTCACGCACCTGCATTACGACCACATCGGAAACCTCGAAGCGTTTCCGCATGCGCAACTGGTGGTGCCGCGCCGGGAGTTCGAGTTCTGGACCGGACCGGCCGCCGCCCGCTTCCATTTCGCATCGCACGTCGAGGCGCGGGAGGTCGCGCTGCTGGCCGAGGCGAGACGCGCCGGTCGCGTCCGGCTCACCGAGGGGGTCGAGGAGATCTTCGAGGGGATCACCGCGCGCAGCGTCGGCGGCCATTCGCCCGGCCAGCAGGTGACGGTCGTCGCCGCGCTCGGCGGAGACGTCGTGCTCGCTTCCGACGCGGTGCACTTCTATGAGGAGTTCGAGCTCGACCGGCCGTTCGGCGTGATCGCGGACCTCGAGCAGATGTACGCGGCCTACGACCTGCTGCGGGAGCTGGTCGCTGCCGAGGGCGCCGTCCTCGTCCCGGGTCACGACCCGGCGGTGGCGGCGCGTTTCCCGGCGCTTGGTCTTGAATCGGACGGAATCGCGGTACGGGTGGCGTGAGCGATGGGCTGGGTCACCGCAACTAGTTAAGGGTCAAACAGGAGGGGTTCATGAAGTCACGTTTCACAACACGAAGGCTGGTCATCGGGGCGGTCCTGGCGGCGGCGCTCGCCGGGGCGGCGACCTCGGCGGCGTCGGGTGGCACGATCCTGATCGGCTCGATCGCTGGCACCTCGGGCGCCTACGGCAGCACCGGCGTCGCGATGGTCAACGGAGCGCAGCTGGCCGTCGCCGACCTGAACTCGCAGGGCGGGGCGCTCGGCAAGAAGTTCACGGTCTCGTCGTTCAACGACCAGGCGTCGGCGACGCTGGCGTCGCAGCTGTTCCAGCGGCTCGTCAGCTCCGGGGCCGTCGCGATCGCCGGCTCAGGCGACACCGGCCCGTCGACCTCGGCGATGGCGGACCGCCTGAGCATCCCCAACATCGGCGCCGTCGACGATGCCGGGATCACGATCTATCCGAACGGGCCGGCGAAGCCGCCGCTCCCGTGGGTCTGGAGCTGGGGTCTGAACACGTTCGCGTTCGGCGGAATCGACGCGGCCTATGCGCTCAAGCACTGCAACGGCCTGGCGCTGCTGCACGACCCGTCGTCCTACGGTGACGGTGGCGAGGCCGGCATCAAGCTCGCCTACAGCCAGGCGGGCAAGACGCTCGCGCTCGACGACGCGATCACGGAGGACTGGTCGAGCGGCGCAACCGTGGGTCTGACCAACGAGATCGCCAAGATCAAGGCGTCCAAGGCGAGCTGCGTCGTCGTCTGGCTGACGCCGCAGGACACCGCGCGCTTCGTGCAGACGATCAAGAGCAACGGCGTGAAGCTGACCGTGCTCGGCAACGACGAGATCAACGCCGACACGACCTTCTCCGGCCTCGCCGGGGCCGCTGCCAACGGCGCGATCGGAGCGGAGCTGACGACGCAGCTGCATCCGACGCCGGCGCTGCTCGCGTTCGAGAAGCGCTACCAGGCGAAGTTCCACATTGCGGCAACGCCGTTCGCGGTTGCGAACTACGACGCCGTGATGATGCTCGGCCAGGTCATCAAGAAGGAGAAGTCGACGGCCGCGAGCAAGCTCCAGGCCGGACTCAACAGTGTCAGCAACTACCACGGACTGCAGGGTGTCGTGTCGTTCAGCCTGCAGAACCACGCAACCGTGACCCAGAAGCAGCTGACCCTCGTCAAGTACGACGCGGCGTCGAAGACGTGGAAGCCCTTCGCGTGGTGATGGTGCTGGGGGTCCGCGGCCTAGCCGCGGACCCCCGCGCCGGACTGGCACCCCTCGCGTCCGGGAGTCCCGGCACGTGAGCGGGCTCGCGGGAGTGGCCGGGATGGCTCGCGGCTCATTCGTCGAGGCGCTCGCCGGCCCGCTGTACATCGGCGGCGAATGGGTGGCCGCGGCCGACGGCGGCTCGTTTGACAGCTACAACCCGGCCACCGGGGCGGTCTGGGCGCGGGTCGCGGAAGCCGGGCCGGAGGACATCGACCGCGCCGTGGCCGCCGCGCGGCGGGCATTCGAGGGTGGCTGGGGGCGGTCGCGCGGTGCCGATCGTGCGCGCGTGCTGTGGCGCATGGCGGAGTTGATCGACGCCAACCGCGACGCCCTCGCGCGGATCGAGACGCGGGACAACGGCAAGGCGACGCGCGAGATCGCCGCCGAGCTGGAGATGATCGTGCGCTACTTCGAGTACTTCGCCGGGGTCTGCCAGAACGTGCTGGGCCACACGATGCCGGAGGCGGGCCCGTTCTTGACCTACACCCGCCGCGAGCCGATCGGCGTGGTCGGCGCGATCATTCCCTGGAACTCGCCGCTGGTGATGCTGGCGTGGAAGCTCTGCCCGGCGCTGGCAGGGGCCAACACGATCGTCGTCAAGCCGTCCGAGGACACGCCGGTGTCGGCGCTCGCATTCGCGGCGCTGATCGAGGCACTCGACCTCCCGCCGGGTGTCGTGAACGTCGTGCCGGGGTTTGGGGGGCGTGCGGGTGAGGCGCTCGTGGACCATCCCGACGTCGACAAGATCGCATTCACCGGGTCGACCGAGACCGGCAAGCGAATCGCCGGGCGGGCCGCCCAGACGCTGAAGCTCGTCACCTTCGAGCTCGGCGGCAAATCGCCAAACATCGTCTTCGCCGACGCCGACCTCGAGCAGGCGGTCAGACGGTCGGCCTACGGCATCTTCTCGGCCTCGGGCCAGTCGTGCATGGCGGCGTCGCGGACGCTCGTCGACCGCGCGGTGCGGGAGGAGTTCGTCGAGCGCTTCGCGACCAAGGCCTCGGCGATCCGTGTCGGCGATCCGCTGGACCCGGCGACGCAGGTCGGCGCGACGACCTCGAGCCGCCAGCTCGACAAGGTCAGGGAGTACGTCGGCATCGGCGTCGGGGAGGGCGCGCGGATCGCGGCGGGCGGCGAGTCGCCGCCGCTCAGCGGTGACGCCGCCGGCGGATACTTCTTCCGGCCGACGATCCTCGACGGCGTCGACAACGGCATGCGCGTCGCGCAGGAGGAGATCTTCGGTCCGGTCACGGCGGTGATCGAATTCGCCGACGAGGAGCAGGCGATTGCGATCGCCAACGACACGCGCTACGGGCTCGCCGGCGCCGTCTGGACGCGCGACGTCAAGCGCGCCCATCGCGTGGCGCACCGGCTGCGGGCCGGGACGGTCTGGATCAACAACTACCGCGTCTGGAACTGGCTGATGCCGTTTGGCGGCTATAAGCAGTCCGGATACGGGCGCGAGAACGGCATCGAGGTCATGGAGCACTACACGCAAACCAAGTCGGTCTGGGTCGATCTGCAGGAGGACGCCCCGGACTGGTTTGGAGACTGACGCGGAGGAGAGCGATGAGCACTGAAAACAGCGAACGCAGGAAGCGGCTGCGCGACTCCTTTATCGAGTCACGCGGCTATTGGAACGCGATCTGGGATGGCATCCTCGAACTCGACGAGGATTTCTTCGAGGCCTACGTGAACTTCTCCTCGGTGCCCTGGCGCTCCGGCCCGCTCGAGCCGAAGATCAAGGAGTTCGTCTACATCGCCGTCGATGCGGCCGCGACGCACCTCTACGTTCCGGGCATCCGCCAGCACATCAAGCTGGCGCTGTCCTACGGTGCCACCGCCGAGGAGATCATGGAGGTGCTCGAGCTGACCGCCACGCTCGGGATCCACGCCTGCAACATCGGCGTGCCGATCCTGCTGGAGGAGTTGGAGGCGGCGGGACAGCCGATCGCGCGCGAGTACTCCGAGCGCCAGCTCGAGCTGAAGAAGGACTTCGAGACCAAGCGCGGCTACTGGAACGACTTCTGGGATGAGATGCTGCTGCTCGACGCCGATTTCTTCGCCGCCTACACGGACTTTTCGTCCGTTCCGTGGCTGAGCGGGACGCTCGAGCCGAAGGTCAAGGAGCTGATCTACACCGCCTTCGACGTCTCCGCGACGCACCTCTACGTCTCCGGGCTGCGCCAGCACATCCGCAACGCGCTCGACTACGGCGCGACGCGCGAGGAGGTGCTCGAGGTGATCGAGCTTGCCAGCGTGATCGGCATCCACTCGTGCACCGTCGGCGTCCCGATCCTGATCGAGGAGCTCGCGGCCGCCGCCGACGGGGGATCGGCCTGATGAGCGCGCCAGCGGTCGCCGAAGCCTCGCGTGAGCGTGAGCTGCGCGAGCTGTACTCGCGCTACAAGGGCCTTACGCTCGCAACGGGAGCGACGCTGCTGCTCGATGCCGACCCCGATCGGCTCGCGGTAGAAGCGGGCGAGCTGCTGATCGCGTGCCGTCGAGCCGCGGCGCGGACCGGTGTCGACTGCGCGTCGCAGTTGGACGCGTGCGTAGTCGCCGTGCGGGAGCTGCACCAGTTGCTGCTGCGCGCCGCCGAGGACGTCGAGCTGATCGGCGCCGAGGACACCGAACGCGTCCGTGCGTCGCACAGCCGGCTGCGGCGCGAGGTGTGGAAGGTATTCCCCTGTGAGTATGTGCCGTGCTCGGGCGCGCATCGACACAGTCACGCACAAGAGCGATAGGAGACAACGATGGCTGACTATTCGGTGTGGATCGTCGAGTACGCCCGGGTCGTCGAGTACCCGGTCGGCGCCGTGCTCTACGGCCGCTGGAACGCCGGGCACCTTGTGCTGCCCTATTGCTTCGCCGTCGTCAAGGGCGAGGGCCACCTCGCCGTCGTCGACACCGGCTTCAACTACGAGGAGTTCGGCAAGGTGCTGGCCGACACCTACGGGGTCAGCGACTGGCAGTCGGCTGACACGGTGCTCAAGCGCATCGGCATCGATCCCGCCGACGTCGACACGATGATCCTGACGCACAACCACTTCGACCACGCCGGCGGCGTCGAGGCGTTCCCCAACGCGCACGTGTACATCCAGGAGCGCGAGGTCTCGAAGTACCTGTGGGCGAAGGGATTGCCCGATCGCCTGCAGTGGTTGACGACGGCGACCGACCCGGACCTGATGCTCTGGCTCGTCAACCGGATGAAGCAGAACAAGCTGACGCTGCTGACGGGCGAGGCCGAGATCCTCCCCGGGCTGCGGGCACTGCCGGCGCTCGACACGCACACGGCGGGATCGCTGTACGTCACGATCGAGAACGCGAGCGACGGGCGCTGGCTGCTCGCCGGGGACAACTGCTACGTGTACGAGAGCTTCACCGGAACCGATGGCGACGGCCGATTCATCCCGATCGGGCTCGCATTTGGCAGCATGGAGCGGTGCATGCTGACGATGGAGGAGATGTGGCAGTACGTCGAGGGTGAGGTGACGCGGATCGTTCCCTTCCACGAGCAGAATCTCTGGGACACCTTCCCGACGCGCCTGTTCGACGACACGCTGCACGTCGCCGAGCTCTCACTGGCGCCGGGCGAGCCGAGCCGGATCGAGACCACACCGGCGGCGGGCTAGCTCTGATGGCGGATTCACCGACGACGGGCATGATCGGCCTCGGCAACATGGGCGCGCGCATCGCTCGCCGGATCCGCGACGGCGGCTATCCGATCGTCGGGTATGACGCGAGTCCGGCGGCGCTCGAGCAGTCCGGCGTCGTGGCGGCCGCGTCGATCGCCGAGCTCGTCGAGCGCTCCGACGTCGTCTTTCTGTCGCTGCCCGACAGCCGGGTGATCGAGGCCGTGGTCCACGGCGACGGCGGTCTGCTCGCGAGCGCTCGCGACGGCCAGGTCGTGATCGACCTGAGCACCGCGAATCCCGGCTCGAGCGCGAGGATCCACGGCGAGCTGAGATCGAAGGGTGTCGAATTCATCGACGCCGGAATCTCGGGCGGTGCGGCCGCCGCCGAGCGCGGAACGCTCGTGATCATGGCCGGCGGCTCGCCGGCGCCCCTGGCGGCGCTGGCCGCCGTGTTCGAGACCTTCAGCAGCGCCGTGTACCACATGGGCGAGCCCGGATCCGGCCACACGACCAAGGTGCTGAACAACTTCCTCAACGCGATCGCTCTCGCGGCGACCGCCGAGGCGATGGTCGCCGGACGCAAGGCCGGGCTCGACCTCGCGCAACTGCTCGAGGTCCTGAACCACTCGAGCGGCGTCAACTTCGCGACGCTCAACCGCTTTCCCCACGTCATCGAGGGCGACTACCTCGAGGGCGGGCTGACCAACGAGCTGATGGCCAAGGACATGCGGCTGTATCTCGCGCTGCTCCAGCAGCTCGGCGTCACGAGCTTCACCGGCACCGCCTGCCTCGGCGCGTTCGACCTTGCCGGCGCGCTCGGCTACGGCAAGCAGATCAGCAACCGCGTCGTCGATGCGATCGGCGACGTCGCAGGCGGCGTGCGCCTGCAGGGCTACGAGCGCACCGTCGACCCAGGAGGAGAATCACGATGAGAATCAGTCGTGGCCGCGAGAGCGGACCATCCGAGCAACGCGGCCCAACCTTCACCGGACGGGTCTGGGCCGACCCCGTGCTCAACGCGCAGGACTCGGTCGGCGTCAACAACGTCTTCTTCGAGCCCGGCGCTCGAACGCACTGGCACCGCCATGAGGTCGCCCAGGTGCTGCACGTGATCAGCGGGGAGGGCTGGCTCCAGACCCGCGCGGGCGACGGCGGCCCGCTGACCGCCGGTGACACCGCACACATCCCGGGCGGCGAGGAGCACTGGCACGGCGCGGCCCCGGACTCCTACATGGCGCATCTCGCGATCTCGGTCGGCACGAACGAGTGGCTCGACCCGGTATCCGACGAGGACTACGCGGCCGCGTTCCGAGGCCGCTAGTGGGCCGTCCCAAAGGCCCACCACCGCTCCCCGCGGCGACGCGGCGGGCTGTCGGGCTCGGGCAGAGGGGCTAGTGGGCCGTCTCGAAACATTCCGCCGTAGGAGTCGGCGTCTGGACGCCGCCTGGCGGCGTCCTCGGTCGCGGCAAGGCAACCAGCCTTGCCCGCTCCCTGCGTCCTTGCCAGACGACGCCAGCCACTCGCCGCTTCCGGCACAACGTTCCCAGACGGCCCACTAGTGCTCCAGGTTCTGCTCAGCGGCCTCGCGATCGGCGCGATCTACGGCCTCGTCGGGATGGGGTTCGCGATCGGGTTCTACGTCACCCGGGTGATCAACTTCGCCGAAGGGCAACTGCTGATGGTCGCGGTGATGGTCGCCGCCGCGATCGCGCGGGCCGGGGTCTCGCCGGTGATCGGGATCGTCGGCGGCATCGCGGCCGCCAGCCTGGCGGGCATCGTCACCTACCTCGTCGCGATCCGCCCTGTGCTGATCTTCAACCGCTTCAGCTTCGCCTGGCTGGTCAGCACGCTCGGCGTGGGCCTGATCCTCGAGAACCTCGCCGCGATCATCTGGGGTTCGACCTCGACGTCGTTTCCGACGCTGCTCAACGGCACGAGCGTGCACATCGGGAACGCGACGCTCTCGCTCCAGGAGCTGGTCACGATCGGCGTCGCGATCGCGATGGCGACCGCGTTCGAGCTGGTCCGCAAGCGCACGCTGCTCGGGAAGGTCGGCATGGCCGTCGCGCTGGACCCGGAGATGGCCTCGGCGGTCGGCGTCAACACGACGGCCGTCGCCGTCGCGGCGTTCGCGCTCGCGGGCCTGTTCGCCGGCGTCGCCGGCGTGCTGATCGGCCCGATCACCTACTCGAACCCCTATCTCGGCGAGACCTATGGAATCGCCGGCTTCGTGGCGCTGATGATCGGCGGAACCGAGCGCCCGGTCGCCGCGATGGTCGGTGGCCTGATCCTGGGGATCCTCGGCCAGGCGGCGAACACGGTGATCAACACGCAGGCCTCCGACTGGTTCCCGTTCGTCGTGGTCGTGGTGATCCTGCTGTTGCTGCCCGAGGGTCTGTTCTCGATCCGGGGAACCGCGCTGCGCGGTCTCCTGCGGGGCGTGCGCCGGCCATCGGAGAGCGCGTCGTGAGCGCGCGGGCGCTCGGCGACCAGCCGCTCACGCGGGTCGCCCCCGCCGGGGCGCGAGGGCGCCCGCGGTGGCGCAGCGTCGTGACGGTGTCGGCGATCGCGCTCTACGTGCTCGGCACCTATGGGCTCGCGCACGGCACGCTCTACATCCAGGGCCTCGTCCTCGTCGCCGCCGTGTTCGCGGTCCTCGCGGTGAGCCTCGACCTGGTCGCCGGCGTTCTCGGCCTGTACTCGCTCGGCCACGCGGGACTGTTCGCGCTCGGCGCCTACGCGACGACGCTGCTGTACACCAACCACGGCTGGAACCTGTTCCTGCTGCTCCCGGTCTGCATCGTCGGCGTCGGCCTGGTCGGCCTGATCCTCGGCGCCCTGTCGCTGCGCGTGAGCGGTCTGTACTTCGCGATCACGACCTTCGTCTTCACCCTGCTGCTGACCGCGTTCGCCAGCGATCTCAGCTGGACCGGCGGCTACGGCGGTCTCGTCGGACCGATCTTCCCGCACTTCTCGAGCGGCCTGAACTGGCTCGGCGCGTCGCTCATCTGGTGCTGCATGGCGGTCCTGCTGGTCGCCATCCTGATCAGTCTCGCGCTGCGACGCTCGCCGCTCTATCCGGTGCTGCTCGCGATCAGGGACGCCGAGCCGTTCGCCGCCGCAGCCGGTGCGCGGACGGCGCGCGTCAAGATCTGCATGTTCGGCCTGTCGGCGGCGATGGCCGGCGCGGCGGGCTGGGTGTTCTCGTTCCAGGGGATCGTCTCACCGGGGCAGTTCAACGGGCCGGTCGCGGTGAACATCCTCGTGATGGTGATCCTCGGTGGGATCAACACGACGCTCGGCCCCGTCATCGGGGCGGCGTTCATCAGCATCTTCCCGGTCGAGGTGGCGATCAATCCGTTCTGGCAGGAGGTGCTGTTCGGCGGGCTGTTCATCGCCGTGATCGTCGCCTACCCGGCAGGCTTCGTCGGGTTTCTCACGATGCTCGCGCGGCGCGCGCGCGACCGGCTGCGCGCGGGCGCGACCGTGCCGCAGGGCCTGCCGGCCGCGGGCTCCGAGCCGGCCGAGCGCAGGCCCGCGCCGATCGAGATTGCGAGCGTCCAAGCCGCTGCGCGCGAGGGAGCGGCGCATCCCGAGGCGGTGCCGCTGGCGCTCGAGCGCTCGCCGCAGGCGCCCAGATCGGCGGGCGGGGGTCCGCCCGCCGTCGAGTGCCGCGGGATCAGCTTCTCCTACACCAGGGGGACGCCCGTCCTCAGCGACGTCGATTTCGTCGTCCGCCAGGGCACGATCCACGGCCTGATCGGCCCCAACGGATCGGGCAAGAGCACGCTCGTCGATCTGATCGCGGGACGTCTGCGGCCGTTGAGCGGGACGATCTCGCTGGACGGGAAGCGGCTCGAACGCGGCGGCGCGTCGGCACGCGCGCGCCACGGCTTCATGCGCACCTTCCAGGCCGCGGTGCTGGTCCGTGAGCTTTCGGCGAGCGAGAACGTCTCGGTCGGCTACTACACCCGCGTACCGCGGCTCGCGATGCGCGCCGCGGCCTGGCCGATCCTGCCCGGCGCGCGGCGCGAGGCCGGGGCGCTCCGCGAGCACTCGGCCGCAGCCCTGCGCTTCGTGGCCGCCGGGCAGTGGGCGGACGCCCGTGTCGCAAATGTGCCGCACGGGGTCGAGCAGCTCACGCAGCTCGCCGCCGCCTGCGTGGCCGGCCCCAAGGCGGTGATCCTCGACGAGCCGCTCGCCGGCCTCTCGCCGACCGAGGTCGAGCACATGGCGAGCATCCTCTCCGAGCTCAAGAGCGCCGGCGTCAGCGTGATCCTGATCGAGCATCAGCCGCGGTTCGTCTTCGCACTGTGCGACGAGGTGACGGTCCTCGATGCCGGTGAGGTGGTGGTCAGCGGTCCCGCCGCCGATGTTCGCGCGAACGACCGTGTCCGCGAGGTCTACCTCGGGCAATGAGCGCCGCGAACGGCAACGCCCTCGAGATCTCGTCCCTGTTCGCCGGGTACGGTCGCTACGACGTCGTCCGCGACGTCCGGCTGCACGTCGCGACGGGCGAGGCCGTCGCCCTGCTGGGCCCCAACGGCGCGGGTAAGACGACGGTGCTGCGCGCGATCATGGGCCTCGTCAAGGAGCGCCGCGGCGAGATCCGCGTTGGCGGCGTGGACCTCACGCGGCTGCCGGCGCACCGGATCGCGCGCGGCCATGCGGCGCTCGTCCCGGAAGGCCGCCGGCTGTTCCTCAACCAGTCCGTCGAGGACAACCTGATCCTCGGCGCGCTGCACCTGCGCGGCGACCAGCCGCGCGTGAAGCGACTGCTGAGCGCGGTCTACGAGCTCTTCCCGGTGCTGCTCGAGCTCCGCGGCCGGCCCTCGTCGGCGCTGAGCGGCGGGCAGCAGCAGATGGTGGCGATCGGCCGGATGCTGATGAGCGATCCGGCGGTTCTGCTGCTCGACGAACCGTCGTTGGGGCTCGCGCCGCTCGCGATCGACGGCGTCGCCGACGCGCTGATCAAGCTTCGCGAGCAGGGCCGTTCGCTGCTGCTCGTCGAGCAACGGGTCGATCTCGCGCTGCGCGTCTGCGACCGCGTCTACGTGCTGGCCGGCGGCGAGATCGCGCTCGAAGAGCGCGCGGACGTCGTCGACGCCGAAGGCCGCTCGCTGATCAACGCCTACCTCGGCTGACCGCCTGCCGGTCGGCGGCCGGCGAGGCTCGGGGTGATCCGGAGCTCGTGGCGTGCCACGGGTCGCTCCAGATCTGCCAGTTGGGGATCGGGTAGTAGACCCAGGATTCGGCCGTCGCCACGGCGGGCGCAACCGCCGGACCCGCGGCGAGCGCCGCTGCCGGCAGGACGTCCTGGACCGCCGAGCGCGGGAGGTAGGCGGAGCTCGAGCTGGCGCCGGCCGGCTCGTACAGGGCGCTGTCGCGGTCCGCACAGGGACCGGCGAGATTGTTCTTGTACATGAACTCGTAATAGAACACGTGAACCGGCGTGAACGGGGTCTCCATCAGGGTGTTCACGAGATAGTGGGCGCTGGCCTCCTGGGCGCTCTGCAGCGCCGCCGGGGTCGACCCGTTCTGCGTGTTTCGCTTCGGCGTGCAGTAGTAGGCACCGACCTCGGTGTACCAGACCCGATCGAGCGCGGGATTCGGCAGGCCGGCGTAGAACGCCGACAGCGTGGCTGTCTCATGGTCGTTGACGGCCGCATAGGGATGGATCCCCCAGTCGAGGGGGTCGGCGCCGCCGAGCGCGGCGACGTACTGGTGCTCGTAGGGCACGAGGTTCGATTGCGCGTCGTTGAAATCGCCGGCGATCACCGTGTCGCAGGTGCCGGTCGCGCAGTCGCCACGCGCCGCCGCCCAGAAGGCTGCGGCGGTCGCGGGCGGGACGTCGGGGCCGCGCCCGTTGTTCGGTTCGTTCCAGGCCTCGATGACGCGAACCGCCGGGAAGGCGCGCAGCAACGCCCCGACGCCGGCGGTGCCGTCGTTGTACTGGGCCGGCGTGGACGGGATCGCGGGAAGCGTCGCGCACGAGTTGCCATCGAAGTGCCCGTACCAGAACGCGACGACCGGTGTGAGGCCGAGCGACTGCACGTCCTCGAGCCAGGTCCGAAAGACGCCGTAGGCGGGTCCGCTCTGGTCGCACATCACGTCGTAGGCCACCACGTAGCGGGCGTATTTCAGCGGCGCGGCCGGTCCGTCGACGAGGGTCGCCGTCAGGAACTGCCCAAACGGGCTGGGGGAGGGGCCGCCGTTCCAGACGTCGCCGTTCCAGTAGGCGAGGTTCTGATCCGAGATGCCATCGATCGACGGCGTGGCGGCCGGCGCGGCAGATGCGCAGACCAGCGACAGGGCGAGCGCTGCCAGTGCGACCGTCGCCGGCAGCCATACCCGCAACCGTCGAGACAGGCACACGCCGGAGCTCAGGAGTTGTAGATCACCATCGCCAGGCCGAACAACAGGCAGTACACGGCAAACGGCGTGAGCGTCCGGGTCGTGAACCAGCGCACGAGGAAGCGCACGGTGATCAGCGCCGCGACCGCCGCGGTCAGACAGGCAACCAGAGCCTGTCCGCGGACGCCGTTGCCGAGCGGACCGGTCAGATCGGGCAGCTTGAACAGGCCGGCGGCAAGGATGATCGGTGTCGCGAGCAGGAACGCGAACCGCGCGGCGTCGGAGTGGTCGAGGCCGCGCGCGAGGCCCGTTCCCATGCACACGCCGTCGCGGCTGATCCCGGCGACCAGCGCCGACGATTGGGCGATCCCGATCACGACCGCCTCGCGGGTCTCGAGCGTGTCGAGCTCACGGCCGCCGTCCGGCTTCGCGCCCTCGCGGATCGCCAGCTCACGAACGGCGGCACGCCGACGCGCCATTTCGGCGCCGAACAGCAGGAACCCGTTGACGACCAGGAAGATCGAGGCCAGCTCCGGCTTGGCCGTGAGCGTGCGCAACTGATGCTCGAAGGCGAGCCCGAGGATCCCGGTCGGAATGCTCGCGGCGATGATCAGCCAGGCCAGGCGCTCCGTCGGCGTGCTGATCTGGCGGTTCGCAAGCGTGCGCAGGAACGCGGCGATGATCGCGAGCCACTCACGCCAGTAGTAGGCCAGCAGCCCGAGTGCGCTGCCGACGTGGAGCATCACCACGAATGCCAGCCAGAACGACTCGCTCTTCGATTGCGCGCTGACCAGCCCGCTCCAGCCGAACAGCGTGGGGAACAGGACGGTGTGTCCGAGGCTTGACACCGGGAACAGCTCGGTGACGCCCTGCAGCACTCCGAGGACGACGGCCTGGAAGTAGGTGAGCGGCGCCGCCGCCGCCAACACCGCGGGATGGAGGGCGATCACGGGACGGCGGTCTCGGCGGTCTTGCACACGGCCATGTCCCGCCAGCCTAGAGCAGTCGCGGCGCTGGGTGGGGGCGGTCGCGCTCGCGCGGCGGAGTTCGTCAGGTCGCCCGCGCCGGCTCGCCGCGGCCAAGCAGCGCGTCGAGTACCCCAAGCACGGACCTCTCGGATGCGTCGTCGCCGTTGCGCGCGCGCCAGCCGACGTAGCCATCGGGACGCACGATCGTGGCCCCGGTCGCTGAGATGCCATACGCCGCCGGGAAGCCGTTGCCCGGGTCCGCAAGACCGCCGGCGGTGCCGATCGCGTGGATCTCGAGCGTCAGGCCGGCCCGCGAGGCGGCGGCGCTTGCAGCGTCGCACCACGAGCGGCCCTCCGCGGCGGCCAGCAAGACGAAGCGGCGGCCGAACAGGTCGAGGCTGGAGACCCGGTCGCCGTCGCGCTCGAGCCAGACATGTGGCGCGCGCGTCCCTGGCAGCCCCCGCGACTCGCGCGGGTCCACATACGGCAGGCCGTCGTCGGCGCCCTCCTCCTCGATCACCGCCGCCGAGCGATAGCGGTGACCGATTTCGAGGCTGAGGTCGTCGACGAGCGGCTGGATGTGATCAGTCCCGAGGTAGGGCGCCGTGCGCAGCACGTAGCGCGAGTAGGCCTGCTCGATGGTCAGCGCGCCGACCGGACGACGCTCGGCGTCGTAGGTCGCGATCAGCGCCGGGTGCGCCGGCCCGTCGAGCACGTGCGCGATCTTCCAGGCGAGGTTGAAGGCGTCCTGGACACCCGTATTGCCGCCGAAGCCGCCGTTCGGCGGCACCGTGTGCGCAGCGTCGCCGGCGATGGAGATGCGGCCGTGCTGGAAGCTCGTCGCGGCATCGGCGATTGCCTTCCAGCGAGCGATGTCGACGACTTCGACCGCGATATCGGTCTGCCCGATCGCCGCACGCAGCAACTCCGCGGCGCGCTCGTCGTCGATCCACTCGGAGACGTTGGTCGCCTCGGGGGTTGCGGTGTCGCCCGCCGTGTTGACGACGAGAAATCCGGACTTCCAGTCTCGGTCCAACCTGAAGAAGCCGCTCAGGGCGTCGTTGAACACGTAGAGGACGCCCTCGGTCCTGCCGCGTTTGAACGGCGCACAGTCCGCGCGGAAGTAGATCGTGATGCTGTTGGAGATGAGCCCGTGTCCGGCCATCCCGATCCCGAGTCGCTCCCGTACGGGGCTTCGCCACCCGTCGCAGGCGACCATGTACCGTGCGTGCACGCTGCGCTCGGCACCGGTCTGGACGTTCCGCGTGGTGGCGAGGACGCCGTCGGAGACCTCCGCGAAATCCGTCAGCTCGGTGAAGTAGCGAAGCTCGGCGCCGAGCTCCAGCGCGCGCGAGCGCAGGATCGGCTCGAGCGCGTCCTGCGTGAGGAAGAGGCGGCGAGTCGGGCTGACAAGCTCGACTCCGGCATTGAGGCTTGGGATGTACTGCGCGATCTCGGAGCCCGCGAGCGACTCGACCGCCGAGATGCCCCCGTCCGAGTCGTACTGCTCCTCGGAGGCGCGGCGGACGGAGTCCTCGACGCCCGCGGCGCGGAACACCTCGAGGGTCCGCAGATGAAAGTGCGCGGCGCGCGGGTGGACCGCGGTTCCTCCGTGACGCTCGACCGCGAGCGAGCGGATTCCGTGCAGGCCGAGGAGCATCGCGGTGGAGAGGCCGACGAGGCTGCCGCCGACGATCAGAACCGGCACGCTCTCCGCTGCCGACGCGCCATCGATGCCGCTATGCATTCGGCAGCCTCCACCGATTGGCCGTCACCCTGCTGAAACTAGCTCCTGGGCGTCAAGCCTGTCAAACCGGGCGCGCGACGACCGCGCCTCGCCGGCGGCTGCTGCGATCGCCGCCGGCGAGGCTGTGACGGACCCCAACCGTCACGCGTTCGCCGTCGCCTCGGCGGTTTCGAACTGCTGCTCCTCGGTCGATCCCTGGAGCGCGAGCGTCGAGGTGTTGCCGGCGGTGATCGTCTCCAGGACCTGGTCGAAGTAGCCGGAGCCGACCTCGCGCTGGTGGCGCGTGGCGGTGTAGCCATCGTCCTCGAGCGCGAACTCGCGCTGTTGGAGCTCGACGTAGGCGCTCATCGATCGGTTCGCGTACCCCTGTGCGAGCTCGAACATCGAGGCGTTGAGCGAGTGGAATCCGGCCAGCGTGACGAACTGGAAGCGGTAGCCGAGGGCCGCGAGGTCGCGTTGGAAGCTCGCGATCTGAGCCTCCGTGAGGTGGCGGCTCCAGTTGAACGACGGCGAGCAGTTGTAGGCGAGCAACTTCCCGGGGAAGGCGGCGTGGATCGCGCGGGCGAACGTCTCGGCCTCCTCGATGTCGGGCGTCGAGGTCTCGAACCACAGCAGGTCCGCATACGGGGCATAGGCGAGCCCGCGGGCGACCGCGGCGAGGACCCCGTCGTTGACGCGGAAGAATCCCTCGGGGGTGCGCTCGCCGGTGGCGAAGGCGCGGTCTGCCTCGTCGATGTCGCTGGTCAACAGCTTCGCCGAGTGCGCATCGGTGCGGGCAATGAGCAGCGTCGGCACGTCGAGGACGTCGGCGGCCAGGCGCGCGGCGACCAGCGTGCGCACGAACTGCGAGCTGGGCACGAGGACCTTGCCGCCGAGATGCCCGCACTTCTTCTCCGACGAGAGCTGATCCTCGAAGTGCACCGCGGCGGCGCCTGCCTCGATGAACGCCTTCATCAGTTCGAATGCGTTCAGCGGGCCACCGAAGCCGGCTTCGGCGTCGGCGACGATCGGCGCGAGCCAGTCGGTCGAGGAGTCGCCCTCGGCGTGAGCGATCTGGTCGGCGCGCAGCAGCGCGTTGTTGATCCGCTTGACGAGCGCCGGTGCGCTTGACGCCGGATAGAGGCTCTGGTCTGGGTAGGTCTGGCCCGCCAGGTTCGCGTCGGCCGCGACCTGCCAGCCGGAGAGATAGATCGCCTTCAGGCCGGCCTTGACCATCTG
>ODAK010002449.1_pt1 | contig 19533 bp, 18 predicted proteins | sample 1539591 | NCBI WGS metagenome assembly ODAK01 (sample SAMEA3539303, study PRJEB22396) | soil metagenome | biome: tundra; feature: field; material: soil | place: USA | collected 2010-05 | depth 0.15 m | reverse complement strand
CGCTCCGGGCCGCGCTCCCGGCGTGGTGCCCGGACGGCCAGCGGGCGCCCGGGCGACGGGCTGCTGCTGCACCTTGTCCTTCAGCAATTCTCGCGGCGGTGGCGGGGGGGCTGGTGCCGGCGCTTCGGTCCCGTTGGCGGCGGCCTCGGCGGTCAGGCGGGCATGTTCGGCCACCACCGCTGCCTGCTCCGCCTCCTGGCGCGCATCCTCGGCGGCCTGCAGGCGAGCCTCGGCCTCCTCGACCTCGCGGCGCGCGGCTTCTTCGGCCTCGCGACGGGCGTCCTCCTCCGCCTTGCGCCGCGCTTCCTCGGCGGCGGACATGATGGAGATCTTTTCCTGCTCGCGGCGTTCCGCGTCGCGGCGGGCGGAGTCACGCTGCTGCTCGACCAGAGCGCGTTGCCGTGCCGCCTGCTCGGTCGCGGTCAGCGCGCGGCCAGCCCCTGGTACTGGGCGTGCCGCGGCGGCGCCGCCTCGCGCGGTGATCGCGATGTTGCCCGGCGTGGCCGACGGAGCCCCCGCCGCCTGAGCCGGGGTCGCCGGCGCTCCGGTACGCTTTTTGCGCACCTCGACCTGCACGACCTTCGACCGGCCGTGGCTGAAGGTCTGCCGTACCGAGCCCGCATCGACCGTTCGTCCCAGTTCCAGCCTCGCCGCTGGCCTGAGGGAGAGACGCCCCTTGCTGCCGTCCTGTTCGTTGCCTTCGCTCATGCTCTACCCGTTGGTACCCGTCACATCATTGATCGCAGCGGTTTCCCGCCGTGTCGAAAGTCCCGCCGTCCCCTGGTGCGAAGACGGCGTTCTGAGTCCAGCCAATCGGCCGGCTTCAATGGCGATGGAACCGGCCAATCGGCCAGGCGCCAACGCCACATGCACGACGGTCTCGTGTCCCATGACACGTCCCAGCTCCGCGCCCGTCAGCGGGTCGAGAACCGGAACCGTATCCGGGACGGCGGACCGAAATCGTGCCCGCTCCGCCTCACTGCCATCCGCGGCCTGCAGCACCAGACCCACCGGATGGGTTCGCATCCAATCACGCGCCTTCTCAAACCCCGCGATGGCCTGACCCGCGCGCCGGGCGAGGCCGAGCAAGTCGCCAATCCGCCGGATCAACGCCGTTTCCAGCACGCCAGGAAGATCGGGGGGCACCTGAACCGGACCACGCGCGGCGCGTGCGATGGCCCGGATCAGCTCCCGGCCTTTCGGACCAGGCGGCATGCCATCCGCGGACATCCCAGCTGGGGGCATCCCCTTCGGGCGCGTCCTGTCGGCGCCTTCTATCACATCCCGGCAGGCACTCAACCATATTCCCCGGCCGGGCAACTTCCCCGCGAGATCGGGGATCAGGGCACGATCGGGACTGATAACGAAGCGGAACATTTGTTCCTTCGGCAGGCGTTCCCGCGTGACCACGCAACGGCGCATCGGGCCTGTTTCCGGCTCTTCCTCATTCGCGTCAACGATCGTGTCGTCGAGAGCAGCCTCGGTATCAGTCGTGGCCCGTCTCCTCGGCCGGAGCGGATTCAGACTCGCCGGCCGCGCTTTCGCCAGCGGCTTCATCATCGAACCAGTGCGCCCGCGCCGCCATGATCACCGCGTTGGCGGTGTCTTCGTCCATTTGCTCGGGGCCGACGATCTCGATCAGCTCATCGGAGGCGAGATCGCCCAGATCATCGAGGGTCTTGACGCCTTTTTCGCCGAGGGCGACCAGCATGGCGGGGGTGAACGTCTCGAACGCGGCGATGTCCTCGGACACACCCAGTTCGATGCGCTTGTCGGTCAGCTCGGTATCGCGGCGGGTGAGGAACGCCTCGGCGCGGCGGATCAGTTCCTCGGCGACGCTGTCGTCGAAGCCCTCGATCGCCGCGACCTCCTCGGCCGGGGTGAACGCGAGTTCCTCGACCGTGTTGAAGCCTTCGGTGACCAGCAGTCCGGCGATCATGTCGTCGACGTCCAGCGCTTCGACGAACAAGCCGGAGCGGCGGCGGAATTCTTCCTGGCGGCGCTCGCTTTCCTCGGCTTCGGTCAGGATGTCGATGTCCCAACGCGTCAACTGACTGGCGAGCCGCACGTTCTGGCCGCGGCGGCCGATGGCGAGGCTGAGCTGCTCATCGGGCACCACGACCTCGACCCGTCCGGCTTCCTCGTCGAGCACGACCTTGGTGACCTCGGCCGGGGCCAGAGCGTTGACCACGAAGGTCGCGGCCTGCGGGCTCCAGGGAATGATGTCGATCTTTTCGCCTTGCAGTTCCTGCACGACGGCCTGCACGCGGGAGCCGCGCATCCCCACGCAGGCGCCGACCGGGTCGATCGAACTGTCGCGGCTGATCACCGCCATTTTCGCCCGAGAGCCCGGATCACGCGACACCGCCTTGATCTCGATGATGCCGTCGTAAATCTCCGGCACTTCCTGCGCGAACAGCTTGGCGAGGAAGCCAGGATGCGTGCGGCTGAGGAAAATCTGCGGCCCGCGCGGCTCCTCCCGTACGTCGTAGATGTAGGCGCGGACGCGATCGCCATTGCGAAAACTCTCGCGCGGGATCAGTTCGTCGCGGCGTAACAGCGCTTCGGCCTTGCCGAGTTCCACCATCAGGTTGCCGTACTCGGTGCGCTTGACGGTGCCGTTGATGATCTCGCCGACGCGGTCCTTGAATTCCTCGTACTGGCGCTTGCGTTCATATTCGCGGACGCGCTGGACGATGACCTGCTTGGCGGTCTGCGCGGCGATACGGCCAAAATCGATCGGCGGCAGCGGATCGACGACAAAATCCCCGATCGCCTTGTCCGGAAACAGTTTTTGCCCGTCCTGAGCGGACATCTGGGTTTCTTCGTTTTCAACCGCCTCGACGATTTCCGTCCAGCGGGAGAGGCGCACGTCGCCGGTCTTGCGATCGATCGTGGCGCGGATGTCTTTCTCGTGGCCGTACTTGGCGCGGCCGGCTTTTTGGATGGCCTGCTCCATCGCTTCCAGCACTTCCTCGCGGTCGATGTTCTTCTCCCGCGCGACGGCGTCGGCGACCAGCAGCAGTTCAGGGCGAGCGATGGCGGTATCCATGATGGCCTCGTTTACCTGTGTTTTGGTGGCGAGTGCTTTTAGTTGGCGGTCGGGGTTGGAGCGGTAAAGGCGATCAGAGCGTCAGTCAGCACGAGTTTGGCGCGGCGGATGTCGCGCAACGGCACTGCCGCCTCGGTGCCGTCATCCAGCCGTAGTTTCCCGAATTTGTCATCGGCGCCAAGCACGATGCCGGAAAACCGCTTGCGGCCCTCGACCGGAAACAGCGTTTCCACCCGCGCGAGGTGGCCGGCGAAGCGGTTCCAGTCCTTCGTCCTCGTCAGCGGACGATCGATGCCGGCCGAGCTGACCTCCAGGTTCCAGGCGCCCGGTATCGGGTCTTCGACGTCGAACACGCCGCTCAGGTAGTGACTGATCTGCTCGCAGTCCTCGACCGAGATCAGGCTGCCGTCGGCGCGGTCGGCCATGACCTGGACCGTCGGATGCTCACGGCCGAGCACGGCGACACGCACGAGCTCGAAGCCCATGGTTTCCAGTCTTGGCGCGACAATGGCGGTCAGTTTGGCCTCCAGGGTCAGCGGCCCGGTCTGATTGGGCCCGGTCGGATTGGGCCCGGTTTGATTGGGCAAGGGGTCGTCCAGGTTGTCCAAAACAAAAAAGGCGGCCGGTTAAGGCCACCCCCCGTAAAGCAGCGGAGAATTTGGTGTGTGGATGATATAGCGGAACCGGGGGCCGATGACAAGGGGTAGGGGCGGTCCGGGTGTCATTGGGAACACGAGGCGGAGAACGCGGGTGCCGATGCATTGTGTCTGTATCGGATTGCCCGGAAACGCGGTAGAGTGCATTCCGCTGTAGCACGGCAACCGGATATCCGACCGATGAGCGCATCCCTCAAACCGCTGACCGTGGACGAGTTTTTGGCGTGGGAGCGATCCCAGCCGGCGCGCTACGAATTCGACGGCATTCAGCCGATCGCCATGACCGGCGGAAGCGTGCCCCATGTGCGAGTCATCACGCGGCTTACGGCGGCCCTGGTCAACCGCGTCCGCCCGCCATGCGAAGCATTTGGTCCGGAACTCAAGGTCCTTACCGGCGGCCGGGTCAGGTATCCCGACGCGACTGTCGCGTGTGGGATCCTCGGCGAGGAAGGCGACACCATCACGCCCACCGCCGTGTTCGAGGTTCTGTCCCCCTCCACGGCGTTGACTGATCGCCGCGTGAAAACGGTCGAGTATGCTTCCGTCCCCAGCATTCTGCTTTACGTCCTGCTGGAGTCGGAACGGCCCGAAATCACCGTGCTCCGCCGCGGCACCGGGTGGGAACAGGAAATAATCACCGGCCTCGACGCCGAACTCGCGATGCCGGAGATCGGTGTCACGATCCCGCTTGCCGACGTTTACGCTCGGTAACGATCGTCGAATTCCGTCTGGCTCTCATGCCGCGGTCGCGAGCGCGGATGTCCGCGGAACCGCCGATTGATTATCGCGGAATATCGCCAACGACCCCAGCGATGCCGACACACGATGCATCACCGAAGCCCAGTCGCCGGGCCTCGACTGGCGGAAAATCGTCATCGACGGATACCACGGGGTGTCGCTCCGCCCGTGCAACCAACGCCAGCAATTGTCGTAACGATCCAGCAAGAACACCGGTTTCCCCATCGCCCCCGCCAGATGCGCGACCGAGGTGTCGACGCTGATCACCACATCCAGATTGGCGATGATGGCCGCGGTGTCGGCGAAGTCGCGCACCGATTCCATGAGGTCGGTCAGTTCCATGCCTGGCGGCGGTTCCTGCCCTTGCGCCGCGGAAGTGCCGGCCTGGAGGCTGACGAACCGCACGCCTCGCACCGCGGCCAATGGAGCGAACGCGGCGAGGCCGGTGCTGCGACGGCGATCCACCGAGGTGAAGCCGTGCAACCAGGGACGCGCGTGTCCAGCCCAGACCAGGCCCGCGCGCAAGCCGTCCCGCGGCACACGGGCAGCCCAGGCGGCGGCGAGCGTGGGGTCGGGGATGAGCCAGGGGGCATCGGGCACAGTCCGGGTGGTGGTGCCGAATGCATGCGGCAGGCTGAGGAATGAGCTTTGGAAGTCATGCGGTGGCAACGTGCCCTCGCCGGCCTGGATCACGCTGATGCCGGGTATCCCGCGCAGCAGGCGAACCAGCGGTGCCGGTACCGACGCGGTTACCGTGGCACCAAGTTCGGCCAGCATGGGCAAATAGCGAGAAAATTGCAGCGTGTCGCCGAAGCCTTCCTCATGCCAGATCAGGATATTTTTGCCATCGAAACGAGTGTCCGCGCCGATCGACGGCACTGCCTCGGCGTCCGAAATCGCGGCATGGACCGGTCGATCGAAGCGCGCCTCATAATCGCGCCAGCCGTCTTCCCACCGGCCGGCATGCAACAGGGCGATGGCGCGGCTGACCTTGATCCGCGGGTCGTTGCCGGAGCAGGCGAGGGCCCGGTCGTAGGCAGCCAGCGAGTCACCGAACCGGCCCTCGATTTTCAGCATCATCCCGAGATTGGACCATGCGCCCGCGAAGCCAGGCTCCAGCCTGGCCGCGTTCTCGAAATTCCGCACCGCCTCTTTGAACTTGCCGGTCTCGGCCAAGGCCATACCGCGCAGGTTGCTGGTGGTGGAACAATCAGGGGCATCGCGCAACACGACCAATGCCGCGTCGGCTTCGCTGTGTTCCAGCAAATAGCCGGCGAAATCGAGGCGCAATCGGGTGTCGGCCGGGGCCAGCCTCAGGCACGCGCGGTATTGGCGCGTCACCAGCGCCCGCGGCACTCGTGGCTCCATGGTCGCGAAGTCGCGGCAGGGATCGGCATGGTCGGGCCGGGCGCGCCGCACGCGGCCGAGAATTGGCGCGGCACGGGCCGCCTCGCCGCTCGCCGCGATGGCAAGCCCCAGGATGAGCATGCCTTCCACGTCGGTGGGATCTTCCGCGAGGAGGACCCGGCACTGGACCTCCGCCATACGCCAGCGCCGCGCCTCCAGGTGGTCGATCGCTTCCTTCAGTTGCCGCATGCGGAAGTGTGGCGTTCCGTCTGGACTGTCCATTTTGGCTCCTCCTGTCAGACAGGCGTATTCTGGCAGCAAAGTGTTAATGAGGCGTTTACGCGCGGGAGCGGTTCTCATTCCCGCGCATGGAGCGTTCAGGAGACTCTCGATGCCGATCAATCCCGCCGATGGCCCCATTCTGGGCACGCTGTATGGCAGCGACGCGATGCGCGCCGTGTTCGATGAGGGCGCGTACTTTCAGCGCATGCTGGATGTCGAGGCCGCGTTGGCGCGGGTGCAGGCGCTGCTCGGGATCATTCCGGCGGATGCGGCGGCGGCGATCGGCGAAGCGGCGGCCAAGGGTGATTTGCGCACCGAGGTCCTGGCCGCGAGCGCCCGCAATGTCGGCTACCCGGTCGTGGGTCTGGTGGCCGAACTGTCGCGCGGCGCGGGTGAGGCCGGCGGTTGGACCCATTGGGGGGCGACGACGCAGGACATCATGGACACCGCGACGGTGCTGCAGGTGCGCGAAGGGCTTGGGCTCATTGAGGCCGAGATGCGCGCGATCACGCGGGCCCTGGGCGATCAGGCACGGGTGCATCGCGCGACCGTGATGGCGGGCCGCACCCATCTGCAACAGGCCTTGCCGACGACCTTCGGCCTCAAATGCGCCACCTGGGCTTTGCCGTTCATCGGGCACATCGGGCGGTTGCCGGAACTGCGGCGCCGCGTCGAAATGGTCGAGTTCGGTGGCGCGGCCGGCACTCTGGCGTCGCTTGGCGACCAGGGCATCGCGGTCATGGAAGGACTGGCGGCCGAACTGGGTTTGCACGCGCCGCTGGCACCCTGGCACGTCTGCCGCGAGGCTCTGGCGGAAACCGTCGCTTTTCTGGGCCTGATCTGCGGCGGTCTGGCGAAGTTCGCCACCGACATCATCCTGTTGGCGCAGACCGAGGTCGGGGAAGTCGCGGAGCCTTATGTCGCGGGCCGCGGCGCATCCTCGACCATGCCGCAAAAGCGCAATCCGATCGCGTCGGAATACATCCTCGCCGCCGCGCGCACCGTGCAGGGGTTGGTGCCGGTCATGCTTGGCGCGATGGCGCAGGACCACGAGCGCGCCACCGGTCCGTGGCAGAGCGAGGCGCTGGTCATCCCGCAGGTCTTCGTGTTGACGCACGGCGCGTTGCTGCACGCGCGCGCGATCGCCGAGGGGATGGTCGTCGATTCTGGGCGCATGCGGCGGAATCTGGATCTGACGCACGGGTTGATCGTGGCCGAGGCGGTGATGATGGGCCTCGCGCCGCATCTGGGCCGGGGCGAAGCGCATCACGTCGTCAAGCATGCGTGCGACATTGCGTTAACGGAACGGCTGTCGTTGACCGACGCACTGGCACGCGATCCCGCGGTGTCGTCGCGGCTCGACCGGGCGGCGATCGAGCGGATGACGGATCCGGCGTCGTATCTGGGCAGTGCTCAGGCGTTCGTGGACCGGGTGGTGGCGGCGGCTGATCGACTCGAGTGAGCGGCCCGGTCCAGTGGCCTGATCGGATGCCAGGTATGCGAGGCGTTGATTGTAGACCCGCGGTGGAATATTTATTTTTGTGCAATAATTTGTGCTTGACGCTCCAAATCAAATTGACAAATGACACCCGGAACGTAGAAAAGGGATGGAATTTCTGCTGCCGCCGCGTGACCGCCTTGAGCAGGCGATGACGGCTCGCACCAACGAACCGCGGGGTTTAGCAACGATGGTTAGTCAAACGTCATTTTCCGGGATCAACGCCTCGGGCCGGATTGTCGGTGGGCATAGCTACACTATCGGTTCCGTCGCTCCCAATCAGTACGCTTACACATTCGTCTACGCTGGCGGCATCTTCACGAATGTCGCCGATCCCAATTCTGGCGCGGGAGTCACCGGTATCAACGATGCGGGGCAGGTCGTCGGGCTTTTCTCGGATAGCACGGGCACTCATGGATTCCTGAACAGCGGCGGAACTTTAACGACAGTCGACGATCCCGACGCGACCGTCTCCAATGGCACGAGCGCCACGGAAGCGTACGGTATAAACAACGCCGGCCAGATCGTGGGTATCTTCCTCGGCCCCGGTTACTGGAACGGCTTCTTGGATACCAATGGAACCTTCACCACGATCACCGACCCGTCGGCGTATTTCAACCCCGGCCCTGGCGGCGGTTTCACTGGAGGTGGCACATTCGCGACCGGAATTAACAATAACGGACAGATCGTTGGCTATTACTTCGACGTGACCGGGACACGTTTCGGATATGTCGACACAAGCGGAACCTTTACCATGATCGGCGATCCTTTGGCCGCCGTCGGCACCTTCGGATCGGGAACTGTCGCCAACGGGATAAACGATGCCGGGGACGTCGTCGGCTCGTATTTTGATGCTTCCGGCGGTCAGCATGGTTTCGTCGACACCGACGGCGTCTACACGACCATCGACGTTCCCGGCGCCATTGCCACGACTGCCGCGGGCATCAATGGTTCCGGGGTCATCGTCGGAACCTGGTATGGCTCAAACAACTTAGGCCATGGCTTCGAGGCAACGCCGATCGCGCCGGGTGGCACCATTTACAATATCACGAAGATCGATGCACCCGATACTGGAGGCTCCCTCATTCCTCCGCCACCCACTTGTTTTCTCGCCGGAACCCGCATCGCCACGACAGGCGGCGAGATACCGGTCGAACAACTGATCATTGGCGACACCGTGCGCGCGCATTTCGCCGGTTCGGCGGCGGTTTGTTGGATTGGTCATCGTCGGTTCGATTGCCGTAAGCATCCCAAACCGGAAACGGTCTGGCCGGTGCGAGTGCGTGCGGGCGCATTCGGCGACGAACGACCTCATCGAGATCTTTGGCTTTCGCCCAATCATGCCGTGTTTGTCGACGATGTGCTGATCCCGATCAAATATTTGAGAAATGGCGGCACGATAGCCCAGGTGCCGATCGACGAGGTTACCTGGTACCACGTGGAGTTGCCGCGGCATGACCTGCTGCTGGCCGAGGCATTGCTCGTCGAGTCCTATCTGGACACAGGGGACTGTTCGGACCTGACAAATGGAGACGACGTCATACGACTGTTTCCTGAATTCACGACGCGCGCGGCGGACGAGACATATGTGTTGTGGGCGGCACGAGGTTGCGCGCCTCTTGTCGTTGCTGGATCGAGACTTGATCGTGTGCGTCAATTGGTGAATTCCATCGCGACAGGAATGCGGCGCGTTGCTGTTCGTGGCCACGCTCAACAGCGATGACATCGGGTCCGACCGCTGTCGCCATCGATTGAAACCTCCCGTCGGTTGACACGTTCGGGTACGAGCGGTTGTCTCGCACCACGAACGGGAGGAAATGACCATGCCGAAAACCCGAGGCACCGGCCTGTTGATGGCCTGGACCGACGTCGATCCGGCGCACGAAGCCGAATTCAACCGGTGGTACGACGAGGAACATATTGGCCGGTTGCTCGCGGTACCGGGGTTTCTCAGCGCCGGCCGATATCGCGCGTTGCGCGGCGGACCGAAATATCTCGCGATGTACGAACTGGAGGATCACAACGTGCTGCGCTCGGCGGCGTTCCTCGATACCGTGCGGTATCAGCCTTCGGCGCGGCGGCTGGCGACGTCGCCCAGTACGACGGGGCGGAATTTCCTGTTGAACGGTTATCGGCAGATCTTCCCGGCGCGCACGCATCCGGCGGATAACCCGACCGAGTTGCCGCGCTGTTTGCAAATGGGCCGCATCGGCGTCATGGCGTCGATGGAGGAAGAGTTCAATGACTGGTACAACACCTGTTATATTCCGGGATTCCTGAAGGTCCCCGGCGTGATCCGCGCCCGCCGCTTCACCGCGATCGAGGCGCAGCCGAAATATCTGACCGTCTACGAGTTCGAGCATCCCGGCGTGCCGGATACGAAAGAATGGATGGCGGCGCGCGACTCCAATCCGTGGAGTCGCCGGGTGCGCGCGGGGATGCGGCTCGATGAGGGTTCCCCCGCCGTGTTCGAACGGATTTTCCCTGGGTTATAACAAGGAGATTGCGATGACATCGGTGATTGGCACCTGGCGCCTGGTGCGGGCGATCGCGCGGGACGGGAATGGCAACGCGCTGCCCGCGCCGTACGGCGGTTATCCAACGGGCCGCGTCGTGTTGGGCGCGGACGGCCGCATGATGGCGGTGACGTGTGATGGGCGGCGGGAAATCCCCGACGGCGGGAAACGCGAATACAGCAGTTACTGTGGCAACCATAGCTTCGACGGCAAACAATTGGTCACCCGTGTCGACGCCGCGTCCGACCCGAGCCGGATTGGATCCGATCAGGTTCGTGACGTGCGGTTCGAGGATGGGCTGATGGTATTGCGCCCTCCGGCGCGGACCTATGGCGGTCCGGTGGAGCAGCGCGAATTGTATTGGGAGAAGATCGCCGACGTCTGAACCTGTGCGGGTTGTTTGACACGGCGGGCGGCAATGGACAGGGTCCGGCGCGATCGTGAGGCACAGCCGACCCATGCCGCCGCATGCGAATTCAGGAGGACATCACGAGTGACGTTCCGGAAAGCACTCGCCATCGCCGCGATGGCCACGATCCTGCCAATCAGCGCCACCTGGGCCGCGGCATGCGACAAGCCGCGGCAGATGGACGGCTTTCAAACCTGCGCCAATGTCGAAGCGGCGGAGAAGGAAGGCGCTCTGGTGCTGTATTCGCCAGACCCGGAGGCCAATCAGAACGCGCTGCTCAATTCGTTCATGAAGGCGTTTCCGAAGATCAAGGCGACCTATTTGCGGCTGCAGACAGGCGCGCTCTATGCAAAGCTGATGGCGGAGCGCCAGGCGCATACTTATCAGTTGGACGTGCTGACCCTGACTGACATGACCTTCGTCCTCGATTTTCAAAAGCGTGGCGGCTGGGCGCGTTACGAATCGCCGGAACTCGCGGCATTCTCGCCCGAGCACAAGAGCAAGCCGGAAGGCTACTACATGTGGGGCGCGATTATCATCGCCGGCATCGCGTATAATCCCACCACCCTGAAAGCCGAGGAAGCGCCGAAAAGCTGGAAGGACCTGCTGAACCCGCGATGGAAGGACGCGATCAATGTCAAGGTTGCCAATTCGGGGCTGCAGCATGAAGCCTGGCTGTTGATGAAGAACATCTACGGCGACGATTACTGGAAGCAATTCGCCACACTCAATCCACGCGCTTTCGATTCTTACGTGCAGCAATTCGATCGCACGGTCAGCGGTCAGGATCAGGTGATCTCCACGGCGCAATACTCCGGCTATTTGCAATTCAAGGCGAAGGGCGCGCCGATCGCGTTCGTCAATCCACCCGAGGGCGTGATCGCGTCACCGTCCCTCATGGGTGCGGTCGATCAGGCGCCGCATCCGGAAGCCGCCAAACTGTTCATGGACTGGTTCACGGGTGCGCCTGGCCAACAGGCCTACGTGGATGCGACCGCGCTGTATTCCGCGCGCACCGACGTGAAACCGCCGGCGGGTGGCGTGCCGATCGCCGAGTTCAAACAACTGATCCCCGACGACTGGGATGCGTTCCTGAAGACCCACGCCGCATTCGTGAAAGAGTGGAACAGCATGGTCGGGATGCGGTAAATCGATCGGCGACAGATCATGGGGAGGTCGAAAATGGCACATTCTGTATCGTTGCCGAGGCGGAGCGCTCTGGCGGCGTCCGCCGCTCTGCTCGCCGCGCCCGCGACGGCGTCGGAGGTGGGTCCGGTGCGGGACTATCAGGCGGTAAAAACCCGCGATGGCAAGCCGATCCATCTGGCGATGTATCGTAAACGGGTCGGCGGCGGGCGGCTTCCCGTGCTGTTCCTGGTGCATGGATCGTCGACCAGCGCGCTGTCGAGCTTCGATCTGCACGTCCCGGGGCCGGAAAACTATTCGACGATGACGGCGTTCGCCCAGAACGGGTTCGACGTTTGGACGATGGATCATGAAGGCTACGGCAAGTCCGACCGCACCGACGGCAATTCGGACATCGCCTCGGGGGTCGAGGATCTGACGGCGGCGGTCGAGGTCGTGAAGCGGGAAACCGGCCAGACGCGCTATCACTTTCTCGGTGAGTCGTCGGGCGCCTTACGCGCGGCCGCGTATGCGATGGCCGCTCCGGAGCGGTGCGGGCGTCTTGTGCTGGCGGCGCACACTTATACCGGTAAGGGCTCGCCGACCCTGGCGAAGCGAGCGGAAGGTCTCGAGTTTTTCCGGACGCATAATCGCCGGCCGCGCGACAAGGCGATGATCGAGAGCATCTTTACCCGCGATCGGCCGGGGACCACCGATCCCGCCGTGCCGGCGGCGCTGGTGAAGGCGGAGATGGTATACGGCGACTCGGTGCCGACCGGCACCTATTTGGATATGACGTCGAAACTGCCGGTGGTCGATCCGGCGAAAATCCTGTCGCCCGTGCTGGTGGCGCGCGGCGAATATGACGGCATCGCCACGATGGAGGACCTGCTCGACTTCTTCGCCAAACTACCCAATGGCGACAGGCAGTTTTCCGTGATCGCCGGCGCGGCGCACGCTTTGGCGACCTGCAAGGCGCGGTTCGCGTTCTGGTACGCCGCCGAGAAGTTTCTTAAGATGCCCGAGCCGCCAACGGCATGAACGCGCCAAAGCTCACTGGTCGGGCGCGTTGATCAGCGTGCCCTCGCTGGCGAGCATGGCGCGCGCGTGCGGACCGGCGGCTTGCAGCGCCAGCATTGAAGCAGCCCATAAGATGAGCATCGTGGCCGCGATCTGTAGCCGCGGGTTCCAAATGGCGAGGCGGCCTGGAGCGGCGGTGGACCTCGCGACGCCCGCGATCTTTTGCATGATGACTGGCCTTTTGGGTTCGTGGCACGAAACTTTTCTCGTGACGAACTTATAGGGGCCGCATGCGCGGGGCGCTGTGAGGTGGCTCACAGTATTGAGTGCGGAATCCGACGGCGACCGTCGGCTTCGTAATGCCGCGGATTCAATCCGGCGACCGTCCGCCTTCTTGAAGAAATCGCAGGCCGGTACTGGTGGCCTGCACGATCAGTGTCTTGTCCTCGCCGCGGCCGCGGGTGATCAGGCCGCGATCAATCGCATCCTCCCACACCGTGAGCCGCGGGCAGGAGGTGCGCCAGGCGTCGATGACCTCGTCGTAGGGCCGCGGCCGCTTCGCCACGAACGCGACGAGGTCCATCAGCAAAGGATCGATTGTCACCGACAGCAACCAACTCCCTCGGAAGCTAAGCTGATCGCGCGAGTTTCACCCGCATCTTCGCCTGGTACGCGTCCATCATCATGAAGCCGGGATCCGCGCGGCAGTGGTCTTCGGTCCAGCGCAGGATTTCGTCATCCGGTGCGGCCAGGTCGAACGGCACGCCATGCGGCTGCGGCACATGGAACGGCGTATCCAGGTAGGCTTCGACCGTATTGCCCTCGGGGTCCTGGAAGTAGCACGACCAGGCGTTGCCGTGGCAGGTCACTCGCATGCCGGTGGCTCCGTTCTCCAGCGCCCGATTATGGACATCGCGAAGCTGCGACAGCGAGTCGACCATGAAGGAGATCTGGTTGATCGGGTTGAAGCCCGACGGTTCCGGCCGGCCGGACACCAGCACGAACTGATGGTGGTTTTCGGGGCTGCTGCTCATGAACGTCAGTTCGACGCCGCCGCGACCCTCGCCCTTGTCGGTGATCAACAGGCCAAGAACGGTGGTGTAGAAGTTTTCCAGCAGCGGTTTGTCGTGAGCGTAGACGCCCACGTGAGCCAGCCTGGCGTGGATCGTTCCCATGATCGTGTCCTCCGTTTCCAGGCGGGTATTGAAGGGCGATGCCGGCGCTCGCGCAAGAGCCCCCAGGGAAACCGTCAGTGGGTCAGCCCAGTGACGGACCGGGGCCTTGGTCGCACCCCGGGTCTCATGTCTGGGCTTCGACAACACGGCCCAGGCTGCCCGCGCGTTTCGAGTTCAATCGCCGAGCAACCGATCGAACTCCTTTTTGGCGATGCCGTAGCACTCGCACGATTGGCGTTCCAGACTGGCGCGATCGACGATTGTGACATTGCCGCGATTATAACGGATGATGCCGGTGCGCTGCAGCGCACCCGCCGCGGCGGAAACGCCACTCCGCTGCACGCCCAGCATCATGGCCAGGAACTCCTGGGTGAGCAGAAATTGATCCGAGGTCATCCGGTCATGCGTCATCAACAGCCAACGGCAACACCGTTGCCGTAACGAATGATATTGGTTGCAGGCGGCGGACTGCGCGACCTGATTGAAAAACGCATGCGCGTATTGAAGCATCACTTTTCGCATCGAGACACTTTGTGCCAGCTCCCTTTCGAACGCCGTCGCGCTCATTCGCAGACCGACGCCCGGGACCTGGATATAGACGCTGGTGGACGCCTGGCGATCGCCGAAAAGCACTGGCAGGCCAACGATCCCCTCGTTGCCGATCGTGCCAACCTCGGCGGCGTCGCCGTTGGCCATGGTGTTCACCAAAGATCCGACACCGGTCTCGATGAACCAGACGAATTCAATGCTTTTATCTGCCTCGTAGAGAGACTTTCGGTACTCCAGGGGAACTGCCTGAAGGTGCGGACGCAGCCGTTCGTAATCGGCGTTTGTCAGCAAACCGAGCAATCGGTTGGCGTGCGGGCTCAAGGTCTTTTGGTTGGCGTCCACCGTACAGCCTCCTTCGATCACTGTCCGGGCGTTTCGTGACCGCGACGCCGGCCTTCGCGTGTTTCGAGCCGGCGCGTTGCTGTTGCCTGGACCTCGTCCGGCGGTTTCGTCCGGCGGTGCTTGGCGATGCGAATTCTAACGAACGCCGGGATGGGTCGCTCGCGCGAGTCTGCTGATCGCCTCAGCGAGCAATTGCTCGACACTGACGCGCCGCTGCTCGGCGATGGGGCGGCCCAGAATTGCGGGATAACGGTCGATGTTCAATTGAATGGTGTCGGGTGCTTCTTTCATGGCCAGTTCTCCCCGCGACGGATGGAAACAGGCACGATCGGCACGTGGCGCCAGGCGACGATGTCCGCGATGAAGGCAGTTTAATGTCCGGTAGCAGACATTGTTGAGCAATGTCAATCCGGATGAATCGGCGCCGTGAGATCATCGCGGCTCAGATTTGAACGGCGCCGTTGCCCGTCAGGACCTTGAGGTCAGTCACCACGCTTCCCAGGTTCCGTAGCACCGCGACCGGGCTGCCGGCGGCGTGCCCGAGTGGATCGAACAGCAGCAAGGCGTCGGCTCCCTGGTCGGCGATGGTGAGCGAGGCGCCCAGGTTTGGCGGAACATCCTGGATACCTGGCACCGCCGCGGCGAGCAGTTCGCGCAGGTCCAGGCGGTCGCCGGCGGCCAAATCGAAGCCGTCGATCTGGTCCGTCGCGCCGGCGTGCAGCACCACGGTGTCGGCGGTAGCACCCGTGAGGAACTGGATCGAGTGGTTACCCGCTCCGGGGTCGATTACGGCGTTGGACAATGAGATCATTATCGGCGAGTCGGTGGAAGCGCTCGCGGCAAGGGTAGTCGTGGTGCTGCTCGCCGAACCGGCGATATATGCCGTCGTCGCGTCCATCCCGGCGGTAACTGACGGGTCGTTCAGCGACGTCCCGTCGACGCCACTTAACACGCCGCCGGCCGCCGTGAGGAACGAGGCAGGCAATGGCGCGGCAACACCCAGTCCAGCCGCATCCGTTCTGGTGGTGAAGTCGAGAGCGACCGCGATCTTATTTTGCAACTCGATCCCGTCAGTTCCGGTGGCACCGTTCGCGATCGCCAGGATCGCCGCGCCAAGCCCAACCGCGCCGTTGGTAATCTGTCCGAGCCAGTAAGCCGCGCCGCCAGGGTCGGCTGTGTGACCAAACAAGTTTACATAGACCGCGCCAATGAGCGAAGTCAGACTTGACTGGGCCGCGGGAGTCGTCAGATTGACGTTGGTGCCGCCGAGAAACGGGTAAAGCGCGATTGTCTCCGGCTGTGGCGTGAACGAATTCGCGATGTTTGTCAACGCTGTCGCCGCGCTTTGTCCCGCGCTCTGCGCCTGCGTGTTCTGCCCGCTCCAGAAGTTGAAGCCGCCAAAGTCGGCGGCACGATTGAAGTAGCCGACGTAGATCAGTTCGAGTTGTTGCGTGACGCTGAGATTATTAATCAGGCCGCCGCTGATGTTGACCTCAAGACCCGGGAAGCTGGTTTGGACGCCGGAAAGCACCGCGCTGTTCCCGGTGGCGTCCCGGATCGTCGCGCCGTTCGTGTTCAACGCCGTCACCGCCAGCGCGGTCGTGCTCTGACTGGCCAGCACGGAGTAATCGAACACCAGCGCCGCCGCGGTCGACTTCGCGGCGTCATAGGTCGCGCCGCCGCCGTCGTTCAGCGATAAGGTTGGCGCTCCGCCTGACACGGTTACGGCCTTGCTCATGGTGACCGTCAGGGTCACCAAAGTGCCCGTGGTCACATTGCCGGTCCCTGGTGACGCGGTCACCGACAGCACGGTCGGGGCGGCATTGCCGGTCGTGGCCGGAGCGAACCCAAGGACGTCCATCTCCCGGAGGTCCATTGGACTCACGCCGCTTGCCACGCCGGCCACGGAGGAAGCGTCGAATGCGTCGCCGGTCACGCTTGCCGCCCAATCGCCGGCGTCCCCACCGTTGGCCAACGGATTGTTGAACTGGCCGAGCAAATTGACGCCATCGATCGAGAACGACCCTGGTCCCGGCACCAGATCGCGGACCCCGGGCGAGGCATAGCGGAACAAATCAAGCGGCGTGTAAATGCCAAAACCATTTAATGAGCCCAGGCTCTCGGTGCGTCCCAGTACTTCGGTGATCTCGTGCTCCACGACACCGAATGCGTCAAAGGTGCCGGAGGCGGCCTGGTTTGTCGTGGCGTACGTGATCGGGTCCGTGCTGCTGATGCCGATTGACCCAACCGCCACCCCCGGACCTGGGCCAGCGGAAAGACCAAGCGCTTCCGCTTCGGCATAGCTGAGGTAGAAGCTGCCACCGTTCGTCGGGTCGTTGACCGGAAGAGTGGCTGCCGCGGCGATCTCATCCGCTGTCGCGGTGCGCGCGAGAAGCGCTGCCCGAAGCGTCTGATAGCCAACGTCGGTCCCGGACGTTTGGCTCGCGCCGAGGGAGCCGAGCGGCGATCCGCCCACTTCTCCGTAGCCGACGTTGATGGTGATGGATATCGGTGTCGAGAACTGGCTTTCCAGGTAGGCGACGGCGGCGGCGACGGTGGTCTTAAATCCAATTGGGGCATTCGCGACGCTCGCGTCGTAGACCACGTTGATTGTCAGACCGGTCGGGGCATTGACCCCCAGGCCAATCAATGTCGTCCGCGCCGCCTGGAGGTTGGCGGAAGTCCTCGCCGTATCCGCGATCGTCGCACCGTTCGTGCTGGTTCCGGTGACCGCCAGCGCGGACGTGCTCTCGCCGGACCGCACCGTATAATCGAACACCAGATTGGTGCTGTTCGACCGCGCGGGGTCGTAGCTCGCGGTGCCGCCATCGTTGAGCGCCAGGGTTGGCGTTCCGCCTGTCACCGTCACCGGCTTGCTCATGGTGAGCGTAAGCGTCACCAGGCTACCCGCGGTCACGTTGCCGGTGGCTGGGGAGGCGGTTACCGACACCACGGCCGGGGGCACGTCGGTCACGGTGATTTGAATCGGCGTCGAGACGTTGTTGGTCTCGCCGAACTGACCTGTGGCGTCGGCGATCACGCCGATCCAGTAAGTGCCGGCGGCGAGGTTGCTCGGCAGGGTGATGGAGGCGCTGTCAGTCTCGTAGGTGTTGGGCGGCAGCGAAATGTCGCTCGATGTGGCCAGCACGGTATCTGATGCGTCGATGACGCCGTCGGTGGACAGATATACCTTTGAGATCGAGGTCGCCGCGGTTTGGCTGCCGCTGTTCAGGATGCGGTAAGACACTGTCGCGGTACCGCCGGCGACGATTGAAGTGCTGCTCACTGATACGGTATCGGCTACAAGGTCGGGAACCGCGGGCGTCACGGTGATTTGAACCGCGGTCGAGACGTTGTTGGTCTCGCCGAACTGGCCGTTGGCGTCGGCGATCACGCCGATCCAGTAAGTGCCCGGAGCCAGGTTGCTCGGCACGGTGATGGAGAGGCTATCGGTCTCGAAGGATCCCGGCGTCAGCGAACGATTGCTGGTCGTCGCCAGCAAGGTGTCAGCAGTGTCGATCACGCTGTCCGCGGACAGATAGACTTTTGAGGTCGATGCCGCGGCGGTAGCGTTACCGCTGTTGAGGATTTTGTAAGACATCGTCGTGTTGCCGCCCGCCACGATCGACGTGTTGGCCAGAGACACGCTGTTGGCGACCAGGTCCGGGGTGGCGGGTGGTTGGACCGAGAACCCCAGGGCGTCCATTTCGGTGATGTCAGTCTGCGTGACCGCGTTTACCGTGCCGGTGTAGGCGTATCCGAACGAATCGCCTTGGACCGTACTGGCCCAGTCAGCGTAGTCGTAGACAGTGTCGAAAGGATTGAGGTTGGTCTTGCCTCCATCAATGGAAAAATACGCGGGCAGCCCGCCGGTCAGCTGGAAAACTCCCGGCGAGGCGAAGCGGAACAGATCCAGCGGCGTGTACTGGTTCGGAGCATATTGCAGTCCGGCGGTCCGGCCCAACGCGTGGGTTATCTCATGCTCGGCCACACCGATGAAGTCCGTCTCACCGCTTATCGCGCGATTGAGCGGGTCGTAATTGAAATTGACCGCGGTTCCGAACCCGATCGTGCCATCAATTCCGGGTGAGTTGGCCGACAACAACCCCCAGGCTTTTTCCTGTGCGCTGGTCACGTAGAAATTTCCGCCACCGGTTGGGTCGATGACCGGGAGGTTCGCGATGACGGTGGCGTCCGTGGCTGAGGTCGCGTTGGCTTTCAGGTCATTCTTTAATTGGAAGTATTGTAAGTTGATGCCCGACACGGGTCCGCCGGTGGCGATGCCAGCGGTGATCGGTGCGCCGTTATCCTCGCCCCACCCGACCTTGATCGTCACGGTGATGGGGTTGGTAATCAAACCATCCAGATATTGCGCGGCGGCGGCCAGCGCGGGCTTGAAACCGGCGGGAGCGAAAGCGACGCTCGGATCGTAGCTGAAGTTAATCTGCATAATGTGCCCCGCGGTCAGTCGGTCCAGCGCCCTCCGACCAGATACCGCGGCACCGCTGACGGAACGATACGCATGACCGGATTTCACCGCAATGGTGATGACGATGGTTCGTTGAAAGTTAATCCATTCCGGGTGGTTCGAATTGAATGCCGCGCGGAGATCGCATGAGTCGCGGTGGAGTCACAAGGCACTGTGCCTTGGAGACCTGGCAACCCGGCGGCGTGTCGGTATCACTCCTTGAGGAATGCTTCCGGGTCGATCCCGGCCTGGCGTGGTATGGCGCGGAGCGTGCCTTCCGGGACATCGCCGGGATGGTGGTGTAGCGATGCGTCGTGGGATTGACCCAGATCTCATGCGAGCCAGCAGGCTGGCGT
>ODAK010002448.1_pt1 | contig 19539 bp, 16 predicted proteins | sample 1539591 | NCBI WGS metagenome assembly ODAK01 (sample SAMEA3539303, study PRJEB22396) | soil metagenome | biome: tundra; feature: field; material: soil | place: USA | collected 2010-05 | depth 0.15 m | reverse complement strand
CGACGACGGATCGTTCGCACGGCATTGCCGACCCGATCTCGAAGCTGCAGGTCGATACGCTCGATGCCAACTGCGACCGCCACGGCGTCACGCAATTCAAGATGAACGATTTGCGCCAGGGCATCGTCCACGTCATCGGCCCGGAGCAGGGAGCGACGCTGCCGGGCATGACCGTCGTCTGCGGCGACTCGCACACTTCGACGCACGGCGCATTCGGCGCGCTGGCCCACGGCATCGGCACGAGCGAGGTCGAGCACGTGCTCGCGACGCAGACGCTGCTGGCGCGCAAGGCCAGGAACATGCTCGTTCGCGTCGAAGGCCGGCTGCCGCGCGGCTGTACCGCAAAGGACATCGTGCTCGCCGTCATCGGCAGGATCGGCACGGCGGGCGGCACGGGCCACACGATCGAATTCGCCGGCGCGGCCATTCGCGCGCTCTCGATGGAAGGGCGCATGACGGTATGCAACATGGCGATTGAAGCCGGCGCGCGCGCCGGCCTCGTCGGTGTCGACGAGACGACGATCGCCTATGTCAAGGGCCGGCCGTATTCGCCTGCAGGGCTCGTGTGGGAGGCCGCGGTGCGCTACTGGAAGACGCTGCATTCGGACGCCGACGCGAACTGGGACCGCGTCGTCGAGCTCGACGCGAGCACGCTGGTGCCGCAGGTGACGTGGGGGACCTCGCCCGAGATGGTCGTATCGATCGAAGATCGAGTTCCCGACCCCGAGCGCGAAAAGGACGCTGGCAAGCGCAACGCGATGGAGCGCGCCCTGCAGTACATGGCGCTCGAACCGAACCAGCGTATCGACGACATCCGCATCGACAAGGTCTTCATCGGCTCGTGCACGAACTCGCGGATCGAGGATCTTCGCGAGGCGGCTGGCATCGTCCGCCGCCTCGGCCGGCGCATCGCCGGCAACGTCAAGCTCGCCCTCGTCGTTCCCGGCTCGGGGCTGGTCAAGAAGCAGGCGGAACTGGAAGGCCTCGACGCCGTGTTTCGCAGTGCGGGCTTCGAGTGGCGCGAGCCCGGTTGTTCGATGTGCCTGGCCATGAACGCCGATCGGCTCGAGCCGGGCGAGCGCTGCGCCTCGACGAGCAACCGCAATTTCGAAGGCCGGCAAGGCGCGGGCGGGCGTACGCATCTCGTCAGCCCGGCGATGGCCGCGGCGGCGGCCATCGAAGGCCACTTCGTCGACGTCCGCCGACTGAGCTGAACGTCATGGAACCGTTTCGAGTTCACAGCGGCCTCGTTGCGCCGATGGATCGCGAGAACGTCGACACGGACGCGATCATCCCCAAGCAATTCCTGAAGTCGATCAAGAAGTCTGGCTTCGGGCCCAACCTTTTCGACGAGTGGCGCTACCTTGACCACGGCGAGCCCGGGCAGGATCCGGCCTCGCGCCGGCCCAATCCCGACTTCGTGCTGAACCAGCCGCGCTATCGCGGCGCCTCGATCCTCCTGGCGCGCAAGAACTTCGGCTGCGGCTCGTCGCGCGAGCACGCACCCTGGGCGCTGCAGCAGTTCGGCTTTCGCGCGATCCTGGCGCCCAGCTATGCCGACATCTTCTTCAACAACTGCTTCAAGAACGGCCTCTTGCCGATCGTCCTGAGCGAGTTCCAGATGAGCTCGCTGTTCGACGAGACAGCGGCTTTTGTCGGCTATCGGCTGACGATCGACCTCGAGCGGCAGGTCGTCGTGCGGCCGGGCGGCGAGGCGATCGCTTTCGAGGTCGAGCCGTTTCGCAAGTACTGCCTGCTCGGCGGCTACGACGACATCGCACTGACCCTGCAGCACGCGGAAAAGATCAAGACTTTCGAGGCCGAGCGCCTGCTGAAGCAGCCCTGGCTCGCGGCCACGATCCGATGATGCCCCCATGCTCATCTCGTTCGCTGCCGCCCGAGCGGGCGCGCGGCACCCTTGAGGCGGCCCGGCGCGCGCCGAGATGAAGATCGCGGTTCTTCCCGGCGACGGCATCGGCACCGAGATCGTCGCCCAGGCCGAGCGTGTCCTGGCCGCGCTCGACCTCCGCCTCGAGACCGAGCACGCGCTCGTCGGCGGCGCGGCTTACGAAGCGCATGGCCGCCCACTGCCGGAATCGACGCTGGCCCTTGCGAAGGCGGCCGACGCCATTCTCTTTGGCGCCGTCGGCGACTGGAAGTACGACAAGCTCGAGCGCACCTTGCGTCCGGAGCAGGCGATCCTCGGCCTGCGCAAGTCGCTGGGCCTCTTTGCCAACTTCCGCCCGGCGATCTGCTACCCGGAGCTGACGAGCGCCTCGAGCCTCAGGCCCGAACTCGTGGCCGGCCTCGACATCCTCATCATCCGCGAGCTCACCGGCGACATCTATTTCGGCCAGCCGCGCGGCCGACGCGCCGCGCCCGACGGTGCATTCGCCGGCGCCGAGGAGGCTTTCGACACCATGCGCTACGCGCGACCGGAAATCGAGCGGATCGCCCACGTCGCTTTCCAGGCGGCGCAGAAGCGCAGCAAGCGGCTCACCAGCGTCGACAAGGCCAACGTGCTCGAGACATTCCAGTTCTGGAAGGACGTCGTCACCGAGGTGCATGCGCAGTATCCGGACGTCGCGCTCGAGCACATGTACGTCGACAACGCGGCGATGCAGCTCGTGCGCGCGCCGAAGGTCTTCGACGTTGTCGTCACCGGCAACATGTTCGGCGACATCCTCTCCGATGAGGCGGCGATGCTCACCGGCTCGATCGGCATGCTGCCCTCGGCCTCGCTCGATGCGAACGGCAAGGGCCTCTACGAGCCTAGCCACGGCAGCGCCCCGGACATCGCCGGCAAGGATCTCGCGAATCCGCTGGCTACAATCCTGTCCGCTGCCATGATGCTTCGTTTTTCCCTGAACCAGCCTGAAGCCGCCGCTCGCATCGAGCAGGCGGTCCGGTCCGTGCTTGCCGGTGGGTTGCGCACGGCCGATATCTGGTCCGAAGGGTGCACGAAGGTCGGCACGCGGCAGATGGGCGACGCGGTCGTGGCCGCGCTCGGCACCAGGAAAACGGCGATCGCCAAGAGCTAGGAAGCTGCAGGTTCGTCGCGCCCTTTCCCCGGCCTGACGGCCGGCGGAACCGAAGGAAACTCGATCACTTCAAGGCAGGGCAAGGCGATGGAACTCACAGGATTGATCGGCTGGCGAGGCATGGTTGGCTCCGTGCTGCTCGAGCGCATGGAGGCCGAAGGCGACTTCGATCTCATCGAGCCGCTTTTCTTCAGCACCAGCGACAAGGGCGGCCGGGCGCCGAAGCAGGCGAAGAACGAAAGGCGCTTGCAGGATGCATACGACCTCGAGGCGCTGAAGCGCTGCGCCATCGTCATCACGGCGCAGGGCGGCGACTACACGAAAGAGGTCTATCCGCGCCTGCGTGGCGCCGGGTGGAAGGGCACCTGGATCGACGCGGCGAAGACGCTGCGCATGCAAGACGACGCGGTGATCGTCCTCGACCCGGTGAACGCCGACGTCATCCGCGATGCGATGCGGCGCGGCGTGCGCAACTACATCGGCGGCAACTGCACCGTGAGCTGCATGCTGATGGGTGTCGGGGCGCTGTTCAAGGCCGATCTCGTCGAGTGGATGACGTGCACGACGTACCAGGCCGCGTCGGGCGGTGGTGCGCAGCACATGCGCGAACTGCTCGCGCAGTACGGTGCGCTCAACGCCGAGGTGAAGGCTCTCCTCGACGACCCGAAGTCGGCGATCCTCGAAATCGACAAAAGGATCGTCGATCGCCAGCGCGCGATGTCGGAAAAGGAGACGGCGAACTTCGGTGTCCCGCTCGGTGGCAGCCTGATCCCCTGGATCGACGCCGATCGCGGCGACGGCACCAGCCTCGAAGAGTGGAAGGGCGGCGCCGAGACGAACAAGATCCTCGGCCGCGGCTTCGCGGGCGGCGCTGCGCCGGTGCCGATCGATTCGATCTGCGTGCGCGTCGGCGCGATGCGCTGCCACAGCCAGGCGCTGACGATCAAGCTCAAGCGAGACGTGCCGCTCGCCGATATCGAGGCGATGATCGCCAGCGACAACGAATGGGTGAGCGTCGTTCCCAATACGCGCGAAGCGACGCTCCGTTCGCTGACGCCGGTGGCGGTGACGGGCACCATGAACATCCCGGTCGGCAGGCTGCGCAAGCTCGCGATGGGCCCGAGCTATCTCGGGGCGTTCACGATCGGCGATCAGCTGCTTTGGGGAGCGGCCGAGCCGCTCCGGCGCATGCTTCGGATACTTCTGGAAACGTGAGCCATGCCCTCTCGCTTCCAATACCGCGTTGTCTGTCTGCAACATCGGCGTGCAGAAGACTCGGAACCGACGCTTCAGAGAATGTCAGCCATTGCATGAGCTTGCTACCGTATCTCGCTGATGTTATGGTCTTTTCCGTCTTTGCGACCCGCCGTTTCTGAGGCCGCGTGAAGGGCCTCATCGAGATCGGCACGCTCGATTGCGAGCCGGTACTGTCCATTCGGGAGACGCCTTGAAAAGAAAATTGAAGTTCTCGGGGCGCTTCGCGCTGACGAGCGTTGCCTTCGCGGCGCTCGTTCTCACGTCTCCATTGGCTTCGGCGCTCGGCCTCGGCCGCCTCACGGTGAAGTCGGCCCTCGGCGAAGCGATGCAGGCCGAGATCGACGTTACCGACATGACGGCCGAGGAGCAGGCCAACCTCAAGATCCGCGTCGCGCCGCCCGAGGCCTATCGCACCGCCAACGTCGACTACAACCCGGTCCTTCCGACGACGCGCGCGACGCTGCAGCGCCGCCCCGATGGCCGTCTCTTCGTGCGTCTGGTCAGCGACCGTGGCGTGCAAGAGCCCTTCGTCGACGTGATCCTCGAGATCTCCTGGGCGACCGGCCGGCTCGTTCGCGAGTACACCTTGCTCTTCGACCCGCCGGCCGCAATTCGGGCTGCGGCGCCGCCCCCTGCAGGAACGACGACCTCGCCCGTCATCTCGGCGGCGCCGCCCGCTGCGGAGTCGCTGCCGCCTGCCACGCCGCCCGTGACTTCGGCACGCGAGGCCCGCGAGACCGCCCGCCAGACCGCGCGCGAACGCCGCGAGGCCGCCCGCGCCGCCGCGGCGGAGAGCCGCGCTGAAGGCAACGCGGCGCAAGGCGCCCGCGGCGCCGGCGTCGATGAAGTTCAGGTTCGCTCCGGCGACACGCTTTCGAGGATCGCCTCGCGCACGCAGCGCCAGGGCGTGTCGCTCGACCAGATGCTCGTCGCGCTGTTCCGCGCCAACCCGAGCGCCTTCATGGGCGAGAACATGAACCGCCTGAAGGCGGGCGTCGTGCTGTCGGTGCCGTCGGCCGAGACGGCGCAGGCGGTGGCGAATCCGGAAGCGCGCAAGACGATCGTCGCGCAAAGCGCAGATTTCGGCGCCTATCGGCAGCGCCTGGCCAGCTCGACGCTGCCGGCCAAGACCGAGCCAAGTGCGCGCCAGTCCACCGGCAAGGTCCAGGCTTCGGTCGAGGATCGCAAGACCGCCGCCGCGGCGACACCCGACAAGCTGACCCTGAGCAAAGGCAGCGCACCAGGCGCCGCGCCGACCATTGCCGAGGATCGTCTGTCGAAGGAGCGCGAGCGCCTGGCGGCCGAGACGCGGGTCGCGGAGCTGAACAAGAACCTCAACGACCTGAAAAAGATCCAGGGCTCGGCGGCGGTGCCTGCGGCCACTGCGCCTGCTCCGGCCGTCGTGCCGCCTTCGACGACGGCGCGACCGGTGACGCCGCCGGCGCCTGTCGTCGTCGCCGCGGCGCCTCCGCCGCCGGCCCCCGCACCCAAGCCGGCACCCGCGACGCCTGCGCTGGTTGCGCCGGTTCTTCCCGCGTCGACGGCGGTCGCAGCAGGGCCGGCTTCGGTGCCCGCCGTCGTCATTGCGCCGCCGGTCGTGACCGCGGCATCGGGCGGTGCGATCGGCACGGCGGCGGTCCTGGCTCGACCGGCAGCGAGCACGGTCGTGCCGCGTCCGACGCCGCGCCGCGGCGCCCAGCCGGCCCCTGCGCCGAGCCTCGTCGATTCGCTGCTCGGCGAGCCGCTGTACCTCGGCCTCGGCGCGCTCGCCGTGCTGCTGGCCGGCTTCGGCATCTATCGCTTTACGCAACGCTCGAAGAAGGACAGCGGCGAAACCTCGTTCCTCGAGAGCCGCCTGCAGCCGGATTCGTTCTTCGGTGCGAGCGGTGGCCAGCGCATCGATACGCGCGACGCCGGCGGCAGCTCGTCGTCGATGACTTATTCGCTCTCGCAGCTCGATGCCATCGGTGACGTCGACCCGGTTGCCGAGGCCGACGTCTACCTCGCCTATGGTCGCGACCTGCAGGCCGAGGAGATCCTCAAGGAGGCGATGCGCAGCAACCCGGAGCGCCTCGCGATCCGCACCAAGCTTCTCGAGGTCTATGCGAAGCGGCGCGACATCAAGGGCTTCGAGCTGCTCGCGACGCAACTCTTCGCGCTGACGCGCGGCGAAGGCGAGGAGTGGACGAAGGCGCAGGAGCTCGGCGCGCAGATCGATCCGGACAACTCGCTCTACCACGTCGGCGGCGCGCCCGAGCGGCATGACGACGGCGGCACGATCATCGAGCCGCTGGGCGCGAGCACCCTGCCGCAGTCGATCGTGCCGGTGCCATCGCAATACGGCTCGTCGGTTTCCGACGCGACGGTGCGCGACAGCCAGCTGGACGTTGACCTCGATCTTGACAACCCGGACATCGGCGTGCCTTCGCGACCGGCGCCGTTCGATGCGACCGAGTCGGTGCCGCCGCGCGGCGGTCCCACGTATCAGGCGACGACGCTCAAGATGCCGCTCACGTCGAACGAGTCCAGTGCGCCGGACCATCGCGACGAACCCCTGGCCTTCGATCTTTCCGGCATCGCGCTCGACCTCGACAAACCCGCGGCCGGCGCCGCTGCTGCAGCGCCTTCGCTCGGTGCGATCGAGATGCCCTTCGTCGAGGACGACGCCAGCCATGATCCGGTCTCGCGCAAGATGGAGCTCGCCGAGGAGTTCCAGCGCATCGGCGACAAGGACGGCGCCCGCGATCTGCTCCGTGAAGTGCTGACGACGGCCAGCGGCGCGACCAAGACGAAGGCGCAGGCAATGCTCGACGATCTGGGCTGATCCGACCGCCGAGCCGCGATGCGCATCGCGCTCGGCATTGCCTATCGCGGCTCGGCCTACCGCGGCTGGCAGAGCCAGCCCGGCGGCCAGACGGTCCAGGATCACGTCGACGCGGCGCTCTTGGCTTTCGCCGACCAGCCGCTTCGCTGCGTTTGCGCCGGGCGCACCGACGCCGGCGTCCACGCGCTGAACCAGGTTGTCCACTTCGATACGCCGCTAGCTCGCACCGACGAGGCCTGGGTACGCGGCACCAACCGGTATCTTCCCGGCGACATCGCGATCCAGTGGTGTCGCTTCGTGGCCGACACCTTTCATTCGCGTGCGAGCGCGCTGGGCCGTCGCTATGCCTACGTGCTGCTCGAATCGGGGGTACGACCGGCGCTCGAAGCCGGCCATGTCGGCTGGACTTTTCGCCGCCTCGACGGGGAGGCCATGCGCGATGCCGCGCGCCGCATCGTCGGCGAACACGACTTCAGCGCCTTTCGCTCCGCCGAATGCCAGGCGCCGTCGCCGGTGAAGACGCTGCGCGCGCTCGTCATCGAGCGGCGCGGCGACTACTGGCGTTTCGAATTCGACGGCGACGCCTTTTTGCACCATATGATCCGCAACATCATGGGCGGCCTCGTGGCCGTCGGCAGCGGCGCACGCCGTGCCAGCTGGATGGGCGATGTGCTCGAATCGAAAGATCGCTCGCTTGCCGCCGCGACCTTCGCTCCCGACGGTCTTCACTTTCTCGGGCCGTACTACGATCCCGTCCATGCGATACCCGATCGAACCGCGGCGATGTCCTGGCTGCCCTGAGCGAGTGCCTGCGCGGGGAGGTCTGCAATGAGCGAGCGCACGCGCATCAAGATCTGCGGCGTTTCGCGCCCTGAAGACACCGAGGCCGCCGCGGATGCCGGCGCCGACGCGATCGGCTTGGTCTTTCACTCCGCGAGTCCGCGCCATGTCTCGATCGAAGCCGCGGCGGCTCTGGCGCGCGGCCTGCCGCCCTTCGTGACGCCGGTAGGCCTCTTCGTAAACGCGGCCGCCGCCACCATCGCTGAAGCGTGCGCCGCGATCCCGAACCTCGTGCTGCAATTCCATGGCGACGAAAACGCGGGCGAATGTGCCGCTGCGGGCCGGCCGTTCCTCAAGGCCGCGCGCATGGCCCCGGGCTTCGATTTGCTAGACTTCGCGCGCCGCTTCAGCGCGGCCCAGGCGCTCCTCCTCGACACCCATGCCGAAGGCTGGGGCGGCAGCGGAAAGGTCTTCGATTGGTCGCTCGTTCCACGCGCCGTTCCCCATCGCCTCGTTTTGTCTGGTGGGTTGCATGCCGCAAACGTCGCTGCCGGCATCCAGGCCGTGCGGCCCTGGGCCGTTGACGTTTCGTCCGGCGTCGAATCGTCGCGCGGCGTGAAGGACGCAGTGGCGATCCGCGCCTTCTGCGATGCGGTGCGCGAGGCCGATTCACGGATCGACGCCTCGGTTTCCTGAAGCGACTCTTCGCATGCTCGACTACCAGCAACCCGACGCGAGCGGGCATTTCGGCCCTTATGGCGGCAGCTTCGTCGCCGAGACGCTTGTCCACGCCCTCGACGAGTTGAAGGCCTGCTACGACGAGGCCCGGCGCGACCCGGCCTTCGACGCCGAATTCCGTTCCGAGCTCGTCCACTACGTCGGCAGGCCGAGCCCGATCTATCACGCGGCGCGGCTTTCGCGCGAGCTCGGCGGCGCCCAGATCTACCTGAAGCGCGAGGACCTCAACCACACGGGTGCGCACAAGATCAACAACACGATCGGCCAGGCGATGCTTGCGCGGCGCATGGGCAAGCCTCGCGTCATCGCCGAGACGGGTGCCGGGCAGCACGGAGTCGCGACGGCGACGATCTGCGCCCGCTACGGGCTCGAATGCGTCGTCTACATGGGCTCGGAAGACGTGAAGCGGCAGGCGCCCAACGTCTATCGCATGAACCTGCTGGGCGCCTCCGTCGTGCCGGTCGAAAGCGGCTCGAAGACCTTGAAGGATGCGCTCAACGAAGCCCTGCGCGACTGGGTGACCAACGTCGAGAACACGTTCTACATCATCGGCACGGTCGCCGGGCCGCACCCATATCCGACAATCGTGCGCGACTTCCAGCGCGTCATCGGCGACGAGTGCCTGGTGCAGATGCCCGAGATGATCGGCCGCCAGCCCGACGCGGTGATCGCCTGCGTCGGCGGCGGCAGCAACGCGATGGGCATCTTCTATCCGTACATCGGCCATGCAGCGACGCGCCTCATCGGTGTGGAAGCGGCGGGTGAAGGGCTCGAAACGGGCCGGCATGCGGCATCGATCTGCGCCGGCAGCCCCGGTGTGCTGCACGGTAATCGCACCTATCTGCTTCAGGATGTCGACGGCCAGATCGTCGAGACGCACTCGATCTCTGCCGGCCTCGACTATCCCGGCGTCGGCCCCGAGCACGCCTACCTGAATGACATCGGCCGCGCCGAGTACGTGAGCGTCACCGACGACGAAGCGCTCGCCGCCTTTCATCGCCTGTGCCGTCGCGAGGGCATCATTCCTGCGCTCGAGTCGAGCCACGCGGTCGCCTATGCGATGAAGCTGGCGCCGATGCTGCCCATCGACCAGCACCTGCTTGTCAACCTCTCGGGGCGGGGTGACAAGGACATTGCCACCGTCGCCGATCTCGACGCGCGCAGGGCAAGAGCATGAGCCCTGCGCCGAGCCGCCCCAAGCCGGACGCCGCCTCCTCGGGAGGCAGCGCAGCGGCTTTCGCCGCAAGGCGCCATCGGGCACCATGAGCCGAATCGACGCTGCCTTCGCGGCCTTGCGCGAGCGGCGTCGCAAGGCCCTCATTCCATACGTGACGATGGGCGATCCGCACGCCGAAGGCACCACGAGCATCATGCTCGCCATGGCCGCCGCGGGAGCCGACATCATCGAGCTCGGCGTACCTTTCAGCGACCCGATGGCTGACGGGCCGGTGATTCAGAAGGCGAGCGAACGGGCGCTTTCGCGCGGCATCGGCATGACGCAGGTGCTGGCCGCCGTGCGCAGTTTTCGCGAGCGCAATGCGACGACGCCGGTCGTTCTCATGGGCTACGCCAATCCGATCGAGCGCTACGGCATCCAGCGATTCGCCAACGACGCCAAGGCCGCCGGCGTCGACGGCGTTCTCGTCGTCGACTATCCGCCCGAGGAATGCGAAGACTTCGTGGCGATTCTGAAGGCCAGGGCGATCGACCCGATCTTCCTCATCGCACCGACCTCGACCGGCGAGCGCATTCGCAGCGTCGCCAAAGTGGCTAGCGGATACGTTTACCATGTGTCGCTCAAGGGCGTGACGGGTGCCGGGCACTTCGACATCACCGCCGTCGAACACATGATTCCGCGTATCAGGGCCCACGTGAAACTGCCGGTCGGCGTCGGCTTCGGCATTCGCGACGCGGTGACCGCCCGTGCCGTCGCCGACGTGGCCGACGCCGTCGTCATCGGCAGCGCCCTCGTGCAGCGGCTCGAAGGATCGGGCCGTGAAGAGGCGCCGCGGATCGCCGGCCGGTTCATGGCTGAGATCCGCACCGCCCTCGACGCCTGAACACAAGACAAGGACCGATCCCATGAGCTGGCTCGAAAAACTGCTCCCGCCGAAGATCCAGCCGACCGACCCGAGCGAGCGCCGGACGGTGCCGGAAGGCCTGTGGATCAAGTGCCCGGCCTGCGAGACCGTGCTCTACAAGACCGACCTCGAGAAGAACATCTTCGTCTGCCCGAAGTGCAGCCACCACCATCGCATCGGCGCGCGCGCCCGGCTCGACGCCTTTCTCGACGCCGAGGGCCGCTACGAAATCGGCCAGGAAGTGCTGCCTGTCGATGCGCTCAAGTTCAGGGACAGCAAGAAGTACCCCGAGCGGCTGAAAGACGCGCTCGAGAACACCGGCGAGACCGACGCGCTCGTCGTCATGGGCGGCGCCTTGATGACGATTCCGGTCGTCGCCGTGTGCTTCGAATTCGACTTCATGGGCGGCTCGATGGGATCGGTCGTCGGCGAGCGTTTCGTGCGCGGCGTGCACACGGCGATCGAGCAGAAGACGGCCTTCGTCAGCTTCACCGCCACCGGCGGCGCGCGCATGCAGGAAGGGCTCCTGAGCCTGATGCAGATGGCCAAGACCAACGCCGCGCTGACCCACCTCGCGAAGGCCGGCCTGCCCTACATCAGCGTCCTCACCGACCCGACGATGGGCGGCGTCTCGGCAAGCTTCGCCTTCGTTGCCGATGTCGTCATCGCCGAGCCGAAGGCGTTGATCGGTTTCGCCGGGCCGCGCGTCATCGAGAACACGGTGCGGGAAAAGCTCCCCGAAGGATTCCAGCGGGCCGAGTTCCTGCTGCAGACGGGTGCCATCGACATGATCGTCGATCGGCGCGAGCTGCGGCCGACGATCGCGCGACAGATCGCCATGCTGCAGCGCCTGCCCTCGGACGCCGTGGCCTGACGACCTCCGGCCCTCTCCCCACCGAGCCGCGCGGCGGCTCGCTTGACCGCTCGTCGGAACCCCTCAATCGCGGGGATAGGTCGCAACGGGTAGCCTGTTACTGTTCAGGCTCTGTTTCAACAAGCTCGATCTTCGCGGTCGGCACCGGGGATAAAGATGAACAAGACATGGATACGCACCGCGCTTGCGGCCATCCTGGGCAGCGCCTCGATGCTCGCCAGCGCACAGGTCGTCGACTTGACCGGTTGGACATTCGGCAGCGGTAACACGGTCAACGTGACCAGTCCGAGCTACAACGGCGCGGCGGGTGGGTTCAAGGGTTCGCTCAGCGGTTTCGGTGCACCGTTCGACAGTGCGTCGTTCCAAACGTACTGTGTCGAGTTGACGCAGGAATTCAATTTTTCGGTTCCGATGACCGGCTACTCGATCCTGACGCCGACCGCATACCACGCCGCCGACGGTGAATGGGCGACGCCCGTGCCGACGGGCCACCGCATCGGCCAGCTGATCACCTATGTCGATGAACACCCGAGCGCGGTCACCAACGCGGCCCAGTCGACTTCGCTGCAGCTGGCGATCTGGAACTCGATCTACGACACCGACAACACCTTGTCCAGTGGCACGTTCACGGACACGAGCGGCTACGCCGCCTACGCCAACACCCTGCTCGCCGATTCCGCGAGCACCGTCAGCGATGTGAACGTCTATGTGCTCGCAAATGCACGCTCGCAGGACTTCCTGGTGACGACGCCGGTGCCCGAGCCCGAGACCTTCGCCCTGATGGCGGCCGGTCTTGCCGGAATCGGCTTCATGGCCCGTCGGCGGCGCCCACCGAACCGGGCCTGAGCGGCAGCGGGAATTCGCGAAGGGCGGCTGCGGCCGCCCTATTTCATGGCGAGGGCGCTTCGCAGACCCCAGTCGTCGCTTGTGTTCCGGGCAGCGATACCATGACGCTCGATGCCGGTGCCCACCACGCTCGACCAATGGCTCGCCTACTGCGAGCGCATTCACCCGAAGGAAATCGACCTGACGCTCGAGCGCGTGCGCCGGGTCAAGGAGCGTCTCGGGCTTGCGATTGCGACCACAGTGATCGTGGTCGGGGGCACCAACGGCAAGGGCTCGACCTGCGCGATGCTCGAATCGGTGGCGCTGCAGGCGGGCTATCGGGTCGGTCTCTATTCGAAGCCGCACCTCGTCCATTTCGAAGAGCGCTGCCGGGTCAACGGCGAGATGGTCGCGGCGGCCGATCTGGTGCCGCACTTCGAAGCCGTCGAGGCGGCACGCGGCAATGTCAGCCTGACCTATTTCGAGTTCACGTCGCTCGTGATCGTTCGGCTGCTTTGCGATTTGCCGCTCGATCTGGTGATCCTCGAAGTCGGTCTCGGCGGCCGTTTCGACGCCGTCAACGTCTTCGACGCCGACTGCGCCGTACTCACGAGCATCGACGTCGACCACACCGAATTGCTTGGTCCCGATCGCGAGGCGATCGGCCGCGAGAAGGCGGGCATCTTTCGCCGCGGCCGGCCGGCGATCGTCAGCGATCCGAGGCCACCGAAAAGCGTGATCGACGAAGCGCGGGCTGTCGGTGCCGAGCTACGCCGCGCCGGCGTCGATTTCCGCTTCTCCGGGGATCGCCAGCAATGGGAATGGTCGGGCCGCGAGACGCGCTTTGGCGGCCTCGGCTTTCCAGCCTTGCGCGGGGCGAATCAACTGCTCAACGCCTCGGGCGTACTGGCGGCGTTCGAGACCTTGCGCCATCGCCTGCCCGTGAGCGCGCAGGCGGTTCGCAGCGGTCTGGCGACAGTCGATCTGCCGGGGCGATTTCAAGTGATCGCCGGCCAGCCGACGATCGTGCTCGACGTTGCGCACAACCCGCACGCAGTCGCGGCGCTGGCGCACAACCTCGACCAGATGGGGTTCTTTCCTCGAACCCATGCCGTCTTCGGTGCGATGCGCGACAAGGACATCGCAGCCATCCTCGTCCGCATGGCGCCGCTTGTCGATGCGTGGCATTTCACGGATCTTCCGGCAGCGCGGGCGGCGACCGCGGTCGAGCTCGCGGCGATCCACGAACAGGTCGCCGGCAACGACCGGCCTGTCACCGTGGCCCGGCATGGCTCGCCGGCCGAAGCCCTCGACGCCGCGTTCGCCGCCGCCGACCCGGTTGATAGAATCGTCATCTTCGGCTCCTTCTACACCGTGGGCGGTGTCCTCGCGAACGGCCTGCCGCGACGAAGCGGCCGCCATTCCGCCTAGAGGCCGAGCCTGCGGGCTCGCGGCGATCCCCCCAAAACCCTCGCATTCGGCCCGAACCGAAGGCCACGATGTTCAAGCAGAAGAGCGATCCCGCTGCCACCACGCTTTCTCCGGCCGACGCCGTGCAGCAGGCGCGAACTCGCGCCCGGCGGCGGCTGATCGGTGCGATCGTCTTGCTCGGCATCGGCATCATCGGCTTTCCGCTCGTGTTCGAGACGCAGCCGCGGCCGATTCCGGTCGATATCCCGATCGAGATTCCGCGCAAGGACTCGGTGCCGCCGCTCGTTGCGCCACCAGCGCCTCCGGTGTCGAGTCGCGGCGCCGAAAGCGCGCTGCCGGGCGAAGCCCCGAAAGAGGACGTCCTCACCGAGTCGCGCAGCGAAACGGGGCGCGAAATCACGCCGCCGGGCGTCACGGCATCCACCGCGACCCCGGGCACACCTCGCGCCTCGAGCGCCGACGTCGGGCGCGCCGTGGCATCGAGTCCGCCGGTGATGGCGGCGGCTTCTTCAGCCGCTGAATCGCCACGCCGCCTGGCGACGGCGAGCCCGGCATTGGCGGCCAGGCCGGCCGAAACGTCGAACGCCGAGGCCGAGCGGGCGCGGGCACTCCTCGAAGGCCGGCCGGTCGCGGCGGCCGAAGCGCAGCGCTTCGTCGTCCAGGTCGGTGCCTTCGCCGACGCCGAAGCGGCGCGCGAGACGCGGCAGAAGGTCGAAAGGCTCGGCCTCAAAACGTACACCCAGGTCGCGCAGACGTCGGCGGGCAGCCGGATCCGCGTTCGCGTCGGCCCCTTCGCGTCGCGCCAGGACGCCGAGACGGCGCTGGCCAAGGCCAAGGCGGCGGGCCTCGATGCCGTCGTGTTGACGCTCTGAGGCCGTGCAATGGTTGCCGCTCGGATGGATCGACGTCGCGATGATCGGCGTCATCGGTTTGTCGGCCGTTGTCGGTCTGCTGCGCGGCATCACTTTCGAGTTGCTGTCGCTCGCCGGCTGGTTCGTCGCCTACTTCGCGGGACGTTGGCTGGAGCCCTTCGTCGCGCCGCATCTGCCGATCGGTGTTGCCGGCTCGACCTTGAATCGCGGCGTCGCGTTCGCATCTGCGTTCCTTGTCGGGCTGATCGTCTGGAGCCTGCTGGCACGCAGCGTGTCCGCCCTGATCGGGGCGACGCCTTTGCGCCCGCTCGACCGGCTGCTTGGTGCGGCATTCGGGCTGCTGCGCGGCTTGGTCGTGCTGCTCGCCGCGGCCACGGTCGTCGCCTATACGCCGCTGGTGCGCTCCGAGGCGTGGCGACAATCGATCGGCGCCGCTTGGCTGGACGAAGCGCTGCAGGGGCTGCTGCCGCTGCTTCCCTTCGGATCGGCGTTGCCGCTTCGGCGCGTCTGAGAAACTGACTTTCGAGGGATCGTTGCCATGTGTGGAATCGTCGGAGTGATCTCGAAAGCGCCGGTCAACCAGCTGATCTACGACGCCTTGCTGCTGCTCCAGCATCGCGGCCAGGACGCGGCCGGCATCGTCACGATGCAGGGCACGAAGTGCTTCATGCAGAAGTCGCGCGGCATGGTGCGCGACATCTTTCGCACCCGCAACATGCGGGCGCTGCCGGGCACGGTCGGTCTCGGCCAGGTGCGCTATCCGACGGCGGGCAGCGCCTACAGCGAGGAGGAGGCGCAGCCCTTCTACGTGAATGCACCGTACGGCATCGTCCTCGTCCACAACGGCAACCTGACCAATGCGCAAGCCCTGAAGCAGGAGCTCTTCGACGTCGACCGCCGCCACATCAATACGGGCAGCGATACCGAGGTGCTCATCAACGTGCTCGCGCATGAGCTCGAGGGTGCGGCGCGGGAATGGCAGTTGACGCCCGACGAGGTCTTCACCGCCGTGAGCGCCGTGCATCGCCGCATCAAGGGCTCGTATGCCGTGGTCGCTCTGATCGCCGGTCAAGGCCTGCTCGCCTTTCGCGACCCGTTCGGCATCCGGCCGCTGTCGTTCGGCGAGGGCGAAGGGCCGGCCGGCCGCGAAGTCATGGTGGCGAGCGAATCGGTGGCCATCGTCGGCACCGGCCACACGCTGACGCGCGACGTTGCGCCGGGCGAAGCGATCTTCATCGACCTCGACGGACGCATTTACTCGAAGCAGTGCGCGGAGAACCCGAGCCTCAATCCGTGCATGTTCGAGTACGTCTACCTGGCCCGGCCCGACTCGATCATGGACGGCGTCTCGGTCTACCAGGCGCGCCTGAACCTTGGCGAGACCCTGGCCCAGCGCCTCATCTCGACGATGCCGCCCTCGGAGATCGACGTCGTCATTCCGATCCCGGAATCGAGCCGGCCTTCGGCGATGCAGCTGGCGCAGAAGATTGGCAAGCCCTATCGCGAGGGCTTCGTCAAGAACCGCTACGTCGGCCGCACCTTCATCATGCCGGGGCAGGGCGTGCGCAAGAAATCGGTGCGACAGAAGCTCAACGCGATCGGCGTCGAGTTCAAGGGCAGGAACGTGCTCCTCGTCGACGATTCCATCGTCCGCGGCACGACCTCGAAGGAGATCGTGCAGATGGCGCGCGACGCCGGCGCGAGGAGGGTCTATCTCGCTTCGGCGGCACCGCCAGTGCGCTTTCCCAACGTCTACGGCATCGACATGCCGACCAAGGATGAGCTGATCGCGCATGGCCGCTCGATCGAGGAGATCCGCGAGTTCATCGGCGCCGACGCGCTCATCTACCAGGACGTCGCGGCGATGAAGCGCGTCGTCGCCGCGCTCAATCCGAAGCTCGACGGCTTCGAGGCCTCGTGTTTCGACGGCCACTACATTACGGGCGACGTCAGTGCCGACGATTTCGCGGCGATGGCGGCGCAGCGCGGCACCCAGGGTGAAGAAGACGAGGCATCCGACGATCGCTCGCGCCTGGCGCTGCAAAGCGCCGCCGAAGCCGCCTGATGGCCGAGCAGCGGAAAATCTCGCGCGTCGCCCTGCCGCCCGGAACGCGGCTCGACACGCTCGCCGTGCGCGAAGGCCTGCCGCCGAGCGCCTGGGGCGAGAACTCGGAGGCGCTCTTTCTCACCAGCAGCTTCGTCCAGCCCGACGCCGCGACGGCGGCGGCGCGCTTCGCCAACGAGGAAGAAGCGTTCGTCTACTCGCGCTTCACCAACCCGACGGTGACGATGTTCGAGCGGCGCCTCGCCGCGCTCGAAGGCACCGAGGCATGCATCGCGACCTCGTCGGGAATGAGCGCGATCCTGCTTCTCGGCATGGGCCTGCTCAAGGCCGGCGACCACGTCGTCTGCTCGCAGAGCGTCTTCGGCGCGACCATGATGCTGTTCGGCCGCGAGTTCGCGAAGTTCGGCGTCGAGACGAGCTTCGTCTCGCAGACCGACGCCGAAGGCTGGCGTGGCGCGGTCAAGCCGAACACCAGGCTGCTCTTCGCCGAGTCGCCCACCAATCCGCTGACCGAGGTCTGCGACATCCGGGCGCTTTCCGCGATCGCGCGCGACGCCGGTGCCTGGCTGGCCGTCGACAACTGCTTCTGCTCGCCGGCGCTGCAGCGGCCGGTCGAATACGGAGCCGATCTCGTCATCCATTCGGGAACGAAGTACCTCGATGGTCAGGGCCGTGTCATCGCCGGCGCGATCTGCGCGAGCGAAGCGCTCGTCAACGAGAAGTTTGTTCCCGTCATGCGCAGCGCCGGCATGTCGTTGTCGCCATTCAACGCCTGGGTCGTACTCAAGGGTCTGGAGACGCTTTCGATCCGCATGAAGGCGCAGGGTGAACGGGCGCTCGCGATCGCGCGATGGCTCGAAGCGCAGCCTGGCGTCGAGCGCGTCTACTACCCGGGCCTGGCCTCGCATCCGCAGCATCAATTGGCGATGGTGCAGCAATCGGGTGGCGGCGGCGCGGTCGTCACCTTCGTCGTCGCCTGCAAGCAAGGCGGCGCGCCGGCGGCCCGCAAGAACGCCTTTCACGTCATCGATTCGACGCGCATCCTTTCCATCACCGCCAACCTCGGCGACACGAAGACGACGATCACGCATCCGGCAAGCACCTCGCACGGCCGACTCAGCGAAGAGCAGCGCCAGGCGGCCGGCATCGTGCAAGGCATGATCCGCGTCGCGGTCGGCCTCGACGACGTCGAAGACATCCAGGCCGATCTGCTGCGCGGACTGGCGACCCTGTGAGCGGCACATCGGCGGTGCCGGTGGTGCATGGCCGCGTGCGCACACGCATCGCGCCTTCGCCGACGGGATTTTTGCATCTCGGAACGGCGCGCACGGCGCTCTTTTCCTGGGCCTTCGCGCGCCACCACGGCGGTGAGTTCGTGCTGCGCATCGAAGACACTGACGTCGCCCGCTCGACGCAGGAGGCGGTCGGCCAGATCCTCGAGTCGATGCGCTGGCTCGGCCTCGATCACGACGAAGGACCGATCTACCAGATGCAGCGGCTCGACCGCTACCGCGAAGTGACCGAGCGCATGCTCGGCGAAGGTAGCGCCTACCGCTGCTACGCGACGCCCGACGAGCTCGAGGCGATGCGTGAAGCGCAGCGCGCGCGCGGCGAAAAGACGCTCTACGACGGCCGCTGGCGCCCCGAGCCGGGCAAGACGCTGCCGCCGATTCCCGAAGGCGTGGCGCCGGTGATCCGCTTCCACAACCCGCCCGACGGCGTGGTGAGCTGGGACGATCTCGTCAAGGGCCCGATCACGATCTCGAACCGGGAGATTGACGACCTCGTCATCGTCCGTGCCGACGGCGTGCCAACCTACAACTTCGCGGTCGTCGTCGACGACTGGGACATGAGAATCAGCCACGTCTTTCGCGGCGACGAGCACGTCAACAACACGCCGTGGCAGATCAACATGTTTCACGCGCTCGGCGCGCCGCTGCCTGTCTTCGCGCACGTGCCCATCATCCTCGGCGACGACGGGCAGAAGCTCTCGAAGCGGCGCGGCGCGGTCAGCGTCACCGCGTACGAGGAGGAGGGCTTCCTGCCCGAGGCGATGCTCAACTATCTGGCGCGCCTCGGCTGGAGCCATGGCGACGAGGAGCTCTTCACGCGCGAGCAGATGATCGCGTGGTTCGACGGCAGCCATCTCGCCAAGCACCCGGCGCAGTGGGACGGCGCCAAGCTCGCGTGGGTCAATGCGCACTATCTGAAGGGCCTGCGCGACGACTCCCTGCTCGCGCTCGCGAAGGCGCAGCTGTTCAGGCGCGGCATCGTGCCCGCGGACGACGCGGCGCTGCTGCGCGCCAGCCTCGTCTTTCGCGACCGCTGCAACACCGGCGCTGACCTGGCCGATTGGCTCGCAATGCTCCTGGCCGACGTTTCGCCGAGCGCGGACGACGTGGCTCGGTACGTCGGCAATTCGGTCCGGCCGGCGCTTGCGACGCTCGCCGGCAAGCTCGAGACCGTCGAGTGGGCCGCCCTCGCCATCAACGGCGCGGTGAAGGAAACGCTGGCCGCGCACGGCCTCAAGATGCCGCAGTTCGCGCCGGCGGTTCGCGTCCTCGTCTGCGGCCGCGTCCAGACGCCCTCGCTGGACGCCGTTCTCGCGCTGTTCCCACGGGTGACGGTGCTGGCCCGCCTGCGGGCGGCGTCGCCGGCCTCGCTATAATCGCGGTCTTTCCTAAAATGGAATCGATGGGGGTATAGCTCAGCTGGGAGAGCGCTTGCATGGCATGCAAGAGGTCAGCGGTT
>ODAK010002447.1_pt1 | contig 19547 bp, 14 predicted proteins | sample 1539591 | NCBI WGS metagenome assembly ODAK01 (sample SAMEA3539303, study PRJEB22396) | soil metagenome | biome: tundra; feature: field; material: soil | place: USA | collected 2010-05 | depth 0.15 m | reverse complement strand
GCCGCCGTTCGAGCCGGGCTCGTGCCCATCGAGGCCCTGCCGTTCACCCGCGAGACGCTCGACGGGCGACTCGTCCGGCTGGCCGGGGGCAGCGCCTTCGGGCCGGCCGGCCGCCCGGCGAACACGATCCTCATCGGCCGGGAGCGGATCGTGGTGGTCGATCCGGGCGATCCGGACGAATCGTTCATCGACCTGATCGAAGCCGAGGCGAGCGCGCTCGGGGGGCGGATCGTGGCGATCGCCCTGACCTACGTCGATCCTGGCTACGCGGCCGGCTCGCTCGAACTCCACGAACGGACCGGCGCACCGATCCTGGTCGGTCCGGACGGAGCCGCGCCACTTTCATGGCCGGTCACGGAGGTGGCCGACGCGACGGTGATCGATCTCGGCGATCTCCCGCTCACCGTGATCGCTACTCCCGGCCATCGGCCGGACCACCTCGCGTTCCGGCTGCCGGACTCGACGATCCTGAGCGGTGACGCCCTGACCGATCGGCCGACCCTCGTGCTGGCGCCTGCCGGCGACGTCACGGCGGCTCGGGCATCCCTTCGGCGGCTCGCCGTCCTTGGCCCCTCCCGGGTCGTGCCCGGCCACGGCGCCGTGCTGGACGATCCGGCGGCGGCAATCCGCGCCGCGCTCGAGGCGCTGCCCGAGGCGGTTCCCGGCGGTTAGGCCCGGATCGTCCGGTGGAGGTTGCGCAGGAGGTTGAGGCCCTCGTCCACTTCCTCGACCGGGGCATACGGGCCAGGCATCAGGAAGCACGGCCGTCCAGCGAGGGCGACGCCGGGGAGCTGCCCCCACTTCTCCGTGAGCGGCCGGCCGGCCGCAATCTCGGCCGCCCGTTTGTAGATGAAGACGACGGCGCTGGGGCGCCAGATCGCGACCTTCTGCCAGAGCGGCCCAACGCCCAGGGTCAGCTCGCGGTCGGTGGCCACGTCCCGAGGCGAGGGCACCTTGAGGAGGTCGGTGATTCCGTGTCCGGCTGCGACGAGCGCGTCATCAGCCGTCTCGATGCGGCTCCCGGCCGGGAGGACACCCGCGAGCATCAAGCGTCGCCAGAAGGTCCGGCCCAGCCGGCCCTGGTGGTAGTGGCCGGCGGTCACGCTCACCGGGGAGGGGTTCAGCCCGACGAAGAGGAGCCCACCACGCACCGGCGGCAGGTCGACCAGCGTTTCCAGCTCGACGTCGTCGACCGTGATCCGAGCGCGATGGGGGCCAGGGCCTGGTCGGGCAAGGAGGTCGTCGAGCTCGGCCATCGCCGGGGGGATCGAATCAGGCGGGCCCGGGACCGCCTGGACCGGGCGCCCCGGAACCCGGTGGGCCGGGGACTGGCGTGGCCGGCGCGACTGGAGCCGCTGCCGGCGCGACGGGCGCCGCATTGGTTGTGGCTGTGCCGTCGTCCTTGTGGATATCGACCTTGATCTCGGCCGCCTCGCGCCGTGCCTCCTTGACCCCGCGGCCGAGCATCCGCCCGATCTGGGGCAGGGTCTTCGGGCCGCGCCAGACGATGACGATGGCCAGGATCACGATCAGGATGATCAGCGGGTCCTTCATGCGCCGATGGTACTCGACTCACCGAAGGGCAACCGGAATGACCAGGCGGAGCGAGGTATGACTCGCCGAGAACGCCACGACCTTGTTGTCGACGAGGCCGAACGCCTTGGCGGCCTCGATCACCTCTACGGCGTGGAGCGTCGCCGCTCGGCCCTTGCGCGACACGACCCAGATCGCGCCGTTCGGGACGATCCGCTGGCGCAGGGACGGCAATTGAAGAAGTCCGTCGCCGTGGTCGATCCCGACGAAGACAAGGTCGGACCCGGCCAGCGGCTCGCCCTCGGTGATGTCGTGAGTCCGCTCGGCGAGGAGGCGCCGGAACTCCGCGTCCTCGATGTCGATGAGGGCCACGCGCGAACCGGGGCGGACGCCGAGCTTGTCGATCAGGGGTCGGGTGCTGACGACATCGGCCATCGGCGGATGGTGCCATGCCCGGGGCTACGATGCGCGGCGTGACGACCGGCCCGCTCCTCGTCTTCGGCCCACGCTCGGTGACCTACGACTTCGGTCCCAGCCACCCGCTGACGCCGCGTCGCTTCGGACCCGGGATCGACCTGCTCCGGACGGTTGGGGCGGTTCCCGGCCTCGCACCCGAGCCTGCCGAGGAGCCTGAGCTGCTCCAGGTCCACGCCGCGCGCTACCTGGCGGCGGTCAAACGACTGTCGGCGAACCCGTTTGGCGAAGCCGAAGCCGGGCTCGCGGCCTTCGGCGACGACCCGCCATTCGCCGGGATGCACGACGCTGCGGCCGCCGTGGCAGGCGGCTCGCTGCGGGCGGTCGAGGCGATCCTGCGCGGGGACGTGGAGCACGCCTTTCACCCCGGCGGCGGCCTCCACCACGCCCTGCCGGAGCGGGCGTCCGGGTTCTGCATCTACAACGATCCCGCCCTGGCGATCGCGGCGGCTCGGCGCGCGGGCTTGCGGGTGATGTACGTCGATCTCGACGTCCACCATGGCGACGGGGTCCAGGCCATCCACCTGGCTGACCCCGGCGTGCTCACGGTCTCGATCCACGAGAGCGGCCGGACACTCTTCCCCGGGACCGGCTTCGTCGACGAGCTCGGCGACGGCGTCGCGGCCGGCACGTCGGTCAATCTCCCGCTCGAGGCCGGAACGGGGGAGGGCACCTGGCTGGCCGGCGTCCGGGCCCTGGTTCCGGCCCTCGCCGCGTGCTTCGGGCCGGACCTCATCGTCAGCCAGCATGGGGCCGACAGCCACGCCTGGGACCCGCTCGCGCATCTGCTCGTGACCACGACGGCGATGGGCGAGGCGGCTCGACTGGTCGACCTGGTTGCCCATCGCCATGCCGGCGGCCGCTGGCTGGCGACCGGCGGCGGCGGCTACGACGTGTACCGGGTCGTGCCCCGGGCGTGGGCGCTGACCTGGCTGGCCGGCGCCCACCGGGACCCACCCGAGTCCACGGACCCCGGCTGGCGGGGGCGTTGGGCGGCCGACGCGGCAGATCACGGGCAGGGACCGCCGCCGGACATGTTCCGGGATCGCCCGAATGCCGGCCAACCCGACTCGGAGTTCCAGCGACTGGCCGAATCGCGCTCGAAGGAGACGATCGACCGGGTCCGGGCGACTGTTCTGCCGCGGCTCCTCGGCGTGGCCCAGGAGCGGGGCTGGTGGGATCCGCTGGCGCCGTCGGTCGGGCCCGGAGGCAGCCACGCGCTGCTGAGCGCCGCCCAGACCGGTGCGCCTTCGGCCCCGACCATCGTGGCCGACCTCGACCCGGCGCTCGTCGAGCGTGTCGTCCTCGCCCCGCGAACGCTGCCGCCGGCTAGGCCCGAGCTCGGGCAGGCGATTCTGCTGGCTGCTCTGCGAGCCGGGGCGCGCGCCGCCGGTGCGATCGCGGGCGAGCAGCTGGTTGGCGTTGCGCTCGTTGCTCCGAGCGGCGACGGTGGCAGCCACCAGGAGCTGCTCTCGATCGGGGTGGCGGTGGGCCATCGCCAGCAGGGGATTGCGACGGCCCTTCTCTCGGCACTGATCGCTGTCCGGATCGACGGGGCCGCCTCCGGCCGGTTGATCGCGCGGGTCGGTATCGCCGAGCGAGATGTCGTGGACCCACTGCCGCTCGATCAGCGGCTGGCGATTGCCGGCCGCCTCCTGGCCCGGTCCGGCTTCCTGCCGATCACCGGATCCGATGCGGACTGGGCTCGGTCATTTGCCCGCGGCTGAGCCAGTGTCGGAAAAGCGAGATGCCCGGCCGAGGTGGTCCCGGCCGGGCATGTCGTGATCGTTCGGGCGCACCGGGCGCCCAGGGGTCAGGTCAGCTGACGGAGCCGGCGCTGGCCACGACGGGACCTCGTGGCGTGCGGGCACCCCACGGGACGCCGAGGCGCGGCAGCAGGTAGCGGTCGACGCCGTAGTAGCCGGCAACCTTCCAGGCCAGGATCAGCCCGATGGTGAACGCGAACATGACCGGGTTGACGGAGGTCGAGCCGGCCAGCAGGTACGACATGTTCATCGTCGCCCCGAAGAACGCGGCGATGCCGGTCAGGATCCCGAGGAGCAGGCCAATGCCGACGGCCAGCTCACCGACCGAGACCAGCCAGGCAAACCAGCCCTGGGCGCCGTGGTCGATGAGGAACTGCAGGAAGGAGCGATACCACTCGAACGTGATCGCCGCATGTCCCGTGGTCGGGATGGCGACGGCGCTCTTCCAGTAGCCGAGGAGGGCAGACCCGCCGTCGGTCCAGCCGGGGCCGGTCAGCTTGTCATAGCCGGCCACGGCCCACTCGAAACCGAGGAAGAGGCGGATCGGCAGCCAGATGAGGCCGGCCCGGGTGTTGCTGAAGAGGTAGCGGGTGAAGGCCGGGCCCTCAACCTCGACGGTCTCGGCCTCCGGCGCCTTGCGGTCCTCGAACAGGAGCACGAGGACGACGATCATGAGGACCCAGAAGACGACCGTTGCCACGCCGCGCTCGGTTGAGCCCACGGCCGGGAAGAACCACGGGTTCACCATGTAGAAGAGGACCGCGGCGGCCACCACGGCGAGCGGCACCGCGAAGCTGCGATAGCGAGCCAGCATGATTATGTCCCTCTCTCAATCTCTGCGCGAACGGCCGACCGAGGGAACAGCCCCGACCACCGCCGTCCTTGTATCCTCCACCTTCAACTACCGGGCGCGTAGCCCCGAGGGCCGAAGGTCACGACCTCCCGGGCCCAAGGTCGCCTTCGTCGGCCATTCGTCGGCCAGCCGGGATGTGCAGGCAGGATATCGAACTGGCCGGTGACGGGTCAGCTTTCGCTCATCTGTTCGGTTCTGTCCCGGCGTCCTATACTCCTCGTCCCGTGGCTGCCAGACGAGCTTCGCCGACCCTCACCCAGCCCGCAGACGAGCCGCTCGCGGCGTTCAGCCCGGCCGTTCGCGACTGGTTCCTGGCGTCATTCGCGCAGCCGACGGCCGCCCAGGTCGGGGGCTGGGCCGCCATCGCCGCCGGCCGGCATACGCTGATCCACGCGCCGACCGGCAGCGGCAAGACCCTGGCGGCCTTCCTGTGGTGCCTTGACCGGCTGGTCCGTCAGCCGAGCCCGCCGCCGACCCGCGAACGACCCGGCGTCGTCCGGATCCTGTATGTCTCACCGCTCAAGGCCCTGTCCTACGACATCGAGCGCAACCTCCGCGCGCCGCTCGCCGGGATCGCCCTGGGAGCCGGTCGGCGGGGCGATCCCGTCCCGCTCATCACGGTCGGGCTGCGAACCGGCGACACCTCGGCCGAGGAGCGACGAGCGATTGCCCGGCGTCCACCGGACATCCTGATCACTACCCCGGAGTCGCTCTATCTCCTGCTCACGAGTGCCGCGCGGGAGACGCTGACCGGGGTCGAGCACGTGATCATCGATGAGGTCCACGCGATTGCCGGCTCCAAGCGCGGTGCCCACCTCGCCCTCAGCCTCGAGCGGCTCGAGCGGCTGACCGCCCGCCCGCCGCAGCGCATCGGCCTGTCGGCGACGCAGCGACCGCTCGATACGATCGCCCGCTTCCTCGGAGGCGTCGGGCCGGGACGCGAGGTCAGCGTGGTCGATGCCGGCTCGCGCAAGCCGCTCGAGCTGTCGGTGGTGGTGCCGGTCGAGGACATGAGCCGGCTCGGCGAGCAGATCCCGCTGGAGGAGCGTCCCGGCGGACCGGCCGCCGGCGCCGATCCGCGGTTCAGCATCTGGCCTTCGATCCATCCCCGGATCCTCGAGCTGATCCGGGCGCATCGAAGCACGATCGTGTTCTGCAACAGCCGGCGCCTCGCCGAGCGTCTCGCCCAGCGCCTCAACGAGCTGGCCGGCGAGGAGCTCGTCCGGGCCCATCATGGTTCGATCGCCCGTGAGCAGCGCCTGGCGATCGAGGACGACCTCAAGTCCGGCCGCCTGCCGGCGATCGTGGCCACGTCGAGCCTCGAGCTGGGTATCGACATGGGCGCGGTCGACCTCGTGATCCAGGTCGAATCGCCCACCTCGGTCGCGCGCGGCCTGCAACGGATCGGTCGGGCCGGCCACCAGGTCGGCGCCCCATCCCGGGGGGTGATCTTCCCCAAGTACCGGGGCGACCTGCTCGAGGCAGCCGTCGTCGCCGAACGAATGCATGCCGGGGCGATCGAGACGACCATGGTCCCGCGCAATCCGCTCGACGTCCTCGCTCAGCAGATCGTGGCGATGACCGTCATGGATCGCTGGACGGTCGACCAGCTGGCCGAGATCGTGGGCCGGGCATCCCCGTATGAAACACTGTCACGAGAGGCGCTCGAAGGGGTCCTGGCGATGCTCGCCGGGGCTTACCCGTCGGACGAGTTCGCGGAGCTCAAGCCCCGGATCGTGTGGGACCGGGTGACCGGGGTCGTCGAGGGCCGGCGTGACGCCCGCGTCGTGGCCGTCACCTCGGGCGGGACGATCCCCGATCGAGGGCTGTTCGGAGTCTTCATCGCCGGCGATCCGGGTACGCCCGGCCGGCGGGTCGGCGAGCTCGACGAGGAGATGGTCTACGAGCTGCGGGCCGGAATGCACGGCGATGTCGTGGTCCTCGGTGCCAGTTCTTGGCGGGTGATCGAGATCAGTCACGATCGGGTCGTGGTCGAGCCGGCGCCCGGCGTGCCGGGCAAGCTGCCGTTCTGGCATGGCGATGCTGTCGGCCGGCCGATCGAGCTCGGCCAGGCACTCGGCGGGCTGGTCCGCGAACTGGAGGCCGATCTCGGTCGTGGGACGCGTGGCAGGCAAGCGGCCCTCGCGCGGCTCGCGACGCGGAACGACCTCGATCCCCTGGCCGCCGAGAACCTCGTCGCCTATCTCGAGGATGAGCTGGCCGTGACCGGTGCCCTGCCGACCGACCGACGGATCGTGGTCGAGCGCTTCCGTGACGAGCTCGGCGACTGGCGCGTGTGCCTGTTGACGCCGTTCGGCGGGCGGGTCCATGCGCCCTGGTCGCTGGCTCTCGAAGCCCGACTCGGGGCGCGTCTCGGCACGGCTGTGCAGACGATCTGGTCGGACGACGGGATTGCGATCCGGCTGCCCGAAGGCGAGCTTGGCGGGCCCGACGGACCGTTCGCGGGCGGAGCCCTGGATCACGGGATCGAGGATCTCCTGTTTCCGGACCCCGGGGAGATCGAGGACCTGGTCGTCGGCCAGCTGGCCAATTCGGCCCTGTTTGCTGCCCACTTCCGGGAGAACGCCGCGCGAGCCCTGCTCCTGCCCCGCCGCCGGCCGGGAACGCGAACGCCGCTCTGGCAGCAACGCCAGCGCTCAGCCGACCTGCTGGCTGTCGCCAGCCGCTATGGCAGTTTCCCGATCCTCGTTGAAACCTACCGGGAGTGCCTGTCGGACGTCTTCGACCTGCCGGCTCTCAAAGGGGTCCTGGCCGGGGTGGCTCGGCGCGAGCTGGCTGTCCATCGGGTCGAAACGGTTCGGGCGTCGCCGTTCGCCAGCTCACTCCTGTTCGACTATGTCGCCGCCTACATGTATGAAGGCGACACCCCGCTCGCCGAGCGCCGGGCCCAGGCGCTGACCCTGGATCGTGACCTGCTCCGCGAGCTGCTCGGCCAGGAGGAGCTGCGGGAGCTGCTCGATGGCGATGCCCTGGCCGACCTCGAGCTCCGCCTCCAGGCGCTGAGCGACGAACGGGCCGCGACCACGGCGGACCAGCTCCACGATCTCCTGCGCCGGATCGGCGACCTGACCGAGCTCGAGGTTGGGGCGCGGGTCGTGGGCGGCCCCGCAACGGCCGGGCAGTGGCTGGCCGAGCTCGTCGCGGGCCGCCGGTCGGTGGCCGTCCGGATCCCCGGTGAGCCGAGCGGTCCACGCTGGATCGCGATCGAGGACGTGGCCCGCTATCGCGATGCCGTTGGCGTCCAGCCACCGGCAGGCGTGCCGCAGGCGTTCCTCGAGCCGACGAGTGCCGCGCTCGAGGGCCTCCTCGGGCGCTGGGCACGGACCCACGGGCCATTCCTGCCCGTGGAGCCGGCCGCCCGCTGGGGCCTGCCGATCGGCCTGGTCGAGGACGCGCTGCTCCGCCTGATGGCGGCGGGCACACTCCTGCGGGGCGAGTTCCGGCCGGGCGGCGCTGAGCGGGAGTGGTGCGATCCCGAGGTGCTCCGCCAGCTTCGGCGGCGATCGCTGGCCCGGCTTCGACAGGAGGTGGAACCGGTCGAACCAGCCGCGCTCGGCCGGTTCCTGCCCGACTGGCAGGGAGTTACGCCGCTAGCCGGCCTCGGCGACGAGTCCGGCCCCGGGCCGGCGGCGCTGCACGGATCGGCCGCCCTCGAGCGCCTGGCCGAGGTGATCGAGCAGCTCGCCGGCCTGCCGATCCCGGCGTCGGTGCTCGAGCGGGACGTCCTGCCGGCGCGGCTGCCGGGCTACCAGCCGCGCCTGCTCGACGAGCTGGGCGCCATGGGCGAGGTGGCCTGGGTCGGGCGGGGCAGCCTCGGCCAGGATGACGGCAGGATCGCTCTCGTCCGGCCCGGCAGAGAGGCGCTGCGCGAGGCCCTGATCCAGCCGGCCGGCGGAGCGAACGACGAGATTCGACCGGCCGGAGCGCGCCACGAGGCGATCCGCGAGTTCCTCGCCCGACGAGGTGCGTCCTTCTACCGGCCGATCCACGTCGCGGCGGGCGGTGGTCCGGACCGCGACGTCCTCGATGCGCTGTGGGACCTGGTCTGGGCAGGCGAAGTTACCAACGACACGTTCGCGCCGCTCCGGGCGCTGCGCTGGAACCGGCCCGGCCGCGAGCCGCGCCGACGACCGGCCCGGCTGACCAGCCTCGGTCCGCCGGAGGCCGCCGGGCGCTGGTCGCTTGTCGAGCCCGTCGCCGAGCTGACTCAGACCGAGCGGCTCCATGCCGTCGCCCTGGCCCTGCTGGATCGCCACGGGGTGCTCACCCGCGAGGCAGTCGTGAGCGAGGGCATCGGTGGCGGCTTCTCGGGCGTCTATCCCGTCCTTCGTGCGCTCGAGGAAGCGGGCCGTATCCGGCGCGGCTATTTCGTGGCCGGCCTTGGCGCCGCCCAATTCGCCCTGGCCGGTGCGCTCGATCGCCTGCGCGCGGTCCGCGACTCGGGCGACGGTCGGGAGCCCGGCCGGGTCCATCTGCTGGCCGCAGCCGATCCGGCCAGCGCCTATGGCGCCGCGCTCGCCTGGCCGCGCCGCTCCGATGACGACCGCCGCCCATTCCAGCGTGCGGCCGGCGCCTATGTGGCGCTCGTCGACGGCCGGGCCGCTTTCTATCTCGAGCGAGGCGGCCGCTCGCTCCAGTCGTTCCCATCCGCGGACGAGGGCTCCGTGGGGCTCGCCGCCCTGCGCGCCCTGGCCGTCCTGGTCGCCGATCGGCGCGTCCGCGAGCTCGTGATCACCAAGGTTGATGGCCGCTCGATCGTCGACTCGCCGTGGCGGCCGGCGCTCCTCGAGGCGGGCTTCCAGCCGGGGTACCGCGGGCTGGTCCTCCGCTCGCGCTGAGTGACCCACCGGCTGCGGGCCCGGAGCGAGCCTGGGTCCGGGCCATCGTCAGCCCTATCATCGGCCCTGATGTGTGAGCACTTCGTCGCCCGCTCGGAGCGCCCGTTCCGGATCGATGAGCTCTATCCGTTCGTGGACAAGCTCGAGCGCTACGGGATCGCCGGGTTCGGCTGGGGCGCCGCCTGGGTCGCCGGCGCCGGGCGGCTGGCCAGCTACCGCGACGTGCGCGCGTTCCGCGCTGATCCGGGCCGGGAGGCGATCGGCCGGATCGAGACGACCAGCCTGCTCGTCCATCTTCGCCGGCCGTCGCGGCTGTCGACGCTGACCCTGGCCGACACCCAGCCGTTCGAGGATCCGGCCGGCCGGTTTGCCTTCAGCCACAACGGCGACCTGCACGAATTCCGGCGGCAGCGTCGGGCACTCCAGGCGGCCGGCCGAATCCACGGTCGGGCCGACTCCGAGGTCGGCCAGCGCTGGCTCGAGGATGCCTGGCAGCTCGACGAGCCGGTCGATGACCTGCTCGGGACGCTCCATGCAACGTTCGGCGGCCAGGCCAACCTGGCCGTCCTGGCCGCCGATGGCCGGGCGTACCACTACGCCGCCAACCGCGAGAATCCCGTGTTCAGCTTCCGGATCGGGGCGTTCGCGATCGCCTCGACCGGGATCTACTCGATTGATCGCTCGTTCTTCCGGTACGTCGCCCCGGGAGCGACGGACCGGTGCCTCGTGGCGCTCGGCTCGTGCGCGGTCCTGGCCTGATCAACCGGCCCGGTTCTCGAGTCCCAGGAACGCCCGGATCTCGATCCGGACCCGCCGGCGTGCCCCGCCCGGATCGCTCGCCCAGCGTCGTCGCCAGGCGCCCCACTGGGCCCGCAGCGCGCCCAGGTTCGCCGGCCAGGTCCGCGGGTCGAGGCCGCTGAGCGCGGCCGGGTGGCGCCACAACCAGGGCACGGTGGCCCACAAGAGGACCAGGTAGTCGAGTCGGGGCGGCCGCGGCCCGAAGCCGAAGAGGGCCTGCATCTGGATGATCGTGAGCGGCAAGGTCAGCAGGCTGAGTGTGCCGGCCAGGGCCAGCCACCCCAGGCCCCAGGTCCGGGCGCGCGGAGCGAGCAGGAGCCAGAACGGAGCCGGAACCCATTTCATCCAGGTCGCGATCGCCCAGATCGCGCCGGCCACGCGCGCGTCGGAGAACTGGGCGACCCACAGCCCAAGGGCCAGGACGAGGGTGACGTTGCCCGTGTCGAGGTTGGCCGCGATCGGGAATGACAGGACGAGGACGGCCACGGCCGCGGCCAATGGGCGGCGTTCATAGGCCCAGTGAATCGATGCCAGCCAGGCAATCAGGATTCCGCCCCGCCAGACGAACCAGGCGACATCCCAGGGCAGGAGCGCCCACGGCGTGAAGAAGGGCAGCATCCAGGGCGAATAAACGTAGGGCAGGAACGGCCCGCTGGGGTGGTACGGGTCACCACCGTTGAGCCAGATCCGGACTGCGCCCCAGTAGGCCCGGGCATCGGCGCCAGCCTCTTCACCGCGAGCCAGCAGCCCGGCCGCGATCGCCCCGAACACGACCACCAGGACCAAGATTGCGATGATCCGGCGTGGATTGTGCAGCCGCTCGAGCTCGGCCCCGAAGGCATGCCGGACCACCCGGAGCCGGCGGTCCATCGCCGATGCCGGACGCTCGGTGCGGCGAGGTCGAGCGGCGCTCATCGGGCGAATTCTCGCACGGCCGGCGACGACCCCAGAGCACGGCGGCCCGATGTACTCCTGTATCCTCTCGGGAACGTTCTGGAGGCGGGTGGAATTCGTGCCCGAAGGTACCGTCATCGTGATCGGGGGCGCCGAGGACAAGGTCCGGGATCGGGTCATCCTCAGCCGCTTCGTCACGCTCGCCGGTGGGCCGGAGGCCGTCGTGGCCGTGATCAGCACGGCCTCGTCGATGGGCCTCGAAGCGGGTGAGCGTTACCGCGCGGTGTTCGGGCAGCTGGGTGTCCAGACCGTCCGGCCGATCCACGCGGCGACCCGCCAGCAGGCCAACGACGAGCCCACTGCCCGGACGCTGCGCGACGCGACGGGGATCTTCCTGACCGGCGGCAACCAGCTCCGATTGAGCTCCACCCTGGGCGGCACTCGCCTCGCCGACGAGATCTTCGAGCGGTTCCAGCACGGCGCGGTGATCGCCGGCACCTCGGCCGGGGCGTCGGCGATGAGCAGCCACATGATCGCGTTCGGGGCGTCCGGCGCCACGCCCAAGCTGCGCATGGCCCAGATCGCGGCCGGCCTGGGCGTCCTGCCCGGGGTGATCATCGATCAGCACTTCCAGCAGCGCAACCGGCTCGGTCGCCTGCTCAGCCTGATCGCCCAGAATCCGAGCCTGCTCGGCCTGGGCGTCGACGAGGACACCGCCGGAATCGTCGGTCCCGACCACGTCATGGAGGTGATCGGGCGCGGCAGCATCACGATCATCGACGGAGCGAATTCCGAGACGGACGCCTGGGAGATCGGCGGCCATCGGCCGCTGATGATCAGCGGCGTCGTGCTCCATTCGCTGCCGGCCGGCTACCACTTCGACCTCCGCCGTCGCCGCCGGATCGCGACGCCACAGCTCCGGGCGCTCGCCGGTGGGGAGGCTGCCTCGAGTTGACCGAGCGACGCCGTCCCAGCCGGGCCGACGTCGGATGAACCGTCCCGCCGGAGGAGTTCCCGTGGCCGAGACCGCATCGTCGCCCCGACCGAAGACGTCGAGCGGTCGCGGCGCGTCCGCCGCGCGGCCCGAACCCAGCCTGACGATCGTCGAGACGCGCATCCTGCGCGGCCCGAACTACTGGGCCCGCGAGCCGGTCGTGCGGATGCTCGTCGACCTGGGCAGGCTGGAGGAGTTCCCGAGCAACACGATCCCCGGCTTCGTCGACGCGCTGATCGGGGTCCTGCCCAGCCTGGAGGACCACGCCTGCTCGCTCGGCCGGCGGGGCGGCTTCGTCACCCGCCTGCGCGACGGCACGTGGACCGGCCACGTCGCCGAGCATGTCGCCCTCGAGCTCCAGAACCTGGCCGGGACCGATGTCCGCCACGGCAAGACCCGCTCAGCCGGTGCCTACGGCCGCTATAACGTGATCTACGAGTACCGCGAGGAGTCGGTCGGGATCGAGGCCGGCCGGATTGCCGTGGCCCTCGTCAACCACCTCGTGGACCCGCCGGCCAGCGCCGATTTCGATTTGCTGGCCGAGCTCGAGGGCCTCATCCGGCTGGCCGAGCGAGCCGCCTTCGGGCCCTCGACCCAGGCCCTGATCGACGAGGCCGTCAGCCGCGACATCCCGTACATCCGGCTCGACCCCCATTCGCTCGTGCAGCTCGGACAGGGGGTCCATCAGCAGCGGATTCGGGCAACGATGACCTCGCGGACGTCGGCGATCGCCGTTGACATCGCCTCGGACAAGAGCCTGACCAACAAGCTCCTCGACTCAGCCGGCCTGCCGGTGCCCCGCTCCGAGCTCGTCGACAGCGAGGAGGCCACCGTCGCCGCGGCGATCCGGCTGGGCTATCCCTGCGTGGTCAAACCGCTCGACGGGAACCACGGCCGGGGCGTCCACCTGGACCTGCGCGACGAGGCGGCGGTCCGGGCGGCCTTCGCGGGCGCGCGCCGCGAGAGCCGCTCGGGCGACCTCGTCGTCGAGACGTACGTCACGGGCCACGACTATCGCTGCCTGGTCATTGGCGGCAAGGTCGCCGCGATCGCCGAGCGGGTGCCGGCATCGGTCGTCGGCGACGGGCAGCGCACGATCACCGAGCTGGTCGAGGCGACCAATGCCGATCCACGCCGGGGGATCGGCCACGAGAAGGTCCTCACCCGGATCCGGGTCGACGAGGATGCGCTGGCGCTGGTCCGGGCCCAGGGCTTCGAGCTCGACGCCGTCCCGCCGGCAGGCAGCCGGGTCAAGCTCGCCCTGACCGGGAACATGTCGACGGGCGGCACCTCGATCGACCGGACGATCGAAGCCCACCCGGACAACGTCGAGATCGCCGAGACGGCGGCCCGGATCGTAGGTCTCGACGTCGCCGGGATCGACTTCGTCTGTCCTGACATCGCCACGCCGGTGCGCGAGACCGGTGGGGCGATCGTCGAGGTCAATGCCGCCCCGGGCTTCCGGATGCACACGAATCCCACCGAGGGCGAGCCGCAGTACGTCGCCCGGCCGGTGATCGACGGGCTCTTTCCGGCGGGCACTCCGGCCCGTATTCCGATCGTGGCTGTGACCGGCACGAACGGCAAGACGACGACTGTCCGGATGATCGCCCATATCCTCAAGCTGATGGGCCGCCGGGTGGGGATGACCTCGACCGACGGAATCGTGATCGATGGCCGGATGATCAAGAAGGGCGATATGTCCGGTCCGAAGTCGGCCCAGATGGTCCTTCAGAACCCGAACGTCGACACCGCGGTCTTCGAAGTGGCGCGCGGCGGAATCCTGCGGGAAGGGCTCGGCTACGACCGCAACGACGTAGCTGTCGTAACCAACGTGACCGGCGACCACATGGGCCTGGGCGGGATCAACTCGCTGGGCCAGCTGGCCAACGTCAAGGCCGTCGTCGTCGATGCCGTGCCCCGCTCGGGCTCGGTCGTGCTCAACGCCGACGATCCGCTCGTCGCCAGGATGGGCCGCCATTCGGCCGGCCGGGTCGTCTACTTCTCGATGCAGACGACCAAGGGCGAGGAGGGTTATGACCGGGTCGATGGCCACGTCGGCCGGGGCGGCGCGGCGTTCAGCATCGACGAGACGCCCGAGGGCGAGCTCATCGTCCTGCGCCTGGCCGGACGGACGATGCCGATCCTGTATACGCACCTGATCCCGGCAACCTTCGGGGGCAAGGCCCGGATGAACGTGGCCAATGCGCTCGCCGCCGCCGCCGCCGCGTGGGCCGCGGGCGCCCATCTGCATGACATCCGGCAGGGCCTGCGGACGTTCTCGACCTCGTTCTTCCAGGCGCCCGGCCGGCTCAACCTGCTCGAGCTCGGCGGGGTGCGGGTCGTGATCGACTACTGCCACAACGTGGACGGAATGCGCCAGCTGGCCGATTTCGTCGAGCGGATGATCACCGAGCCGGACGTCAGCCTGGGCCGCGTGCCCCGCTCGAAGAGGGCCGAGGTGCCGGCGGTCCGCCGCGGCCGGGCGATCGGCGTGATCGGGATCCCGGGCGATCGACGCGACCAGGACCAGCGCGACTACGGCGCGATCGCGGCAACCTCGTTCGACGAGATCATCATCCGCGAGGACAAGAACCTGCGCGGCCGGGCGGCTGGCGAGTCGGCCGGTCACGTCAGCGAGGGGACCAAGGCTGCCCAGGCCGACGGCACGGGCCGCACGACCAGGGTCGAGGAGGTCCTCGATGAGATGACCGCGGTCCGCCAGGCCCTGCGCCGGGCGGCGCTGGGCGATCTCGTGGTGATGTGCGTCGACGACGCGGTCGGGGTCTACCGCGAGGCGATGGCCGCGGCGCGCGGCCGGGGCGAGGCGATGGCCTTCGCCGATCCCGGCGAGCTCGAGGTCCCCGAAGGCTAGGTCCCGGCCGGAGGCTCGGCCGCGTGGCTCGGCCGCTCGCGCTGGCTTGTGTGCCCTCGTGCCGAGCCTCCCCGAGGCGCTTGGTGCGCTGGACGCGACAAACGGTGCGATTCGAGGCCGGTCAAGGGAACTGGGCCAGGTCGGGTCGCTGGGTATATTCCGGGCCCTGCTTACGCCGGGATGGATTCGACTTCGGGTCGAGCCCTCAAGACCCACATGACCGTTGGTTCCGGGGCAAATCGACCCATTTGTCGCTCCACAGGCATCACTTGCAGCACGATGGCCCGGCTCGGTCCGGGCGCCCAGGCCCGACTCGGTCCGGGCGCCCAGGCCCGACTCGGTCCGGGCGCCCAGGCCCGACTCGAACCCCGGGCCGGGACGGAACCTGATTCCAGCGCGACAAGGCTAGCGGCGCCGGCGATCCTGCAGGCGGGGGATGAGCTCGGTCAGCTCCGAACCAAGGTCCAGCGGGCGCGCGCCAAGCTCGGCCAGCAGGGCGAAGACCGCCTCGCGCTCTTCATGGCACATCAGGACGACGATCCGAGGTGCATCCGGCCGCGCTCCGGTGCGCGCCGCCTCGCTGGCTGCGGCCCCGTTGAGCTCCGCGTGGAGGGCCGCGGTCTCCGACTCGTAGACCGGCACGGGCGCCTGGGCAGCGGGTGTGCCCGCCGAGCGGACCCCGGCGAGGAGCTCCCCGACGATCGACTCGCGGGTCCGGCCACGGAGGTAGTTGCGTGTTTCCTTGATCGCCACCCGCTGGGCTCGCTCGGCGGCGATTCGCCCGATGCCCCGGAGCGAGTCGTCGGGTCGATCACCGGCCGTGCCGATGATCACCGTGATCGGCGTCGCCCGGCCGGCGGCCCCGCCGGCAATCCCCTCGGCCACGTCCAGGATGGCCGAGGTGCCAGCCTCGTTGTGGGCGAAGTCGATGATCACGATCCGGTTGCCCAGGCGGTAGATGTTCAGGCGTCCGGGCGACCGCTCCGAGCTGGGCCGGAAGTCGATCAGGCCCCGGCGGACCTGCTCGATCGTCGCGCCCAGGGCCCGGGCGCCCCCGGCGGCAGCCAGCGCGTTGGCGACGTTGTGGCGGGCCAGCCCGGCGATCGTGATCGGCAGCTCCGCGACGCTCGCGATCTCCGTCGTCCGACCGCCGTCGACCTCGACCAGGATGTCCCGGCGCAGGAGGTACGCCCGCCCGCCGTCGGCGAGCTGGCGGGCGACGACCATCGGTGGCCGGCTGGCGATCGAGAAGAACGCCACCCGGGCCCGAACCCGGCGGGCCATCGCGGCGACGAAGGGATCGTCGCCGTTGAGGATCACCCAGCCCTCCGGCTTGGTGATCCGGCAGATCGTGGCCTTCACCTCGGCCAGCTCCGGGAGTGTGTGGATTCCCTGCAGGTCGAGGTGGTCCGAGGTCACGTTGGTCAGGACGCTTACGTCGTTCGACTCGTAGCCGACGCCCTTGAGCACGATCCCGCCGCGCGCCGTCTCGAGGACCGCGACCTCCACGTCGGATCGGCCCAGGATCTGGGCCGCGCCGCCCGGCCCCGTCCAGTCACCCGGGTCGACCATCCGCTCATCGACCAGGACGCCATCCGAGGTGGTTGTGCCGGTGTGCCGTCCGGCGACAACGAAGATGTGGCTGATCAGCCGGGTCGTCGTGCTCTTGCCGTTCGTCCCGCTGATCGACACGACCGGGATTCGCCGATCTGCATCGCGGATCCAGGTCGGTGCGGTCGTGTCTGCCGCGCCGATGCGGGCCGCCCAGCGGGCCAGCAGGCGCGCCTGGCCCCCCGTCAGTCGGGCGGTCCGGGCCGGCGAGACGTTGCGCTCGACAAGGCCCACGGCCGCCTCGGCGATCACCTGGGCGCGACCGGCGGCCGACCAGGGGAACGTGACAATCCAGTGGCCGGGGTCCGACGAGCGGTGGACCACGAGCCCTGCCCGACCGCTGCCGTGATCTGCCCGGAGGCGTTTGAGCCAGGCCGCCAGTGCGGCGACGTCATCCGGCCAGTCACGAGCCGGCACCGCCTGGCCGAGGCGCACGAGCGCGTGGCGGGCGGGGTTGCGCTGGCCATACCAGGTTCGCCGGCGGCCGATGGCGACTTCAACCTTGGCCACCGGTTCCAGCCGGTAGACGTTGGGGCCCTCGAGCAGGCGGATCTCGATCACTCGCACAGTGCCGGGGAGTCTAACAACGCGGGTAGACTGCCGGAATGGACGCTCTGCACCCGCCCGGCGCCGCAGTCAGCCCGGATGAGCTGGAAGAGCTCGAGGAGATCGTCCAAGACGAGCTGCCGGCGTTCCTCGAAGACCTGGCCACCCTGGTCAACGTCGACTGCGGCAGCTACACCAAGGCCGGTGTCGACCAGGTCGGCAGCTGGACGGCCGGCTTCCTCGAGCGACTCGGCGCGCAGGTCGAGATCCACGCCCATTCGGTTCTCGGGAACACCGTCGTGGGGACGTTCAGTGGCCGACCCGGCGGTCCGCGGGCGCTCCTGATCGGCCACCTCGACACGGTCTTCCCGGAAGGCACTGCGGCTGCCCGGCCCCTCCGCATCGACGCCGGCATCGCTCGAGGGCCGGGGGTCACCGACATGAAGAGCGGCCTGCTGGCCGGTCTCTACGCGATCCTCGCGCTGCTCTCGCTCGGCGAGGGCGACGGCGAGGGAGAACGGGCGGCGGCCACCGGCGAGCTGCCTTTCGAGCGACTCGTCTTCGTGGCCAACCCCGACGAGGAAATCGGCTCGGTCTCCAGCACGGCCACGATCCGTGAGCTGGCCCTTGCCTCCGACGTCTGCTTCGTCCTCGAGTGCGCCCGGGCGAACGGCGACATCGTGTCGGCCCGCAAGGGCAGCCTCGACCTCCGCCTGACGATCCATGGCCGGGCCGCCCACGCCGGCGTCGAGCCGGAGAAGGGCCGCAACGCGATCCTCGCCGCTGCCCACCAGGTGATCGAGCTGCAGGCCCTCAACGGGCGCTGGCCGGGGGTTACCGTGAATGTCGGCGTGGTCCATGGCGGCAGCCGACCGAATGTCGTGGCCGAGGAAGCCGTCCTCGAGGTCGACCTCCGGGCGCCCAGCCGGGAGTTGCTCGAGGCTGCCGAGGCCGCTGTCCGGGCACTCGCGGCGACCACCGTCGTTGCCGACACGCACGTGACGATCGAGGAGACGGCCCGCCATTGGCCGATGGAGCGGCTCGAGCGGAGCGGCCGGCTTGTCCTCCACGCCCAGGCCCTCGCCGGCCGGCTCGGTTTCGCGTTGGCCGACACGGCCACGGGCGGCGCCTCCGATGCCAACACGACGGCCGGCCTGGGCGTGCCCACGCTCGACGGCCTGGGGCCGATCGGGGGGAATGACCACTCGTCGGACGAGTACCTCGAGGTCGACTCGATCGTTCCGCGGACGACCCTGCTGGCCGGTCTCCTGCTGGCCGTTGGCCGGGATCCACTGGTTGGATCGTGGCGTCCGCACCGCGCCTGAGATGACCCGCGCAGAACGCCGCCGGATCTCCTCGGGTGGGCCGTTCGAGGCTCGCTACGGCTACAGCCGGGCCCTCGTGGCCGGCAATGCCTGCTGGGTATCAGGCACGACCGACGCCGGGGCGGACGGTCGATCGCTTCATCCCGACGATCCCGCCGGCCAGGCCCGGGCGGTCCTGGAGATCATCGAGGCGGCTCTCCACGAGGCCGGCTTCTCGCGCCACGACGTCGTCCGGGTGCGGATCTTCACGACCGACATCAGCCGGAGCCGGGCGATCCTCGAGGTGCTCGGCGAACGCTTCAGCGCGGTCGGGCCGGCTGCCACGATCGTCGAGGTCCGGGCCCTGATCGAGCCGTCCCTGCTCCTCGAGATCGAGGCCGACGCGATCCGCGACCCCTGATCCGGCCAGGCGAGAGTCAGGCGCCGGCCAGGCCGAGTGCCCGCGCCCCGGCCACGATGAGCACGGCCAGGACGATCCCCAGGAGCAGGTTCCGGCGCCAGGCCACGCTGGCCACGCAGACGCCGACCGCCAGCCATTCGATCCCGACGTGGAACGTGGGAGCTCCGCCGTCCGGGCCCGGAGCGACGAAGATCTGGGCCGCCGCGATCGACGCGAGGACGGCTGGCCCGACGAGCCGGAGGTACTCGAGCGCCCGTGGCGGCAGGCGATCGAAACCCGGCGCCAGCAGCGGGATCGCCCGGCTCGGGTAGGTCACCAGGGCCATCAGCAGGGCGAGGCCGACCAGCCCGGTCGTCATGACGGCATCCCGCCATCCAGGTCCTCGACGATGTCGCCCAGCGGGCTGGCGTCGCGGGCCCGGGGCACGGCCAGGCCGGCGAGCGGCCCGATCACGCCGCCGACGACGATCCCGACCCGGCTGTCCCAGAGCAGTCCGATCACGACCGCACAGATCACCCCGACGGTTGCGGCCACGACTTCCCGGCGGCCGTTCGACAGACCCACGGCCAGGCCGGCCATCGCCGCCGGGAAGACGACGTCGAGGCCGAGGACCCGCGGA
>ODAK010002446.1_pt1 | contig 19549 bp, 15 predicted proteins | sample 1539591 | NCBI WGS metagenome assembly ODAK01 (sample SAMEA3539303, study PRJEB22396) | soil metagenome | biome: tundra; feature: field; material: soil | place: USA | collected 2010-05 | depth 0.15 m | reverse complement strand
GACCGTTCCGTCGCTGTGATACGCTGAACCGGAGAGATGATTCGGGCCCTGCTTTTCGACATGGGCGGCACGCTCGACGGCGACGGTCTGCATTGGCTGGATCGCTTCGTCGAGCTATACGCGGCCGCCGGCGTGCGGCTGCCGCGCGAGGTGCTCCGTGCCGCCTTCGATCACGCCGAAGCGCTCTCGGCCAGCGACGACGTCATGGCCACGGCCTCGCTCGACCAGATGATCGAGCGCCACGTCGGCTGGCAGCTCGCGCACATGCACGCCAGTGGGGACCACGTGCTGCACCGCCGTCTGGTCGACGGGTTCGTGGCGCCGATTCGCGTGTCCGCCGCCGACAACGTCCGCCTGCTCGCCGATTTGTCCGCGCGCGGGCTGCGCCTGGGCGTCGTCTCGAACGGCTGCGGCAACGTCGATGTTCTCTGCGCCGAGCTCGGCTACGCGCCGTATCTCTCGGTCGTCGTCGACTCGCGCCGCGCCGGCCTGTACAAACCCGATCCCGCGATCTTCATCTACGCCGCGGCGAAGATGGAGCGGCGTCCGTCGAACGTGATGATGGTCGGCGATTCCTTCGATCGCGACGTCCGGCCGGCCAAGAGCATCGGCATGATGACCGCCTGGCTGGAAGGCCCCGCGCCGCGCACCTGTCCGGATCCGTCGCTGGCGGATGTCCGGTTGCGCCACCTGGCCGAGCTGCCCGGGATGCTCGAAATGCGAGCGTCCGCGTGAGCCTTCGTGCCGGCGTCATCGCCGCGGGCCGTGGCGATCGCTTGCGCGGCGCCGCGCAGCCGCTCAAGCCGCTCGTGCGCATCGGCGGACGGACGCTCGTCGAGCGGGTGCTCACCTCGATCGGCGAGGCCGGCCCCTCGGAGGTCGTCCTCATCATCAACGAGGCATCGACCGAAGTGCGCGATCACGTGTCGTCGCGCGGATGGCCCTTCGAGCTGCGATGGATCGTCGAGACGACCCCTTCGTCGATGCACAGCTTCCTGCGGGTGGTCGAAACGCTGGCGGACACCGGCGATCCCGGGCCGTTTCTGATTTCCACGGTCGACACGGTCGCGCCGGCCGGATCGTACGCGCGCTTCATCAATGAGGCGCGGCGTCACGACGCGGCCGTCACGCTGGCGCTGACCGCGCCGGCCTCCGACGAGAAGCCGCTGTCGGTCAGGCTCGATCGGCTCGACGGCCGAACGGTGACGGCGATCGGCGACGCCGCGGCGCCATCCGAATACGCCACCGCCGGTTATTACGCGGTGCGGCCGTCGATCCTGAGGGAAGCCGATGAGGCGCGTCGAGACGGGCTCGGCGCGTTGCGCGTCTTCCTCGCCAGGTTGCTGGCGCGCGGGTATCGGCTCGACGGCATCCCCTCGCCTGACTCGATCGACGTCGATCGTCCGCCCGACGTCGAAGCGGCGGAAGCGTTTCTCCGGCGGGCGAGCCTGTGACCCGGCTCCTCGGGATTTACCGCGAGAAGGAATGCTCGCCCGGCCGCCACCAGTCCAACGATGCGCGGCTGCTCGAGCAGGTCGCCGACAGCCTGCGCGAACGCGGCTTCAGCATCGAGCTGTCGACGCTCGAGCAGGCGCGCACGCGCCGGGTGGATGCGGCGCTGGTGTTCTCGATGTGCCAGGGCCGTGCGGCGCTGGACCTTCTGGCCGGCTGGGAACGCGACGGCATCCACATCGTCAACAGCCCGCGCGCGGCGCGCAACACGCACCGCGATCGGCTGCCCGATCTGATGCTGCGGGCCGGCGTGCCGTTTCCGGCGACGCAGATCATCTCGACCTCCGGCCCCGCGGCGCCGCACGCCGCGGTGGAAGAGGGCATCTGGCTGAAGCGCGGCGACGTCCACGCGTCGGTGAGCGCCGACGTGCAGCGGGTCGATTCGCTCGCCGCGTTCGAGGCGGGGCGCGCCGAGTTCGCGTCGCGCGGCATCGGCGCCGCCGCCGTGCAGGCGCACCGCGCCGGCGACGAGATCAAGTTTTACGGCGTGGCTGGCGACGAGTTCTTCCACTGGTTCTATTCCGGACACTCGAGCGGCTACGTGTTCGAGCCGTCCGCGCTGCCGCGTCTGGCCGCGCGCGCCGCGGCCGCCGCGGGTCTCGACATCTACGGAGGCGACGTGATCGTGTCGCCCTCCGGCGAGCTGACGCTCATCGATCTCAATGACTGGCCGTCGTTCGCGCCGTGCCGCGAGCGGGCCGCCGATGCGATAGCCGATTACCTTACGAGGCGTGTGCATGCTGCCTGGAACCCAGGCCTGGTCTCGAGCGCGAACGAAAGCGCTTTTTGACGACGAACAGGCATTCATCGCTCCGGGCTTGCAGACGATCGCGCTGCTCTCGGAGCTGGCGATCGAGCGCGGCCGCGGCGCGACGCTCACCGATTTCGACGGCCGGACCTACTTAGACCTCAACGCCGGCGTGTCGGTGGCCAGCCTTGGCCATTGCCATCCCCGCTACGTCAGCGCGCTCACCGCGCAGCTCGAAGCGGTGACCGTCGGCAGCTTCACCTCGCGCGCGCGAGCCGAGCTCGTCCGGCTCATCGCCGAGCTCGCCCCAGGCCGTCTCACCCGCTCGCAGTTTTTCAGCGGCGGCGCCGAAGCGGTCGAAGCGGCCATCCGCCTCGCGCGCTCGCATACCAAACGCACCGACATCATCGGCTTCAGCGGCGGCTTTCACGGCAAGACGGCGGGGGTGCTGCCGCTGTCCGACGTCGCCTGGAAGCAGGCCGTCGGTCCGCTGCCGACGGGGTATCACATCGCGCCGTACGCCGATCCGACGCGCTTTGCCGGCAGCGAGGCCGAATGCGCCGACGCCGCGATCGCCGCGCTGCGCGCCCTGATCGAACAGCAGGCGAACGGTCGGCCCGCGGCGATCATCATGGAGCCAATCCAGGGGACAGCCGGCAACATCGTGCCTCCGAGAGGATTCCTCGCGCGCGTCGGCGAGGTCGCACACGAGTACGGCGCGCTCCTCATCGCCGACGAGATGATCACCGGCTTCGGCCGCACCGGTGTGATGTTCGGCTGCAACCACGACCAGGTGACGCCCGACATCATGACGATGGGGAAGGGGATGGGGGGCGGGTTTCCGGTCAGCGCTCTGATCTCCACCGACGAGATCGTCGCGGCGGAACCGTTCTCGCTGCCGAGCGCGTCCTCGTCGAGCTACGGCGGCAACCCCCTGGCGTCGGCGGCGGCGCTCGTGACGATTCAGACGATCGTGGCCGAGGGGCTGGTCGAGAACGCGGCGCGCGTGGGCGGGCTCTTCATCGACGGCCTCACGCGGATCGCCGAGCGCCGGCGATCGATCGCGAACGTCCGCGGGCGCGGACTGCTCATCGGATTCGATCTCGTGTCGGATCCCGAGCGCAAGACGCCGCTGCCCAAGGACGCCTGCGTGCGCTTCTTCAAGGACTGTCTTGGCGAAGGCGTGATTGCGATGAGCTACACGCCGCGCGTGCGGATCCATCCGCCGCTCGTGCTGACGGCCGACGAAGCGGCCGACGCGCTGGCGGTCCTCGATGCCGCGCTGGGACGTCTGGACGGTCGACCGTAGTGCCCGGCCGCAGCCGGACCGGGCCGATGCGAGGGGCCATCGTCGGCTTCGGAGAGGTCGCCTGCCACGGCCACTGGCCCGCCTACGCCGATTCGCAGGAACTCTCCATCGTCGCCGTCGTCGAGCGGAGCGCCGAGCGGCGAGCGCTCGCCACCAGTCTCTCCCCGGGCCTGCGCGCCTACGAGACGATCGACGCGCTGGCCGCCGCCGAAAGCGTCGACTTCATCGACATCTGTACGCCGCCCTCGCTACATGGGGCGCCGATGCTCGCCGGGCTCGAGCGCGGATGGCACGTTGTCTGCGAAAAGCCGTTTCTGCTCGACGCCGGCCTGTTGACCCGTGCGCGGGCGCTCGCCGAGGCCCGCGGCGTCGCGGCCGTGCCGGTGCACAACTGGAAGTTCGCGCCGATCGTGCGCGACGCGACCGTGCGGCTGCGGCGCGGGGACATCGGACGGCTGGAGCGGGTGGCGATCGAGACCGAGCGCCTGCGCGATTTCAAAGGCGCGGATCCGGAGCGTCCCAACTGGCGCCGCGATCCGGCCATCGCCGGCGGCGGCATTCTGATGGACCACGGGTGGCACGCGCTGTATCTCGCGCTGCACTGGTTCGAACAAGACGCGCGGCAGGTGGAGGCCAGCTTTCATCGGCCGGGTCCTGGCGCGGTCGAGGACGAAGCCACGGTGCGGCTGACCTTTGATCACGGCGAGGCGTCCATTGCGCTGACGTGGAACGGTACGGCGCGCCGCAACTCGATGCAGCTGGTGGGCGATCGCGGCTCGATGAAGATCGCGGACGATCGGCTGCTCGTCCACACGACGGCCGGCGACGAGGACGTGAGATATCCGGTGGCCTTGTCTGGCGGATCGCATCACGCCGATTGGTTTGCGGCGTTCATTCCACAGCTCGCGGGGTACTTCAAGGCCCCGGCTTCCTCGCGCGCCGCCTTCGATGAAGCGGCCGCGTGCTTCGGCATCATCCAGCGCGCGTATCAGGCCGGCGCGTAGCGCACGGCACGCGCCCGGATCGCTGATTCAATCTCGGCGCGGTACACGAGCAGAGTCGCCGCCACGACGAGGAGACCTCCTGCCAGGAGCGCGGGATAGATCGCACGCTGGCCGGTGACGAGCGACACGAGAAAGAACGTCAGCGAGAACGCCTCACGCCGGAAGAGCACGAACACGCCGGACGCCAGGCGCAGCGCGGGGGCGCCCGTCGCGCGCGCCGCGGCGGTGACGCCGAGCTCGATGGGTTTGGTGTCGACGAAGAACTGACCGCTGAGCCCCTGGGCGCGGCGCACGAGGTGCATCGCGCCGAGCAGCGCGATGGGCAATCCCATCGCCACACCGATCGCGAGCGCCCATCCGGCCGGGCCGATGCCTTGCCGCCACCAGCCGACCATCACACCGGCGTAGCCGAGCAGATGCGTCGCATGATCGACGGCCGTATCCAGTTGCTCGCCGTACGCCGACTCGGTCAGCGTCAGCCGTGCCATCTCGCCGTCGATCCCGTCGGCGATCGACGCACACCAGAAGAGCAGCGCTCCCGCGATCATCGTCTCGTGGGTGGTCTGCGCCATGAGCCACGAGGCGGCCACGCCGATGAGAAACGTCAGGAATGTCGCCTGGTTCGCCGTCAATCCGAGACGCAGCAGGACGTAGCTGCAGACGCGGCTGACCTTGCGGTGGACGTGCCGCGACAGCCATCCGTCGGTCGGCTTGCCCGAAGCACGCAGGAGGCGCCCGGCGGCCCGTCGAACGCGCCAGCGCCGCGCCACACGATCGGCGGGCGGCCGCCGTCCCATTCGAGATGCCACACGCCGTCCGGCGGCAACGCCGCGACGAGCCCTGGAGTGATGATGACGTCTGCCGGAATCGTCAGGCCGGAGGCGATGTGCGGCATCCGCCGGACCACACGGGCGTTTCGTTCAGCGGCGGTGAGGCCGAGGAATCTGGGGGCGCTCGACCTCGTCATGCGCGATTGTGCGTCCGCGCTCGACGAACCAGATCGATGACGAGCGGCGCAATCGCGGGGTGCTGCGTGGCGACGTAGGGCGCGTCACCGGCCAGTGTCGAGAGCAGCAGCCGATGCGCGCGGCCCAGATTGTGGTACGGGAGCGACGGAATCCAATGGTGCAGCGCGTGGTAGCGCAGCCCGACCGGCGCGCATAGCACACGCCACGCCGTGCCCACCCGCCCGCGCACGCCGCCGCGCGGCGCGAGCGTGCAGGTGTCGAGGAGCTGCGTGAGGTCGGACAATTCGTCGCCCTGATCGTGATCGTAACGATGCGCGGCGAGCGTCCGCACGGCGTTGACGACCGACGCGACGGCGCTCACGACCAGCCAGGAGACGAACGTGGCGGCTGGTAGCAGGCCGGCGCGCCACAAGAACACCGATCCCCACACGACCGCCGCCGCGGCCGCCTCTTCGACGAGCGCTGCGCGGTCCACCGGCGCATGCCGCACGTACGCGTGATTAATCACGAGCGCCGAGAACCGGTCGATGGTGAGCCGGCGCAGCGGCGGCACGATCCACGAGAGGGGCGCGATCACGCCGAACCGGACCGCGAGCGCCACGGGGACCAGCAGCGAACCGATGGCATACGTCGCGATCAGGAGCGGCGGGCGTCTGCCAAACGGCACGTACTCCGGATCCGCGATCGTGCCGTACGAGCGCTGACGATGATGGTCGGTGTGGACGCCTTCGTAAAGAAACGATGGGAGAAGCAGCGGCACGCCGACCAGGGCATTCCAGACGGCGCGGAACGCGGGCAGTTCGCGCGCCGCCAGGTGCGTGAGCTCGTGGATGAAGAGCACCGCCCGGTAGAGCGCGAATGCAGCTACGATAAGGAACGCCGCGCGAATCCAGAGCCCCGTCGCCAGCACGCTGAAGGCGAACGCGGTCCAGCCGACGAGGGCCGAGGCCAGCATGTCGGGCCAGTACAGGCGCGGATCTGGCTTGAACCACGCGGACGGAATCGCGCGAATCGCAGCCGCAATCGTCGCGTCTGGCCGCGCCTCGTGGTTCGTCGCCGTCGCTTCCGGAGCCATCACGTGAGTGTCACACAACGTTCCGAATCGGTGCAAGGCGGTCTGACGATCGTTCAGGCGACCGGCGCGCGGCTCGTCAAGGAGTTCGTGGAGCTGCCGTATCGCCTGTACGGCGGCGATCCGCACTGGATCCCCGAGCTGCGCCGCGACGCGCATCGCAGGCTGTCGCCGCGCGACAATCCGTTTTGGGCGCACGCGGAGATGGCGTTGTTCCTGGCCACCAGAAACGGCCGGGTCTGCGGACGCATCGCCGCGATCGAAGATCACGCGCACAACGCGTTTCACCGCGAGCGTCTGGCGTGGTTTGGCTTCTTCGAGGCGCAGGACGCCGCAACCGCCACGACGCTCCTGACCGCGGCCGAGGAGTGGGGGCGCCGCCGCGGCTGCACGGCCCTTCGCGGGCCGGCGAATCCGTCGCTGAACGAGAGCGCCGGCCTGCTCATCGACGGCTTCGACGACGATCCGTATGTGCTGATGCCGCACAACCCGCCCGTCTACGCGTCGTACATCGAAGGCGCCGGCTTCGCGAAGGCCAAGGACCTTTGGGCGTGGGACATCGACTTGACGGTGCCGCTTGGCACGCGCATCGTCCGGATGGCGGAGCGGGTGCGGAAGCGGCACGGCATCACCGTCCGCCGCGTCAACATGCGCGCGTACTACGCGGACTTGGAGAAGATGGTCGGCGTGTACCGCGAGGCCTGGGAGCAGAACTGGGGATTTGTTCCGCCGACCGACGCGGAGATGAAGCAGCTGGCGACGGACCTGAAGCCGATCATCGATCCGGATCTCGTGCTCTTCGCCGAAGCCGCCGGCCGCACGGTCGCGTGCGTCGTCGTCCTGCCCGACGTGAATCAGGTGCTGAAGCGGATGCACGGGAAGCTGTTCCCCCTCGGCCTGCTGCACTTCTTGAACCGCAAGAAGATCATCAATCGATCGCGTCTCGTGCTGCTGGGTGTCATTCCCGAGTATCGCAACCTGGGCCTCTACCCGCTGATGATTGCCGAAATCCACCAGCGCGGCGTCGCGAACGGCTACGTGCGCGGCGAGCTGTCGTGGACGCTCGAGGACAACGACGCCATCAACGCCGGGATCGAAGCCGCGGGCGGACGGCGCTACAAGACCTTTCGGTTGTATGAAAAGCCGCTCGGTTAGCCTCACGGGCGCGACAGGGTTTCTCGGGTGGCACATCGCCACCACGTTTCAGCGCGCCGGCTGGACCGTCCGTGCGATTGTGCGTCCGGGCAACACGAAGCCGCTGCCCGACGGCGTCGAATCGCGCGAGTCGGCGCTCCACGCGGCGGCGCTCGCGGCAGCGATCGCCGGCACCGATGTTCTGGTGCACGCGGCGGCGCTCACGCGGTCCGGCAGCGAAGACGTGCTGCGCGCGATCAACGTCGACGGGACGCGCGCCGTCATCGATGCCGCCAACGACACCGGATCGCGGTTGGTGCTCATCTCGAGCCAGGCGGCGAACGGCCCCGGCACGCCGCTCGTCCCCTCGCGCGAGGATGACACGCCGCATCCGCTCACGCCGTACGGCCGCAGCAAGCTTGCCGCGGAGACGCATGTCCGCGCCGACGCGCGCGTGCCGTGGACGATTCTGCGTCCCTCGGCGATCTACGGCCCGCGCGATCGCGGATTCCTTCAGCTTTTTCGCCTGGCCGCGCGCGGCCGTTTTCTGCTCTTCGCGCCGCCCGACACCGCGTTCACGCTGATCCATGTGGACGACGCCGCGCGCGCGGTGGTGATGGCCGCCGGCAATCCACGCGCGATCGGCGAGACATTTTTCATCGGCCATCCCGAGCCGCAGAGCCCCGACGCCATGCTGCGCCAGCTCGCACGCGCATTCGGTCATCCCTACAGGCCATGGCGTGTCCCGCCATTCGCGCTTCGCGCGATCGCGGCCGCGGGCGACGTCGCATGGCGCCTGGGGATCGAGCCGATGCTGGACCGCTCACGCCTGATGGAGCTTCACGCGGAAGGGTTTGTGTGCGCGGTCGATCGGGCGAGCGATCGGCTCGGGTTTACGGCGGAGACGCCACTGCCGGTGGGCCTGGAGAGCACGCTACGATGGTATCGGCGGCAGGGATGGGTCTGATCGGGATGTCGCGCGGCACTTCGGCCGGATAGGTGTCCGCCAGCGGCGAATCGCGATACAGCCCGCGCGGCAGGCAGTAGTTGGTCCACACACGGTTCCACAGAAACGTGTGCCAGGCCGCGTCGGGCGAGACGTGGTCGTGCGTCCGCCAGTAGATTTTCGCGATGTGCTCGGGACGGAAAAACTGCAGCAGCTGAAAGTAGCGCCGCATGAGGCCCGCGCCGGTGATGTTCGGCATGCTCGTCACCGGGAACGCGAGCGTGTACTTCTCCCAATCATCCGGATAGTTCTTGAACAGGATGCGCCCGGCGGCGTCATATCGGGCGTAATCGCGCGTGCCCGGCAGCGGCGTCAGAATCGTGGGATTGAGCCCGTCGAGCTCCGACTCCTCGGCGAAGGTCAGGATGTCGGACACGATCGTGTCCATGTTCTGCGTGTCGATCCCGAGGATGAACGAGCCGACGACGCCGATGCCGTGACGGCGGATGCGGGCGACGTTCTCCCGATAGTAGTCGAGGCCGCGGCGCTGCGACGTGCCGTCCTTGCGGATGAGCGCGAGCGACTTGGTGTCGGTGCTCTCGAGGCCGATGAAGACGCCGGCGCATCCCGAGGCGCGCGCCGCCTCCGGCAGCTCGTCGTCGTCGCCGAAGTTGATCGTGACCTGCGTGATCCAGCGCTTGTTGAGACGCGCGTCGGTCATCGCGCGGAACAGATCCATGCAGCGCTGCTTCGCCTTGCGCGAGAAGCCGTTCAGGTCGTCGTCGACGAAGATGATGTCGCGGGCCTCGATCCCCGCGATCTCTTCGATGACCTCGTCGATCGACCGCATCCGGAAGAGACGCCCGTTGAACACGGTGACCGAGCAGAACGAGCAGTCCATCGGACAGCCGCGCGAGGTCTGCGCCGACACGTACTCGTACCGGTACTTTGCGAAGATCGACCGGTCCGGCTGCAAGAGCGACTCGCCGGTTGTGCCGCCCTGGTAGATTGGCTGGAGCTGGCCGCGCTCGACGTCGGCGATCGCCTCCGGCCACTTGGCTTCGCACTCGCCGATGAAGAGCGCGTCGGCGTAGCGCGCCGCCTCGTCCTGCACGAGCGAGGCGTGGATGCCGCCCATCACCACCGGAATGCCGCGCGATCGGAATTGCTCCGCGATGCGGTACGCCCGCGGCGCCTGCGTCGTGAAGGCCGTGAGGCCGACCAGATCTGCCTGCACCTCGCTGTAGTCGCGGGCTCCCTCGCATTGTTCGTCGATGAGCTCGACCTCCCAATGCTTCGGCGTCGCGGCGGCCACGTACCCGAGCGCGAGCGGCTGCCAGAGATAGTCGCCGTACAGCGACACGCGGTTGCGTGGGTTGATGAGGACGAGCTTCATGCGGCGGCTTCGATGATCGCCAGGTCGCGGCCGACCGCCTCGAAAATCGCCAGCGCCCGTTCGATGTCGTCGGGCGTATGCGCCGCGGAATAGCTCGTGCGGAGCAGGCACGCGTCGGGCCGGCAGCCCGGCGGCAGCACGATGTTGACGTAGAGGCCCGCTTCGAGCAGCGCCTGCCAGAGCGCCACGGTGCGTTCCGGCGCGCCGATCTGGATCGGCACGATCGGCGACTCGTTCTGACCGATTGTGTAGCCCATGCGCGAAAGGCCGGCGCGGACGCGCCGGACATTTTCCCACAGGCGGTCGCGCAGCGACCCGTCGCGCCGCACCACGGCGAGCGCCGCCTGCACGCCGGCGATGTTGGCCGGCGAACCCGAAGCGGTGAACACGTACGAGCGCGCCGTGAAGTGCAGCGCCCTGAGCGCCGCGTGATCGGAGACACAGAATCCGCCGACGCCCGCCAGCGTCTTCGAGAACGTGCCCACGATGAAGTCCACCTGATCGAGCACGCCCTGCGCCTCGGCGTAGCCCAGACCGCGCGCGCCGTACGCGCCGAACGAGTGCGCTTCGTCAACGGCCAGCAGCGCTCCGGCTTCGCGGCACGCGGCGGCGATGTCGACGAGCGGCGCCACGTCGCCCCCAATCGAGTACAACCCTTCGACAACGACGAGGCAGCGCCCGCGCGGCTGCCTGGCGAGCTTGCGGGCGAGGTCGGACGCGGAGTTGTGGCGGAACGCGAAGATTTGCGCGCCGCTCAGCCGCGCGCCGTCGTAGATGCTCGCGTGGCTCTCGACGTCCACGACCACCACGTCGTCGGGCCCGCACAGGCCCGCGATGACGCCAAGGTTCGCTTGATACCCGGTCGTGAACACGAGCGCCTCGCGCTTGCCGTAGAACGAGGCGAACTCGCGTTCGAGCGCGCGATGGATGGACAGCGTGCCGTTGGCCGCCCGCGATCCGGTCGTCCCGGATCCGTAGCGCTCGAGCGCGCCGCGCGCGGCCGCGATGACCTCGGGGTGGAAGCTGAGGCCAAAGTAATTATTGGACCCGCACATCAGCGTCCGCCGCCCCTCGATCACCACCTCGCACGGGCCGGTGGCCTCGTCGATGACCGTGTCGAATGGCACCGCGCCGTCGCCGAAGGCGCGCAGCCGATCGCTGACGTGTCCGAGCTTGTCGAGAAGCGTCATCTTTCTAGCGTGCCCGCCAGGTAGCGATCGCGTGTCTCCGCCCGCCTCACTTTGCCGGACGTCGTTCGCGGAATCGTGCCGGGCGGCGTCACCACGACGCGATCCAGCTCCAGCCCCGCCGTTTCCCTGACGCGCCGCCGCGCCTGCTCGACGACGCCGTCGGAGGCGATACTGGCCCGCGCTTCGAGCACGGCCACCACCTCGTCGGGCTCGTCGATCCGGCTGATGCCGAAGACGACGACACCCGAGGATCGGACGCCAGGCAGATCCGCGATCGCCGACTCGAGATCCGGCGGATGGTATTTGCGCCCCTGACGGATGATCAGATCCTTCGTCCGGCCGCAGACAAACAGCTGCCCGTCGGCAAGATAGCCGAGGTCGCCCGTGTGCAGCCAGCCGTCGCGCAGCGCGACGGCGGTGGCCACGGGATCCTCGAAGTAGCCCTGCATCACCGATGGCCCGCGCGCGAGAATCGAGCCGAGATGACGTTCGGGCAGCGTCCGCCCTTCATCGTCCACGATTTTCAACTCGTGGCCGGGCAGCGCGTGGCCGCATCCGACGAGGCGGACGACGCGCGTGGATCCGTTCGCGGAGGGCACGGCAATCGAGTGGTGGACGAGCTGCTGGGCGTCGACCGCATCCTCATGGATGCCGTCGCGGCCGAATGCGACCGCGAGCGAGTGCTCGGCGAGGCCGTAACTGGCGACGAAGCTCGAGGCGCGAAAGCCGGCGCGCGCGAAACGCTCCGCGAAGGCGCGCAGCGTGTCGGGGCGAATGGGCTCGGCGCCGCAGCCGGCGAGGCGCCAGCTCGAAAGGTCGAGAGCGTCGATTTGAGAGGGCTTGACGCGGCGCAAGCAGAGCTCGTATGCAAAATTGGGGGCAAACGAAACCGTGCCGCGATACGTTGAGATCGCCTCGAGCCAGGCCGTCGGCCGTTTCAAAAAGAGGACAGGCGACATGACAACTGTGTCCACGCACGTGTAGACCGCCGACAAGAGCATGCCGATGAGCCCCATGTCGTGATAGAGCGGCAGCCAGCTGACGCCGATGTCGGTCGGCCTGGCGTCCAGGCCGCGCGGCCCCGCGATCGCCCTCGCGTTGGCGTGCAGGTTCGCGTGCGTCAGGACAACGCCTTTGGGCGCGGCGGTGGATCCAGAGGTGAACTGGAGCAGCGCGGGTGCGTTCAAGGGCACACGTGTCGGAACAGCGATCGCCGGTCCGCCGCGCAGCGATTCGATCGTCAACACGGCGAGACCGTCGATGCCGGAGACGTCGAGCAGCGGCGCGACGTCTTCGGATGTCACGACCGCGCTGGCGCGGCTCGCCACGAGAATGTGGCGCGACTGACGCGCGAACGTCGGCAGATCGCCCGCCTGCGCGGGCGGGCAGAGCGGCACCGGCACGAGGCCGGCCGCCGTGATGCCGAAGAAGGCGCGGATGAACTCGCTGACTTCAGGCACGACCAGCGCCACCCGGTCGCCCGGCACGAGGCCGCGCGCGTGCAGGGCGCCGGCGACCCGCAGCGATTCAGACAGCAGCGTATTGTAAGAAAGTAATAATGATCGGCCGTCGTGCTCGATCGCCCGGATGCCGCGGTCCGATGAGCCTGCGGCGATGAGCGCGTCGGTAATGGTGCCTGGACCGTTCACGCGGGGCGCTCCTCGGCCGTCACGAGGCTGCGGACCTCCGCCACGACCTGAGCGACTGTGCGAATGTGGGTCATGTCGTTGAGCGGCACGGCAATCTTGAAGTGATCTTCCAGTTCACCGACAAGCTCAAGCACTTGGAGCGAGTCAAACCCCAGATCCGCCAGTAGTTCGCTGTCGAGCTTCGGCTCGATCGGACGCCGGCTGATGCGCTTGAGAATCTCGAAGGTGTCCTGCTCGAACCGATCGGGGAGGCCGGCAGTCTGTGATGCTTGAACCAGGCCCCAAACTGTAGCATGAACAGCACTTGCGTTGCTACCTGCATCGTGGCATCGTGCACGTGACCATGCGGGTGGCGATCGACGCCCGGTACATTCGCGAGAAACCGAGCGGGATCGGCGCTTACGTGCGGGCGATCGTCGATCGCGTGCCGCGAGAGGCTCCCGCCGATCACCTTCGGTTCTGGACGCATCCTCTCGCGCCGCGTCCGCTCTCGGATGCGCCGAACACCGAGGACGTGATCATCGGTCCCGGCCCCAACTCACCGCTCATGTTGCTCTGGTCCACCCGCTACGCGCGATTCGACGATGTCGACGTCTTTCATGCGCCCCACAACATTCTGCCGCGCGGATTGCCGTGCGCGACGGTCGTCACCATGCAGGACGTGATGGAGATCGATCGTCCGGACCTGCATCTTCAGGGCGTCGCACGGACGCCGCCTCGCGGCTGCACGTCATCTCGCGTCGCCCGAGCGTCGCCGATCGCTCGCCGGAGAGGGCCTCGTTCGCGCCCGCGCGTTCTCGTGGCACCGGTGCGCGCGCGAGACGCCGGAGGTCTACCGGCGGGCATTCGGCTAAAATGGCTCGCATGGATCGCGCCGCCGACCGCGTCACCCAAACGGTGATTCTCGCCGCCGGCCGCGGCGTCCGCCTCGCCGGATCCGACGCCAGTGTGCCCAAGCCGCTCATCACCGTCGCGGGCGTGCCGCTCATTGCGCATGCGCTGGCGCACGCGGCCGCCAGCGGCTGCGACGAGGCGATCATCGTCCTCGGGCACGAAGGCGCCCGCGTCCGCGCCGCGATTGAAGCTCTGACCGCGATGACCGAGCGCATCGCGGTGCGGTTTGTCGAAAATCCCGATCCGACCACGCCCAACGGGCACTCGCTGCTCGTCGCGGAGCCGTGCGTCCGCGACCGATTTTTTCTGCAGATGGTCGATCACCTGTTTGCCGAGCCGGTTCTCCGGCAGCTGTCGTCGCCGCCGCTCGACGATCGCACCGCCGGCCGCGTGCTCGTCGATCGCGCACCGGTCGATCTCGATCTGTCCGACGCGACGAAGGTCCGGCTGGCGGGCGACCGCGTGACGGCGATCGGCAAGGCGATCGATCCGTGGGATGCCATCGATGCCGGATGTTTCCTGCTGACGCCGGCGGTGTTCGAGGCGCTCAAGCACGTACCCCCGTCAGAACCGCGCACCGTGTCTGCCGCGATGCGGACGCTGGCGGAGCGCCGCGCGCTCGCCGCGGGCGAACTGCGCGGCGTGCGCTGGATGGACGTCGACACGCCCGCGGATCGCGCGGCGGCCGAGCGTCTGCTCGCTCCACAGTCGGCCGGCGCGACGGGCGGGGCACCGCGCCCGTGAGCCGGGCGGCGTCGGTCGAAGACGGCGCCGAGCTCGCGCGCGGCGCCGCCATCAACACGCTGGCGATGCTCGCCTCGAACTTTCGGGGCGTCTTCACCTTCCTCGTCGCGCGCCTGCTCGGGCGCGCCACGCTCGGCATCTTCACCATCGCGTGGGCGGCCACGGATCTGCTCAGCAAGGTCGGCGTCTTCGGGCTCGACAACAGCGTCACCACGTTCCTCGCGCGGTCGGAGGCCGAGGGCGATCGGCATCACAGCCGCACGCTCTTTCGCATTGCGGTTGGCGTGTCCGTGTCGCTCAGCGTGATCGTGGCGGCGGCGTCGGTCGTCGCGGCGCACGCGTTCGGGCAGCGTCTCGGCCAGCCCCCTGAAGTGGTCGCCGCGCTGACGCTGGTGTTGTGGGCGATGCCGGGGCTCGCGCTCTATAAAGTCGGCACGGCGGCGTCGCGCGGCATGAAGGTCATGCGCCATGACGTGTACTCCCGCGGCTTCACCGAAACCGTGGGGACGACGGCGGCGTTTCTTGTGGCGATGGCACTTGGCGCCCGCGCGTCGGCGCCGGAAATCGCGGCCATCGCCGGGACGCTCGCGGGCGGTGTGGTTGCGGTCGCGCTGGCGGCGTCGTTGTTTGGAAAAAGACGTCGTGTCCGCCTCCCCCTCGCTGAGGCTCGGGGCAGGCTGGCAGACACTGCGGCTGTGACGCGCAAGCTGGTGACCTATGCGGCGCCGATTGCAGGCTACGATCTGCTCAACACGCTCATCCTCAGCCTCGACGTGGTGATGCTCGGTTTCTTCATCGGCAAAGCGCCGGGTGTGACGCTCGCGACCGTCGGCGTGTACGCGGCGGCCGTGGACGTGGCGAGCGGCCTGCGCAAGGTGAGCCAGCTCTTCAACCCGATCTTCGTTCCGGTCGTCGCCGCGATGGCCGCGGGCCGCGAGGACGAGCGCGCGGCGGCGACCTACGGCCACCTCGCGCGCTGGACGCTCGCGATTCTCTTTCCGCTCGTGGCCGTGATGACGCTCGGCGGTGGGGCGCTGCTGGCGATCTACGGGCCGGGCTTCCGGGACGGCGGCCTGTGGCTTGGCATCGTCGCCGTGGCGTGCGCGACCAACGCGTTTGTGAACCTCGGCGAGGTCGTTATCATGGTGCGGCGGCCGCGCCTGAATCTGTTCAACTCGGCGGTCACGTCCGTCGTGGCGGTCGCCGCCAATCTCTGGCTCATCCCGCACTACGGCATCACGGGAGCGGCGATGGGCATCCTGCTGCCATATCTGATGCAAGGGTGTCTTCGCCACCTCGAGCTCCGCTACCTGTTCGGATGGCCGAGCCAGGCACGCGAGCTGACGCGGCCGATCATCGCCGCCGCCGCGGCCGTGCTGCCCGGACTGGGCTGTCGGATGGCGGTGCCGGGCATTCCGGGCCAGCTCGCCGCGGTGGCGGCGTTTCTTGCGGCGTACGTTGGCGCATGGCGGCTGCTCGGCCTCGATCCTTCCGATCGCGCGATCGTCCAGGAGCTCACGGGACGCGCCGCAGTGCCGCGCTGAGCATCGAGATCGGCATTCAGCTCGAACTATAGCGGCGCGGTTTGCTGCAGCAGCTTCGCGACGAGTGCCGTCCAGCCTGTCTGATGACTGGCGCCGACACCCTCGCCCGTGTCGCCGTTAAAGCACTCGTAGAAGAGGATGCAATCGCGCCAGGCGGGGTCGTGCTGATAGCGCGCGAGCGTGCCGTGGACAGGCCGCGCACCATCGGCGCCCTTGAGGAAGATCCGGGTGAGACGCCGCGAGATCTCCGCCGCCACTTCCCAGAGCGTGAGCATTCGGCCTGAGCCGGTCGGGCACTCCACTTTGAAATCGTTGCCGTAGTAATGATGGAAGCGCTGCAGCGCCTCGATGATGAGATAGTTGACCGGAAACCAGATCGGCCCCCGCCAGTTCGAGTTGCCGCCGAAGATCGCCGTCCTCGACTCGGCCGGCTCGTACGCCACGCGATATTCGACGCCGTCCACCTCGAGGACATACGGGTGCTCGGCGTGGATGCGGGACAGCGATCGGATGCCGTACGGCGAGAGGAACTCGCGTTCGTCGAGCATGATCTTCAGCACGCGTTCGAGCCGCGTGCGATCGGCCACCGCGAGCAGGCGACGGCCGCTCGTGCCTGGCGTCTGCATGCACGCGACGTTGGCGGTCATGTCGGGCCGGTGCTCGACGAACCACTCGAGACGCCGTGAGAATCCAGGCAGCTTCTTCATCACCGACGAATCGAGCGTCTCGACGGCGAGCAGCGGCAGCAGGCCGACCATCGATCGCAGCTTCAGCGGGACGTGGCGGCCGTCTGGGAAGGCGATGACGTCGTAGAAGAACCCGTCCTCGTTGTCCCACAGATCGTGTCCCTCGTCCTTCCCTTCGGCCGGTCCGCCGCTCATCGCGTGAGCGATGTAGAGGAAGTGCTCCCAGAACTTGCTCGCGACGTCTTCGTACGCGGGGTTCTGGCGCGCGAGTTCCATCGCGATCGCGAGCATGTTCAGCGAGTACGTCGCCATCCAGCCCGTCGTGTCCGATTGTTCGAGGTGGCCGCCGGTCGGCAGCGGCTTATTGCGATCGAAGATGCCGATGTTGTCGAGCCCGAGGAAGCCGCCTTCGAACACGTTGCGTCCCTCGGCGTCCTCGCGGTTGACCCACCAGGTGAAATTCAGCAGCAGTTTGTGAAACACACGCTCGAGGAACACGCGATCGCCAGTCCCGGTGCGCTTCTGTTCAATCTTGTAGACACGCAGCGCCGCCCACGCGTGCACGGGGGGGTTCACGTTGTCGAACAACCATTCGTACGCCGGCAGCTGGCCGTTCGGGTGCATGTACCACTCGCGCAGAAGGAGCACGAGCTGATCTTTCGCGAAGTCGGCGTCGACCACGGCAAGCGCGACCGCGTGAAACGCGAGATCCCACGCCGCGTACCAGGGGTATTCCCACGTGTCGGGGACCGCGAGCACGTCCGCGTTGTAGATGTGCGTCCAGTCGGCGTTGCGGCCGGTCAACCGTTCGGGCGGCGGCGGCGGCTGCTCCGGATCGCCGTCCAGCCATTCCTTGACGACGTAGTGATAGAACTGCTTCGACCAGAGCAGCCCCGCGAACGCCTGGCGCGCGACCGCGCGCGCGTCGGCCGACTGCGTCGCGGGAATGACCTGCGCGTAGAACTCGTCGGCTTCGCGCATCCGCGCGTCGAAGGTGGCCGGGAAACTGTCGTCGAATCGCGGCGCCCCTCGCGCGGGTGACGGCGCCTCATTCGTGAACCGCAGCCGCAGCTCCGCGCTGCCGCCCGCCGCCAGATCGATCGTGTACCGCGCCGCGGCCTTCGTGCCCTGCATCGCCGGATTCACGGCCGCGTTGTCGCCGTCGATCACGAAGCGGTGAAAGGCGTCCTTGACATAGGGGCCCGCGCTCGGGGTGCCGAAGCACCGCTCGCAGTTCGTCTCGTTCTCGGTGAAGAGGAGCGCCGGCGCGCCGTCGCAGTACAACCAGCGGCGCCCGTATGCGCCGTCCTCGAGCGCGACCGCGACCGCGTCGCCCTCCGCCCGGGCGAGCCGCGGCTTGGCGGCGTTCGGCATCCACGTCCACGTGTTGCGAAACCAGATCGTGGGCAGCAGGTCGATCCGCGCCGCCTCGGGTCCGCGGTTGGTCACGGTGATGCGGATCAGCATGTCTTCGACGTCCGCCTTGGCGTATTCGACCTGCACGTCAAAATAGCGGTTTTCGTCGAAGACGCCGGTGTCCATCAGCTCGTATTCGGGCTGCGAGCGGTTGCGCCGCGCGTTCTCCTCGACGAGCGCCGCGTACGGAAATGCCTGCTGCGGGTATTTATAGAGGCATTTCATGTAGCTGTGGGTTGGCGTGTTGTCGAGGTAGAAGTAGCACTCCTTGACGTCTTCGCCGTGGTTGCCTTCGTCGCCGTCGAGGCCGAAGAGCCGCTCCTTGAGAATCTGATCGTGCCCGTTCCACAGGGCAATCGCGAAGCAGATGAATTGATGGCCGTCGCAGATGCCGGCGAGTCCGTCCTCGTTCCAGCGGTACGCCCGCGATCGCGCCTGATCGTGCGGGAAGGACCGCCAGGCGTCGCCGTTCGCGCTGTAGTCTTCGCGGACCGTGCCCCACGCGCGCTCGGCGAGATACGGACCCCATCGTTTCCAGTACTTCGCGCGCTGGCGCGACTCCTCGAGGCGCCGACCTTCTGCGGTCTCGCCGGCGTCGAGCGCACGGGCATGGGTGGACACGCTGCTCCCTCCGCGTGTGACGGTCATCGGCCGAGTTTACACCGGCGAGTGCGGGGGCCTAGAATGCGCCCATGCCACGCTCAATCCGCTCTGACGTCTGCGTCTTCGTCTCCATCCTGTTCGCGTCGGCCACCCTCGCCGCGCAAACGCCGAACGCCGTGACGGCGATTCGCGCCGGCCGCCTCATCGATCCGGACACAGGCCGGGTGGCGACCAATCAGGTCATTCTCGTCGAAGGCAATAAGATCAAAGAAGTTGGCGCGAACGTGGCGATTCCACCGGGCGCGACGATCATCGATCTATCGAAGATGACCGTTCTGCCCGGTCTCGTCGACGCGCACAACCATCTGGCACTCACGTACAAACCGGATCCCGAGAACAATTTCTACTACCTCACCTACGTGATGGACTCGACCGCGCTGCGCGCGATTCAGGCGGTGTCGAACGGCATCCAGATGCTCGACGCGGGCTTTACGATCGTTCGCGATCTGGGCAACAACGGGAACTACGCGGACACGGCGCTGCGTCAGGGGATCGAGCAGGGCTGGATCCCCGGGCCGACGATCATCAACTCCGGGCTCATCATCGGCGGGATGGGCGGGCAGTTCTATCCGACGCCAGAAATGGCGAAGGACCACAGCATCGTGTATCCGGAGTATCTCGACGCCGACACGCCTGACGAGATCGTGAAGGCGGTGCGTCAGAACATTCTCTTT
>ODAK010002445.1_pt1 | contig 19552 bp, 18 predicted proteins | sample 1539591 | NCBI WGS metagenome assembly ODAK01 (sample SAMEA3539303, study PRJEB22396) | soil metagenome | biome: tundra; feature: field; material: soil | place: USA | collected 2010-05 | depth 0.15 m | reverse complement strand
GAGGTGCGGGCGGCGGTGCCGCGGGCGGGGGCGGCAGCGGCGGCGCGGGAAGTGCGGGCGGCGGTGCCGCGGGCGAGCCGGCGGGTCCCACCAAGGGGGGCGCGGGAGCGCCACCGCCGCCACCGCCGACGGACGACGACTCGTCCGGACCGGGGCCCGCGCAGCGAAGCGGTCGCCTGTGGGTTCCGGGCTCGTGAGCCTGCCTCCGCTGCGCCGCTCGCGATAGACTGCGCAGGCTTGTTACATGGCCGGGCGGGACATGTGATTCTGCCCGGCTTTCCTTTGTGTCTCGCGGCGCGAGCGCTCGTGCAGACGTCACGGTGAGGAGCTGCTTTGAGTAATTTTCTGACCAACCACGGGGTGGTCGTCGCCCTCGTGTGCGCGGGCTGCGCGGTGTTGTACGGAGCTTTCACGGCGCGCGCGCTGCTCGCGCTCTCGCCCGGCAACGAGCGGATGCAGAGCATCTCCGCTGCCGTCCAGGCCGGTGCTCGCGCCTACCTGAATCGCCAGTACACGACGATCGCCGGCGTCGGCGTCGTGCTCTTCGTCGCGCTGATCTTCGTGCAGAACATCGCGGTCGCCGCCGGCTTCGCCGTCGGCGGGATCCTCTCAGGATCGACGGGCTACATCGGCATGAACGTGTCGGTGCGTGCCAACGCACGCGTCGCCGAGGCGGCGCGGGGCGGCGTTCCGCCGGCGCTGAGCGCCGCATTCCGGGGTGGCGCGGTAACTGGCCTGCTCGTCGTCGGCCTCGCGCTGACCGGCGTCTCGGGCTACTACGGCGTCTTGACCGCGATCTTCCATGACAGCCCCAAGACGGCGATCGACGCACTGATCGGCCTCGGCTTCGGCGGTTCGCTGATCTCGGTCTTCGCGCGGCTCGGTGGCGGCATCTTCACCAAAGCGGCCGACGTGGGCGCCGACCTCGTCGGCAAGGTCGAGGCCGGCATCCCCGAGGACGACCCCCGCAACCCCGCCGTGATCGCCGACAACGTCGGCGACAACGTCGGCGACTGCGCCGGCATGGCGGCCGACCTGTTCGAGACCTACGCGGTCACGGCAGTCGCCGTGATGCTGCTCGGGGTGCTGACCTTCAGCCAGAGTACGCGTGTTGCGCTCTTCCCACTGCTGCTCGGCGGCGTCGCGATCATCGCCTCGATCATCGGCACCTTCTTCGTTCGCTCGCGCGAGGGCAACGTCGAGCGGGCGCTGTACAAGGGCCTGATCGCCTCCGGCGCGATCGCCGCAGCGGCCTTCGCGCCGATCACCTACTGGCTGATGCACGGCGTGGTGCTCAAGGGCGGCGCCAAGGCGCCCGCCTGGGGCAAGCTCTACGTCTGTGCGCTGATCGGCATCGTCGTGACGGCCTGCCTGTTCGTGCTCACCGACTACTACACCTCGACGCGCTTCTCACCCGTCAAGAAGACCTCGAAGGCCTCGCTGACCGGTCACGCGACGAATGTCATCCAGGGCTTCGCCTCGGGCCTGCAGGCGACTGCGCTGCCGGCGATCGTGCTGGTGCTGGGCATCCTGGTGTCATGGAAGCTCGCCGGCGGGGGCACGACCGGGATCTACGGCATCGGGGTCGCCGTGATGGGTCAGCTGTCGCTGACCGGCCTGATCGTTGCACTCGACGCATTCGGTCCGATCACCGACAACGCCGGCGGCATCGCCGAGATGGCCGACCTTCCTGAGGAGGTCCGTAACGTGACCGACCCGCTCGACGCGGTCGGCAACACGACCAAGGCGGTGACAAAGGGCTACGCGATCGGGTCGGCGGTGCTCGCCGCGGTCGTGCTGTTCGCCGGCTTCAAGGACGAGTTGGCGGCCAAGGGCTACCATTACGCCTTCTCGATAAGTCAGCCGCCCGTGCTGATCGGCCTGATCATCGGCGGCATGATGGTGTGTCTGTTCGCCTCGCTGTCGATCGAGGCCGTGGGGCGTGCCGGCGGCGCCGTCGTCGAAGAGGTCCGCCGCCAGTTCCGCGAGAAGCCGGGCATCATGGACGGCACCGAGCAGCCCGATTACGCGACCTGCGTCGACATCGTCACGCGGACTGCGCAACGCGAGATGATCCTGCCGTCGATACTGCCGATCGGCCTCACCGTGATCGTCGGCCTGATCGATGTCCAGGCCCTCGGCGGCATGCTGATCGGCGTGATCGTCGTCGGGTTCTTCTTCGCCGTGCTGATGACCGCCGGCGGCGGGGCCTGGGACAATGCGAAGAAGCTGATCGAGGACGGCGCCTACGGTGGCAAGGGCTCGGATGCGCACGCGGCATCGATCACCGGCGACACGGTCGGCGACCCGTTCAAGGACACCGCCGGGCCCGCGATCAACCCGATGATCAAGGTCGCAAACATCGTCGCGATCCTGATCATTCCGCTGATCACATAACCGCAATGACAGCTCGCCGATCGTCGCCGCAGGGACCGGGGCGCTCCGTGCATGACGGCGCGACTCGGTTCCTTTCGGCGGTGATGATCGTGCTCGGCGTGCTGCTGATCTTCCGCGGCGCGCTGCTGGCCATGGTGGTCGGCGTGGCCATGATCGGAGCCGGAGCGGGCCGGCTGTGGATCGTGGCGCAGCAGCGTCGGCGACGATGAGCGCCACCCAGGGCAAGGCCAGCGCCTCGATCGGCTGGACCCGGCTCGGGGTCATCATCTGGACGTCGCTGGCGAGCTCGATCTACTTCTCGCTGGGGATCGTGTCCGGGCACGCGCTCGGCCTCACGCCGCTCGTCTACCTCGCCGCCGGGCTGTTCTTCGCGCTTACCGCGCTGACCTACCTGGAGGGCGCGAAGATGCACCCCGAGCGCGCCGGCTCGACGGTCTTCGCCCGCTACGCGTTCAACGAGCTCGTCAGCTTTGTTGCCGCCGCCGCGGTGCTACTGGACTACGTGATCCTGATCGCGATCTGCGCGCTGACCGCGGCGGACTACCTGGCGGCGTTCGTGCCGGCCTTCGGCCACGGTCCGCCACGCGTCGCCCTGGCGCTCGCGGTGGTCGCCTATGTAGCTGTCTCGAACGTGCTCGGCTTCTCCACGCTGCGTCGTGCGCGACGGATCCTTGCGATCGTCGCGCTCGACATCGTCATACAGCTTGTGGTGATCGTGATCGGGCTGGTGCTGTTCTTCCACCTGCCGACGATCACCGATCACATCCGCCTTGGCAGCACGCCGAGCTGGACCGGCGTGATCTACGCGCTGACGATCACCACCGTCGCGTTCATGAGCCTGGAGTCGGCGTCGGGGCTCTCGAGTGAGCTGTCGATCAGCCGCACCGGCGTGCGGCGGATCAGCTGGGGAGCCAACCTCACCATCCTCGTCGTCTACGTCGGCATGGCGGTGGTAGCGGTCACCGCCGTGCCGGTGCTCGACGGACATTCCGCGCTCGCGACCAACCATCTCGGCGCGCCGGTGATCGGCATCGTTGAGCGCTTCCACCCGGTCGCGCTGGCGGACACGCTGAAGTACATCGTCGCGGCAGCAGCCGGGCTGACCCTGATCGCTGCGGCGCGCTCAGCGATGCTCGGCCTCTCGCGTCTCGCCTTCTCGTTGGCGACGAATCGCCAGATTCCAAGCGCTCTGGGTCGGCTGCACCCGCAGCGGGCGACGCCGTTCGTGCTGATCGGGTTAGCCGCGGTCGTGGCAGGTGCGCTCGTGGTCACGGGCAACCTCGACTTCCTGTTCGGCATCTTCGCCTTCGGCTCGATGCTGGCCTTCACGATCGCGCATCTCTCGATCTGCGTGTTGCGCTATCGCGAGCCGGACCGGCCGCGGCCCTACCGGATGCCGGGCGGGATCCGAGTTGGCGGCGGTGTGCTGCCGTTGCCCGCGGCGCTCGGCGCGCTGCTCTCGGGTGCCGGCTGGATCACGGTGATCGTGCTACACGCAGGAGCGCGCTACGTCGGGCTCGCCTGGGTGCTGGCCGGGATCCTCTTTTTCGTGCTCTACCGAAAGCGCGAGGGCAGGGCCGTCGGTGCGCGGGTGACCGTGCCGGAGGCAGTGCTGCGGGCGAGAGCGCCGGAGCGCGACTTCGGTTCGATTCTCGTGCCGCTGTTCGGCGGCGCACTGGACGATGACCTCGTGCAGACCGCCGCCTTGCTCGTATCCTCCGAGAGCGCTGACGAGGCGGCGATCGATCGCGCCACGATCGAGGCGATCTGGATCTTTCGTGTGCCGATGTCACTGCCGCTGGATGCGCCGATGCCCGACGCACAGCTGCGCGCGGCGCGCGCGGCGCTCGCGCGCGCCAAACGCGTCGGTGAGGAATACCGTGGCGTCGAGGTCGCGACCGCCACGGTCCGAGCCCGCCGCTTAGGCCAGGCGATCGTCGAGGAGGCTGGTCGGCGCGGCGTCGAGGCGATCGTGCTGGCCCCCGACGAGACCGCGCGCACGCGGGCGGGGTCGCTGTTGGGCGGCCGAACGCTGGTCGGCGAGAGCACGGTGTCCGAGACGATTCGCTACGTCGTCGCCAGAGCGCGATGTCGCGTGATCCTCACTGCGCCGGCTCGTACCGGCGCCCCGGCGCCCGTGGGGGCGCCCGATCAGTAGCATCCGGCCCGATGTTCGTGTTGATCGTAGGAGCGGGACGCGTTGGGTCCGCCGTTGCCAAGCGTGCCCTCGCGCAGGGTCACCAGGTGTCGGTGCTGGACGAGGACCCGCTCTCGCACGAACGGCTTGTCGAGGTCGAGGGCCAGACCTGGGAGGACGCGGGCGGCATGTTCACCGTCGGCACGGCGCTTGAGGTCGACGCGCTGATCGAGGCAGGCGTCCAGCGGGCGGACGTGTTCATCGCCTCCACCGACGGCGACAACACCAACCTGACGGTCGCCCAGATCGTGCAGCGCCGCTTTGGCATCGAAAAGGTGCTGTGTCGCGTGGCGGATCCGGCGCGTGCTGCCTGGTATTCCGAGCAGGGACTCCACACGATCTCGCCGACGCAGCACTCGATCGAGATGTTCGCGCAGGCGCTCGGGACGGAGCAGTAGCCGTGTACGTGATCGTCGTCGGCTCGGGCAAGGTCGGGTTGAACCTCTCCCGGGAGCTGATTGCCAAGGGACATGAGGTGACGCTGCTCGAGGCCGACCGCCGTCGCTACCTCGTTGTCGAGGAGGAACTCGAGCACGCGGTGCAATACGGCGACGCGACCGAGCTGTGGGTGCTCGAGCGCGCCGGGATCCAGCGCGCCGATCTCGTCGTCGCGGTGACCGGTGATGACGAGGACAACATGCTGGTCTGCCAGGTGGCCAAGGAGAAGTACCTCTGCGAACGCGTGATCGCGCGCGTCAACAACCCGCGCAACCTCCAGCACTTCAAGCTGCTCGGGATTCAGCCGGTGGTCTCCGCCACAGATCTCATCTTGCGCCTGATCGAGCACGAGGTCCCGCGCTACGGTCTCGTCCACCTGCTCGCGCTCGAGGAGGAGCGGCTCGAGATCATCGAGCTCGAGGTGCAGGCGACGGCGCCGGCGGCGGCCAAGCGCGTCGCGGACGTGGCGCTGCCGCAGGGCAGCCTGATCATCTCCGTGCTGCGCGACGGGCGCGGCTTTGTCCCGACTGCGGACACCGTCGTCGAGGCCGGCGATCAGGTGCTGCTGGTGCTCGACTCGGGCCTCGAGGACCAGATCACGCCGGTATTCGCCCCCGATTGATCGAACAGCCGTTGAGATTTCGCGCCCGGCGCCTGTGATCGCTCCAGCGGCACGGTTAGCCTTCCGGCATGAGACGAGCTCTCCTGTTGGTCGTGTGCAGCGGCGTGCTCGCGGTGGGGCTGTCGGTCAACGCGTCGGCTGACCCGGCGGGATGGACGCCGTTGCTGCGGACCGCGGCGTCCAAGCTGATCACCGCGGAGCTGAACCGTGACGGTGCCACGGCCTGCAGCGTGCTCTACGCCCCGCTGGCGGCGACCGTTGACGGCAAGACCTGCGTCGAGCGCTGGGACGCCCGCAGCGCGCACATGCTGGCCTCGGCCGGTGGCGCCCGCGGTTTGCGCGCCGACCTGCGGGCGGTGTCGAACGCCGCGGTCGCGATCAACGGGCTGTACGGATCGATCGCGCTGCCGCACCCGCTGCTCGGCGGCCACAGCCGCTTCTACTGGACCGCCAACTGCTGGATGCTGACGCGCTGAAGCACCCCGGCCGCGCCGGTGCGCGCCGACGATCAGCGGGGCAACGCCGAACGGTCCGCTCGCAGCCGTCCGTGGCGCGCGAGCGGACCACCGCTCCTACCGGCGCCTTGCGAGGGGTTACAACAAAGGGAGGCCGATGGAACAGCTCTGGTGTGCGTGGCTCGGCTGTGGCCGAGGGGCTCTTCCCTGCACAGAGAAGGGCCCGGAAAACCGGGCCCTCTCACAACTGCGGGACAGGGACTCGAACCCCAAATTTCTGCTCCAGAGGCAGACGTGTTGCCGATTACACCATCCCGCAAAGCGCCGCGTGAAACCGCGTCCGGAGTCGTGGCGGACGGCCCGCTCGGGAGCCACCTGGGTCGATTATAGATCGGTATCGACCCGGTCGGCCCGGCGCATAGAGCCACCCGCTACAGCCAGCCTTGTTCCTCGGCGATGCGAATCGCCTCGATGCGACTGGAGGCGCCGAGCTTGCGCATGATCGACGAGAGGTGGTTGCGGGTCGTGCCATGCGAAAGGTGCAGCGCCAGCGCGAGCTCCGCAATCGTTCCCTCGCGCCGGGCGATCGAGAGCACCTCGCGCTCGCGCGCGGTGAGTGGGTTGGCGCCCTGGCGCAGCGCGGCCGCGGCGAGCGCCGGATCTACGATCCGCTCGCCGGCGACGGCACGGCGAATCGCTTCGGCAAGCTCCTGTGCCGGCGCGTCCTTTAGCAGGAAGCCCGCAGCCCCGCCCTGCATCGCGCGCCGCAGGTAGCCAGGCCGCCCGAACGTCGTGACGATAAGCACGCGCAGCGCTGGCAGCGCGGTCGCCAGCTGCTCGCACACCTCGAGGCCGTTCGCGCCCGGCATCTCGATGTCAAGCAGCGCCACGTCGGGGCTGCAGGCGCGGGCCGCCGCGAGCACCTCATCGCCGCGTGCGATCTCGGCTACGACCTCGAGGTCTTCCTCGAGGCTGAGCAGGCTCGCGAGCGCACCACGGACCATCGCCTGGTCCTCGGCGATCAGGATGCGGATCATCGTCCGTTTCGGGGCAGCACGACGGCGAGCCGGTAGCCGCCCTCGGCGCGCGCGCCGCTCTCGACCGCGCCCGCGAGCGCCGCCGCGCGTTCGCGCAGACCGCGCAGGCCCGTCCCTCCGGCCGCCGCGCCGCCGTCGCCGGCGCGATGGCCGTCGTCGAGGATCTCGAGCGCGGCCACACTTTCGCCGCAACCGAGGTGGATCCAGCAGTTGCGCGAGCCGCTGTGGCGGATCACGTTGGTCGTGCCCTCGCGCACGGCCCAGGCGAGAACCCCTTCGGTCTGCGGCGCGAGCTCCGCCGGCGCGATGTCGATGTGGGCGTCGATGCTCGCCGCCTCGAGCGCCAGGCGCGCCGCGGCCAGGGCGGCCTCAAGTGTGGGCTGGCGGTAGCCGCTGACAGCCTCACGAACCTCGGTCAGCGCCTCGCGTGCGACCTGCTCGAGGTCGGCGATGTGGGTCCCCGCCTCCGCCGGCGCGCTCGCAAGCAGGCGCCGGGCGAGCTGCGCCTTCAACGAGATCACCGAAAGGCTGTGGCCGAGCAGGTCGTGCAGGTCGCGGGCGAAGCGCTCGCGCTCGGTTGCCACGGCGAGTTCTGCGAGCTCGGTCCGTGCCCGCGCCAGCTCGAAGTTCCGTGCGCGCAACTGGCCGACGGCGATCACGAGATAGCCGATGCCGGCGGAACCGACAGCCACACTCAGCACGACGCTGGAGCCCGCTCCTTCGGCAGCTGTCAGGCCGGCGGCGAGTGCTGTAGCGGCCAGCACATGGACGGCCGCTGCGCGCGCGGGAAGCACGAGCGCTCCGGCCGCGGCGGCGTAAATGAAGAGTGAGGCCCACTCGTCGCGGTCAAGTGTCGTCAGAGCTACAGCCAGCGCGATCAGCAGGACGCTTACGGCGAGCGCTCCCGGGGTCCGCGCCACGCGTTCGGGCTTCGCGACCACCGCGCAGTAGATCACCACGAAGGTGCCGGCGCCGGCGAGGGCAAGCACCCGGTGGGTGGCCGAGATGTGCGCGTGAACGAGCGCGAGCGCCGGGAAGATGAGGAAGGGGAGCCAGATCGAGCCGAGCACAAGCGTCGAGACGCCCCCGCGCCGCGCGCCGGCCGGCGTGTCGCAGCCCTCTTCGCTCATCCCTCGCCGAGCGGCTGGCGCAGGAAGCGGATCATCAGCACGATGCCGACGCAGAGCCAGATCGCGAGCGTCATCGCGTCGCTGCCCCGGATCCCCGACCCGGTCGTGTGCGGATTGAAGGCGTACTGCAGGCCGTCGGCGAGCGCGTGGACGGGGAAGATCTCGGCGATGTGGCGCAGCCACGCCGGCTGGTTGGCGGTCGTGAACCAGATTCCGGAGATGAAGGTGAGCGGCAGGATCGTGAAGTTGAGCACCGCCGGGGCGGTATCGGCGTTGCGAATGAAGCGGACAACGCCGATCCCAAGCGTCGTGAAGCAGGCGCTGCCGAGCACCAGTGCGAGGAAGAATCCGGCGAGCGTCGCGCCGCGCAGGTGGACGCCGTACCCCAGCCGTGCGATCACGAGCACGAGCGCCGTCATCGCCAGCGTCGTGACGCTCGCTGAGCCGACCCGGCCGGCGACGTAGGCCCAGCGGGGAAGCGGTGTGCCCTGCATCCGCTTGAGCACGCCCTGGTCGCGCAAGATTGCGGTGCTGACGGCGATGTTGAAGAAGGTCGTGGCGATGACCCCGTAGGCCAGGATGCCCGGCACGAAGAAGTCGTTGTAGGGGAGCCCCGCGCTCGTCGAAATCGTCTGCTTGCCGAAGATCGACGCGAAGATCACCAGGAACATGATCGGCATCAGGAAGGCGAAGAACGCGCGGGCGCGGTTGCGCCAGAATGCGCGCTGCTCGTAGATCGCCTGCCAGACGGCGAGCGTGAGGTCGCGGCGCAGAGTGGCCGGGGCGGCGTTCATCGAGCGGGAACCTCCACCGGCGCAGGCTCGCCGGCTTCAGATGTGACGGCCTCGTGCTCGCCGGTCAGTTCGAGGTAGACGTCCTCGAGCGTCGGGCGCGAGACCGAGAACGCTCCCAGGTCGACGTCGTGGTCGAGCGCCCAGCTGGTGATCTGCGCTGTCGCCCTGACCGGCTGATCGGTGCGGATCAGAACCCGCGCGCCGTCGGTGCTGCGCTCGAGCGCCGGCACGTCAGGAAGGTGCTCGATGGTCCACTCGGCCGGCAGCTCGAAGCGAATCTCGGCAGGACGGCCATCTCGGCCGCCCAGTTCGTCGGGCGCGCCCACGGCGATGATCTCGCCGGCGCGCATCACGGCGACGCGGTCCGCGAGCGTTTGCGCCTCATCCATGAAGTGCGTCGTGAGGAAGATCGTCTTGCCGAGATCGCACAACGCGCGAATCGTGCTCCAGGCGTTGCGACGCGCTTGGGGATCGAAGCCGGTGGTCGGCTCGTCGAGGAAGACGAGGTCTGGATCGCCGACCAGCGCGAGCGCGAGGTCGAGACGGCGTCGTTGCCCGCCGGACAAGCGCGCGGCACGCGTGTCGCGCTTGGCGTCCAGCTCGACGAGCTCGATCAACTCGTCGGCGCTGCGCCGACGGCGGTGGTAGCGGCCGTACATCTCAAGCAACTCACCGACGGTGAGATCGTCCTGCAGGCCGCAGGACTGCAGCACGATGCCAACCCGCTCACGCAGCTCGCGGGCGCCGGCGGCGGGGTCGAGACCGAGCACGCTGACCTCGCCGGCGCTACGGGACCGGTAGCCCTCGAGAATCTCGGTGGTGGTGGTCTTGCCGGCGCCGTTGGGCCCCAGCAGACAGAAGACCTCGCCGGTCGCGACCTCGAAGCTCACGTTGCGTACCGCCTCCAGGTCGCCGTAGCGCTTGGCCAAGCCACTGACTTCGATCGCGTTCATCGTGGATGAGACAATATGGCGGGCGGGGCGCGACCGACAGTGGCGAGCGTCCTGATCTCGGCGTTACATATGTCACGCCGCGGTGGCCGCCTGCGACCAGTCGCGGTAGAGGTCCGCGTAGGCGCCGGCCGCCGCAAGCAGCTCGTCGTGGGTGCCCTGTTCGACGATGCGCCCGCCGGAGAGCACGACGATGCGGCTCGCTCCCCTGATCGTCGACAGACGGTGGGCGATGACGATCGCCGTGCGTCCGGCAAGCAGTCGCCGCAGCCCGTGCTCGATCCGGCTCTCCGTATGCAGGTCGACGTTGGAGGTGGCCTCATCGAGCACAAGGATGCGCGGGTCGGCGATCATCGCGCGAGCGAAGGCGACGAGCTGGCGCTGCCCGGCCGACAGCTGGGTGCCGCGCTCACCAACCTCGGTCTCGAAGCCGTGCTCGAGCGCCGCAATGAACTCGTAGGCGCCGACCGCGCGCGCCGCAGCCTCGATTTCCGCGTCGCTTGAGTCCGGCGCGCCGAAGGCGATGTTCGAGCGCACGCTGCCCGAGAACAGAAACGCCTCCTGCGGGACGATGCCCAACTGTGAGCGCAGCGACTGGTAGGTGACGTCACGCACGTCTTGACCGTCGATTATCACCCTGCCGAGCGTTGGGTCGTAGAAGCGTGCAACCAGCTTCGCGAAGGTCGACTTGCCGGCTCCCGTCGCGCCGACCAGCGCAACCGTTTCTCCCGGGGCCACCGTCAGGTCGATGTCGTCGAGCGCGAGGCGGTCAAGCTCGCCGTCGCGCTTGCGGTAGGCGAAGCTGACGTGCTCGAATCGCAGCTCACCGTGGATCCGCGCGAGCGTCGTCGCGTCGGCGCGCTCGAGCATCTCCGGCTGCTCGTCCAGCAGCTCGAAGATCTTGTCGAGCGCCGCCATGCCTGACTGGTAGGTCGTGTAGAGCTGGGAGAGCTGCGTGATCGGGTCGAAGAAGTTATTCAGCGCGGCGAGGAAGCCGACGAGCACGCCGAGCTGGATCGCGCCGTGCACCACCTGGTCGCCGCCATAGAGCAGGACGGCCACCGTGGCGAGCGCCGAGACGAACTCGATCGCCGGAAAATAGGCCGCGTTCATGTTCACGGTGGTCATGTTCGCCCCGCGGTTGAGCTCGTTGAGCGCGGCAAACTCGTCGGTGTGGCGGCGTTCCTGACCGAACGTGCGCACGACGCGCACCCCGGATAGCGACTCCTGCAGGTAGCCGGTGATCTGGCCGATCGTCTCGCGCGTGCGTCGATAGGCGTCGGCCGAGGCGATGCGGAAGATCAGCGAACCGAGGCCGATCAGCGGCAGCATGATGAAGGTGATCAGCGCGAGCCGCACGTCGAAGGTCAGCAGGATGACGAGTGTGCCGATCAGCGTCAGGCCACCCTGGAAGAGCGTCACCACGCTGTCGGTGACGAGCGTGTCGAGCGCCTCGACGTCATTCGTCATACGCGAAATCAGCACACCCGTCGGGCGACGCTCGTAGAAGCTCACCGGCAGCCGCTGGAGGTGCGCGAAGATCGCCAGGCGAAGGTCGGCGAGAGCCCGCTGGCCTACCCATTCCACGAGGTAGGTCTGCGCGGCGGTCGCCACCCAGACGATCAGCGCCGCGACGACGAACGCCGCGACGATCAGCGCCAGGTTGTTGAAATTGTGGGGCAGGATCCCGTCGTCGATTGCGCGCGCGGCAAGCGGAGCCGGCGCGAGCGAGGCGGCGGTGCCGAGCACCAGCGAGAGCACCATCAGCGCGACGCGGCCGCGGTAGGGAGCGAGCAGTGCGGCGAGGCCGCGCAGTCGGCGCCCGCGGCCGCGCGTGCCCCGCAGCCGTCGGCGTAGCTCGGCCGTCCGAGACGGCGTCACAGACCGGCCACCTTTCGCTCGTGCGGCTTGCGCGTCAAGAAGACGCTGTCCGGTAGGCCCTTCTCGACCAGTTCGCGATAGAGCGGCGAGCTGTTGAGCAGCTCGTCGTGAGTTCCGTGCGCGCCGATGTGACCGCCCTCGAGCACGACGATCTCGTCTGCGAGCGCGATCGTCGAGAGACGGTGGGCGATGATGAACGTCGTTCGCCCGGCCATCACCTCGCCGAGCGCGAGCTTGATCTCGCGCTCCGTACTCGCGTCGACCGAGGAGGTCGCGTCGTCGAGGATCAGGATCCGCGGGTCGGCGAGGATCGCGCGAGCGATCGCGATCCGTTGACGCTGGCCGCCCGATACGGTCAGGCCGCGCTCGCCGACGCGCGTGTCGTAGCCGTCGGGAAGGCGTTCGATGAATTCGTGGGCCTGCGCGCGCCGTGCCGCGTCAAGAATCTGCGCGCGGCTGGCTTCGGGACGCGCATAGGCGATGTTCTCGCTGACCGTGGTGCTGAAGAGAAACGGGTCATCACCCGTGATCGCCACTGCGGAGCGCACCGACGCGACGTCGACCGCACGTAGGTCGGCGCCATCGATCAGCACGCGGCCGTCGGTTGGGTCATAGAGCCGTGCGACGAGTGCGGCCAGCGTTGTCTTGCCAGATCCGGTGGCGCCGACCAGGGCGATGGTGCGACCGCCCGGTACGTCCAGGTCGACATCGTGGAGGGCCGCGGGAGCTCCGGCGGCGTAGCGCATGGTCACGGCCTCGAAGCGCACGTGACCGTTTCCCGGGCCGAGCGGGGGTGCGCCGTCGGGCGCGGTCAGCCTCGGTTCGCGGTCCAGCAGTTGGAACACCCGCGCCCCGGAGGCGGTCGCGCGCTGAGCCATCCCGAGCGAGACGCCAAGCGTGCGCATCGGGCTGAGCAGCATCAGCAGGTAGGTGTAGAAGGCGGTGAACTGTCCGATGCTCAGCCCGTGGTGGATCACATCGCGACCGCCGACGAGCAGGATCACGGCGAGGCCGATCTGCGGCAGGAAGCCGATCAGAGGGTTGTAACGCGCCTGCAGCCGTGCTTCGATCATCGACTGGTCGAACACCCGCCCGACGCTGCGCTCGAAGCGCGCGCGCTGGTGTGCCTCACGCGCGAACGCCTTCACGACGCGGACACCGGAGATGTTCTCCTCGGTGTCCGCCGTCAGCTCGCCGATTCGCTGCTGGACCTCCTGGAGGGCCGGACGCGCGAGGCGGCTGTAGCGGTTGGTGACGTAGACCACGAACGGCACCGGGATCAGCGCGATCGCGGCGAGTCCGGGTTCGATCGCGAACATCGCGATCGCGGCGAGGACGATCGACAGTCCCGACTGCACGATGAACACGAGGCCGTAGCCGAGGAAGAAGCGGATCGCCTGCAGATCGACCGTCACCCGCGACATCAGCTGCCCTGTCTGCTGGTGGTCGAAGAACGCCAGCTCGAGCGACTGAAGCTGGCGGAACAGCAGGTTGCGCAGGTCGTACTCGACGCCGAGCGAGACCCGTCCGGCGACCAGGCGCCGTCCGGCGGAGAGCGCGAGCCGGACAATTCCGGCGGCGGCGATCAGCAGCGCGAGTTCGAGCAGGCGGCCGCGGCGGTGATCGTGAATCGCATCGACGGCCACGCCGCTGAGGTAGGGGATCGCAACGGTGGCAACCATCGCGAGCGCGGCGAGCACGCCCGACCACAGGACGCCGCGGCGGTAGGGCCGCAGAAACCCGAGCAGACGGGCGAAAGCACGCACTTCATAAAGTATAGTGCCGGCCGTGTCGCCACCGCCGCCCGCTGGTCTGTGCGAGCGCTGCGCGTATCAGCGCCTCGTGCGCAACACGCGCGGCTCCGTCTTCTCACTGTGCGAACGCTCCCGCGCCGAGCCCGAGTCCTACCCGCGCTATCCGCCGCTGCCGGTGCTCGAGTGCCTCGGCTTCGAGCTCACTAGCGAACCGTGAGGACGCCCTTCATGCCCGCCAGCTCGTGTCCCGGAACCGAGCAGTAGAAGGTGTAGGTGCCGGGTGGCAGATCGAGCGTCAATGTCCTGCTGCCGCCGCTGAAGGTTGGCGTGTTGCCGAGCACCTTGCCCTGCGCGTTCGCGATCGTGACGTTGTGGCCGAGCGGCGAGCGGTTGGTGAAGTCGATGGTCACGTGGCTGGAAGCGGCGCTGAGCGTCGTGGTGCTGTACGCGAGCTGTCCTTGGGGGTTGGCGGACAGCTGCAGCGGACCGTTGGTCGAGGCGGGTCCGACCGGTGTGACCTCCGGAGCCACGCCGTTGGTCACCGCGCTGGTCTCGTAATGGCGGGCCGGCGGCGGCGTCTTGGCTGTCACGACTGCCATCGTCACAGCGAACGCGACGAGCACGGCGCTGACCGCGATCACCAGTCGGCCCTGGCGCGCCGACGTCGGAAAGCGCTGGCTTCGGATTCCCACCGCCGAGACGACGACCGCCCAGGCGACCAGCAACCCCGCCGCGATGAAGAACGGCGTCTTGCTGCGGTCGTGGAACACGGCGGCGGCGAGGAGGGCGCGAAGCACGGCGCGAGCCTAACGGATCAGTCGTACGGAGGGCGCGTCAGAGCTAGATTGCCTTGATGGACGAGGCACGGATCGAGGTGCGCCTACAGCCGCGGGCTTCGCGCGACGAGCTGATCGGCATGCGCGACGGCGTGCTGCGCGCGCGGGTCTGCGCCGCACCGGTCGACGGCGAGGCCAACCTCGCGCTGTGTCGGCTGATCGCACGTCGCGCCGGCGTCCCGCCGTCGCGGGTCGAGGTGATCCGTGGTGAGCGCGGCCGCCTGAAGCTCGTGCGCGTCGTCGGATTGGGCTCCACGGAACTGCTGGACGCGCTGAACGTCGCGCACTAGACGCCCCGGCCGTCGGCGGGCGCCAGCACCGCCGCCGCGGCTGCGTGCCCGCTCAGCGCAGCTCCCTCCAGCGTCGCGGGCCAGCCGGTCGCGGTCCAGGCGCCGGCGAGCGCGAGGCCCGCAACGGCGGTCGCCGACCGTGGCCGAAGCGCCGCTGTGCCCGGCGTGGCGCGGAACGTGGCCGCATGCTCCTTGGTGGCGCTGAAGCTCTCGACCCGAGCGTCGGAGACGCCCGGCAGCAGATCGGCAAGCGCGGGAATGAAGCGCTCGCGCAGCGCGGCCGTGCTCATCGCCATCTCCTCGCGTGCGCCGGAGAGTGAGATGGCGAGGTATTGGCGCTCGGTCCAGTCGGGCGGGGTGCGGTCGAAGATGTACTGCACGGGCGTGTCGACGCCCGCGGCAAAGCGGTGCTCGAATACGCGCCGGTCGTAGACGACATGGAGGTTGACGATCGGTGAGGACTCGAGCGCTCCGGGCCATGACGCGTCGCGTAGGGCCGGCGCCGGCAGGAGCGCCGCCGCTCGGTCGTGCGGCACGGCGACGACCACGCCATCGGCACCGATCCAGGAATCCGCTCCGACGACGGCGAAGCGGTCGCCGATCGAGGTTACGCGTTGCGCCGGCCAGCGCAGATGCACGGTGACTCCGGCACGCGCCAACGCGCGAGCGGCCGGCTCACCGATGATCTCCTGCAGCGGCGCACGGTGCAGCCCGACATCGCCGGCGGCGGAATCGGCGAGCAGCCCCTGCTGGAACACGAACGCTCCGAGCGCCAGCGACGCTTCGGCCGCCGGCAGGTTGAGCGTCGGCAGCGCGATCAGGTCCCACAGCGCGGCGATTGCGTGCGGGCTCTGGCCGTGCTCGGTCAGCCACTCGCCCAGCGTGCGCGAGTCGTCGAGCTGCGCGCGGCCGAGCGCGAGCGCCGCTCGCCCCGCGGAAACCCGCTCACGCAGCGAGAGATGCGAGTAGCGCAGCAGGGTGGCGGCGAGGTGAAGCGGCGGGTGAGCGCCGCTGCGCCGCAGTCTCACTGCGCGCCGGCCGGGTGCCAGCACCGGGATGTCGAGCCGGGGTTGCAGCTCGACGAGCGACGCGCTGCCGAGTGTGTCGAGTAGCGCGCGGTAAGCGGTGCAGCAGCGCAGGAAGACGTGCTGACCGTTGTCGATCCACAGCTCGTCGCGTCGGACCGAGTAGGCGGCGCCGCCGAGGCGCGGGCGCACCTCGACCAGCGTCACGTTCGCGCCGGCTGCGGCGCAGTCGAGCGCCGCGACGATTCCGGCGACCCCACCGCCGACAACCACCACGTTCAACTGCCGACCCCGATCAGGCTGCGCGCGGCGACGGCGATCTTGGACGCCGTCGACAGCGCTACACGGCGCTCGAGGATCGCCGCGGGGTCCGCCTCGATGTGGTCGAGCAGCCGGCGGTAGATGCCGCTCATCGCCAGCACGCAGGCGGCACTGCGGCGATCCAGCAGCTGCGTCAGCTCGAGACCGCGGGCATACCACTCGCGCGCGCGTGCGACCTCGAAGCCGACCAGCGGACCGATCGTCTGCGGGCTCGGCGTACCGAAGCGCGCGAGATCCTCCGCCGGCAGGTAGGTACGGCCGCGCTCGCCGTCCTCGCGGACGTCGCGCAGGATGTTGGTCAGCTGCAGCGCCACGCCCAGGTCGTCGGCCAGTTGTCCTGCGCGCGGGTCGTTGCTGCCGAAGACCGCGACGCAGAGGCGCCCAATCGAGCCGGCGACGCGCCGACAGTAGACGACGAGCTCATCGAAGCGCTCGTAACTGGCTTCGTCGACATCCATCCGGACGCCCTCGATCAAGTCCAGCAGCGACTGACGAGGAAGCTGGAAGCTGCGTTCGGCGTCGCGCAGTCCGACGAGTACGAGATCGCCGTCGGGCTCGTGGCTCAGCGAGCGAGCCGCCTCATCCAGCATTACGCGCTTGCGTGTCGCCGTCAGCGGGCCGTCGCCGATGTCGTCCACACGTCGCGCGAAGGCGTAAATCGCGAACAGCGCGTCGCGCTTGGGCGTCGGCAGCAGGCGCATGCCGTAGTAGAAGTTCGCAGCCGCCTGGCGTGTGATCTGCGCGCAGTGCCGGCGCGCTGCCTCGCTCATCCGCCGGCGGCCCGGATTAGCACGCGGACGATCGCGCCGAGTGTGCGTCGGCGGGTCGGACGGGGCGTGAGCGCGAGCACCTCGTAATCGGCAAGCGCGAGGGCCTCGAGCGCGGCCCGCCCGCCTCCGGCATAGCCTGCAACGGCCATGCGCGGCCAGCCGTGCAGGCTCGCTACGAGCGCATCGCCCTGCCGGAAGAGCAGGGCCGTTCGAGCGGCCTCCAGGGCCAGCACACGACGCAAGCGCTCAGCGACACCTTCCGCGGCCAGATCCTCGATTGTGCAGCCGTGGCGCGCCAGATCCTCGAGCGGCACGTAGACCCGCCCGCGGGCGAGGTCCTCGCGGATGTCCTGCCAGTGCTCGGTCAGCTGGAGTGCCGTGCAGACGGCGTTCGAGTGTGCGATGCGCTCGGGAGTGGAGGCGCCGAACACGCTCAGCACAAGCTCGCCGACAGGGTCAGCGGAGAGATGGCAGTAGTCCAGCAGCGCGGCCCAGGTCTCGTAGCTGTGTACGCGCTGGTCGACGCGGTTGGCCTCGATCAGTCGTTCGAACGGTTCGCGCGAGAGCCCGCAGGCGGCGATCGTCGGCGCCAAGGCGCGCAGCAGTGGGTGCGTGGCTCGGTCGGCGAACGCGCGGTCGAGCTCTGCGGAGAGCCAGTCGAGCGCGGCGAGCCGATCGCCGGGCGTCTCGTCGCCGAGCTCGTCAGCCAGCCGTGCGAAGCCGTAGATCGCGAGCAGGTGCGTGCGCAGCGACGCGGGCAGCAGGCGCGAGGCCACGGGGAAGTTCTCCGTGGCCGCTCGGCCCATGATCGGTTCGGGGCGTGTGGGGACAGGCATCGGGATCATTCGCAGGCGCCGCGGGGTGTCTGCAGCGTTACACACCCGCGCCTCCGAGCGCGGCTGCGCAGTGGCACCGTCAGAGATCGAATCTCAGCAATGGCTCCGCGTGGACTCGCGCGCCCGCATCGAGCGGATCCGCGAGGAACTCGAGTAGCTCAGGCCGGCGATGCGGTTCAAGCTGAGCCGTTGGGGGAGCGCTCCGTCGCCGGCGCGGCGGTTTGACACCATTGGTGGGAAGCTCTACGTCCAATCAATGAACACGCACGATGGAGGCAGACGAACATGGGCCTACTCGACAAGGTTAGGGCTGGTGCGGAGCAGGCGGCCAGCAGCGCACAGAAGCAGGCGCAGCTCGTAGGGGCAAAGCGCGAGCTGAATCAGGCATACACCGATCTCGGCAAGACGGCGTTCGGGCTCGCTGACCGCGGTGAGATCTCACACGGCGATCTCGCAGCCGCTGTCGATCACGTTCGCGAGTTGCAGTCGCGCGTGAGCGGCGAGACCGGAGCGGCCGCCGACACCGGCGCACACACGGAGGCGGACATCGTCGAATAGAGGTTTGGGCGCGGCGCCGGGCGCTCGCTTCAACCCGGCATTGATCCATCTCGATGTTCCGCGTCGCCCTCTCGGGCGCGCGGAAGTCGGAACGTCAGAAGACCGGCGTCTCGGTGAAGGCGCCCCAGACGTCCTGGAGCGCCTGCACGATCTCGCCCTCCGTAGCGTGGGCGCGCGCGGCGTCCAGCAACGGTTCCATCAGGTTGTGCGGCGTGGCCGCCGCCGCGCGCAGCGCGGCAAGACTCGTCTGGACCGCGGCACCGTCACGGCGCGCACGCACCGCCGCGAGGCGGTTGAGCTGCCTGTCCTCGAGCGCCGGGTCGATCCGCAGCGTCGGGATCTGGCGCTCGTCCGCGGCGACGAAGCTGTTGACGCCGACGACGATCCGTTCGCCAGCGTCGATCCGCCGCTGCAGCTCGAACGAGGCTTCTGCGATCTCGCGCTGGGGATAGTTGCGCTTGACCGCCTCGACCATTCCACCGAGCTCGTCGATGCGACGGAAGTAGGCATAGGCCTGCTGTTCGATCCGGTCGGTCAGAGCCTCGACGAAGTAGCTGCCACCGAGCGGATCCACCGTGTTGGTCACCCCGGTCTCGTGGGCGATGATCTGCTGCGTGCGCAGCGCGACCTGGACCGCCTCCTCGGTTGGCAGCGCGAGGGCCTCGTCGTAGCTGTTCGTGTGCAGCGACTGGGTGCCGCCGAGCACTCCCGCGAGCGCCTCGATTGCCGTGCGCGTGATGTTGTTGAGCGGCTGCTGGGCGGTCAGCGACACGCCGGCCGTCTGAGTGTGGAAGCGCATCAGCCAGGAACGGGGGTTGCGCGCGCCGTAGTTCTCGCGTAGCTCGCGCGCCCAGATGCGACGCGCGGCGCGGTACTTGGCGATCTCCTCAAAGAAGTCGATCTGGGCGTTGAAGAAGAACGACAGGCGAGGCGCAAAGCTGTCGACGTCCTGCCCGCGGGCAATCTGCTCCTCGACGTAGGTGAGGCCGTTCTTCAGCGTGAAGGCGAGCTCCTGCGCAGCCGTCGCGCCGGCTTCGCGGATGTGGTAGCCGGAGATCGACACCGGGTGCCAGCGCGGCAGGTGTTTGGTGCACCACTCGATCATGTCGCCCTGCAGGCGTACGCCCGCGTCGATCGGAAAGCACCACTCCTTCTGCGCGATGTACTCCTTCAGGATGTCGGCCTGGATCGTTCCGGCGAGCTGCTCGGGCGCGGCGCCCTGGGCCTCTGCCGCGACGACGAAGAAGGCGAGCATGATCGC
>ODAK010002444.1_pt1 | contig 19553 bp, 15 predicted proteins | sample 1539591 | NCBI WGS metagenome assembly ODAK01 (sample SAMEA3539303, study PRJEB22396) | soil metagenome | biome: tundra; feature: field; material: soil | place: USA | collected 2010-05 | depth 0.15 m | reverse complement strand
GTTCGTGGTCTTTCGGGTGCTCACCGGGGCCGGAATCGGCGGCGAATACGCGGCGGTGAATTCGGCGGTGCAGGAGCTGATCCCGGCCCGGCGGCGCGGCTTCACCGACCTGGTGATCAACGGCAGCTATTGGATCGGCGCGGCCCTCGGCGCGCTCGGCACGGTGGTGCTGCTCAATCCCCATGTGCTGCCGGTCGAGCTTGGCTGGCGCGTCGCCTTCTTCATCGGCGCGGCCGTCGGGCTGATCGTCATGGTGGTGCGCCGCTTCCTGCCGGAAAGCCCGCGCTGGCTGATGACCCATGGCCGGGTCGCCGAGGCGCATGGCGTGGTGGACCAGATCGAGGCCCAGGTGGTCGCTCGCGGCGGCGCCGTCGAGGCGCCCGAGACGGCGCCGTTCATCCGCCTGCGCCTCGGCCAGCGCGGCGGCTGGATCGACGTGGCGCGCACGCTGGTGCTCACCTACCCGCGCCGCACCTTCGTGGGCCTGAGCCTGATGGCCAGCCAGGCCTTCTGCTACAACGCCATCTTCTTCACCTACGCGCTGATCCTCGGCCGCTTCTACGGCGTGCCGGCCAGCCAGGTGGGCTGGTTCCTGCTGCCCTTCGCGGTCGGCAACTTTCTGGGGCCGCTGCTGCTCGGCCGGCTGTTCGACAGCCTCGGCCGGCGAGTGATGATCGCCGGCACCTATGGCCTGGCCGGTGTGCTTCTCGCCATCACCGGTTGGCTGTTCGCGCAGGGCCTGCTCAGCGCCGTCGAGCAGACGGCGGCCTGGACGGTGATCTTCTTCTTCGCCTCGGCGGCGGCCAGCGCCGGCTATCTGACCGTCGGCGAATCCTTCCCGATCGAGATCCGCGCCGTGGCCATCTCGCTCTTCTACGCCGTCGGCACCGGCATCGGCGGGGTCGCGGCCCCGGCCATCTTCGGCCGGCTGATCGCCGAGGGCTCGCGCCCGCACATCTTCTGGGGCTCCCTCTTCGGCGCCGCCGCCATGATCGTGGCCGCCGTCATCGAGGCGGTGCTGGGCCTCGACGCCGAACGCCAGCCGCTGGAATCCGTCGCCGCGCCGCTGTCACTGGCGGACTAGCTATTCGGCGATCGCCTCGCCGGAGCCGCCGAACTCGGCGGGGAAGTCCTTCAGCTTGGTCAGGCCGTCGCGCATGGGCAGCACGGTCTCGGCGTAGTTGATGTGCACGCCGGGGACGAAGTCCAGGGTCGGCAGGGTGGCGGCGAAGACGTCGATCAGGCCCAGCGCCGGGTGGTTGGTCATCAGATGGCCGCCGCATTTGGCGCAGTACTGCCGCTCGCTGGCCGGGGTCTTGGTGAAGGTCGCCACATGTTCGGCGCCGGACGTCACCTTGACCGCCTCGGGCTTCCAAAGGCTGAACGCGTTCACCGGGCCGCCGGACCAGGAGCGGCAGGAAGAGCAGTGACAATAGCCCATGGCTTCCGGTTCGCCCTCGGCCTCCAGCTGCACGGCGCCGCAAAAACAACTTCCGACGTGGGTCATGGTCTTCTCCAGGGTCTACGGCCAGACGGCCGGGTCGCTGCCGAGCGGACGGGTGGGGCGTTTCCATTGCGGCGGGGTGGCGGACATTCGCACCGCCGGCCGAAGATGGCTCATCGGGCCGTAGCCGCTGTCGCTCTTCATGACATAGCCGCCGATCTCGTCGCCTTCGAGCGGGACGTTGGCGGCGATGCGCTCGGGGCCGGCGATTCCCAAGCCGCGCACCCAGACGCCCGTCTGCGACAGCGACACCCGCACCATATAGCTGCCGCCGTAAAGGGCGCGGCGGTGCAGGGCGACCAGGGCCCCGAAGGCCGCCAGGAAGCCGGTGGTGTAGTCGCAGACCGCCGCCGGCTGCAGTTGCGGTCCGTCTTCGCCGCCATGAACGTGCGCCATGCCGGTCACGGTCTGCGCCAACTGCTCCCAGCCGGGCCGGCCGCGCCACCCGCCCTCATGACCATAGGCGTTGATGGAGACATAGATCAGGCCGGGCCGAAGCGCCGCCAGCTGCAGCGGCCCGAAGCCCAGCCGCTCCAGCGCCCCGACCCGGAAGCCCTGCGAAAAGACATCGGCATCCTGGACCAGGTCGCGCAGGGTCTGGCGGCCATCCTCGTCGCCTAGGTCGACGAAACAGGAGAGCTTGCCGTGGCTGGTGTCGGCGACAAAGGCCGCCGCCGAGGGCAGGCCGGGGCCGGCGACATAGAGGACGTCGGCGCCGTACTGGGCCAGGGTCCGCGCGCAGGTCGGCCCGGCCAGGACGCGGGTCAGGTCGAGCACGCGCACGCCGGAGAGCGGCGCCTCGCCGCCCTTAGGGAGCGGCTCTGGCGGGCTGTCGGCGATCTTGATCACCTCGACCACCGGGCGGGCGGCGAGCGTGCGGCCCTGGTCCGAGGCGTCCCACTCCTCGGGCGTGCGCACCATGGCGCCGCAGAGGCCGGCCGCGGCGATGGCGTTTTCCAGGTCCATCGCGTCCCACTTCATCACCGCGGCATGCGCCGCCTCACGCTCGGCGGGCACGCCCAGCAGCGCGCGCAGCTTGTCGCCGCTGGGCGGAAAGCTGGGGTGCAGGAAGACGTGGCGGCCGTCGCGGGTCGGCGCGAAGCCGGCGATCGCCATGCGCGCGGCGTCGGCGCCGGTCCCACGCGCCGGCGGGGCGCGGCTGGCGTCCTCGAAACGCTGGAAATTGTAGCCGCCGAGACCGGCCCCCGCCTCGCGCGTTCCGACCGTGACCGTCTGGTCCTCGCCGGAACGCAATTTCCAGAGATCGGCGGCCACCACCGCCCCGGCGGCCAGGGCCGCGGCGGCGGCCTCCTCGGCGTAAAAGCGCGTCGCCAGAGCCGGCGGGCCGCCTTCGAACTCCACGAAATCCGGCTCTTCACGGGCCGCCAGGCGCATCAGCTCGGCGAGGGCTTGGTCGGCGGCGGTCATCGGATCACCCTGGGTCTTCGAGGCTGAACAGGTCGGCGGCTTCGCGGTAGGCGAACACCTCGGCATAGCGGCCCCAACCCACCACGGCGGCCAGGGTCTCCTCGGCATAGTCCTCGCTCATGAAGTCCTCGAGTTCGTCGCGGAAACGCCGGGCCGGGGCCTGGTGCGATGCGCGATCGTCCAGCACGCGACGAATGTGGGCGGCCAGCGGAACATAGGTCAAGAGATGCTGGGCGAAGAGCTGCTTGCGCGCATCGACCTCGGCCACCGCATAGCGTTTGCCGGCCGGAGTCAGCCGGATCATGCGGCCCTCGATCTCGGCGAAGCGCATCAGCTGCAGGGTCTCGGCGATGGGCAGGAGTTCGTCGGCTTCCAGCTGCAGTTCGCTGGCCAGGGTCGGCAGCTCGGCCTTGCCGGAATAGGGCGGCTGGCTGAGCGACTCCATCATGCCGGCGAGCGTGTTGGTGGAGATGTGGGTGAGCGCCATACCGATGCCCATGCCCGGAAAGGCGCCCTCGCGGACCGGCTGATTGGCCGGCTTGGCGGTCATGCGGGCATAGATGTCGTCGACCAGGGCGCGGAAGGCCGGATCCAGCCGCTTGCGCGGCTGCGGCAGGTCGACCTTGATCTCGGCGATGATGTGGCCGGGATTGGAGGCGAAGACCAGGATGCGGTCGCACATCAAGACCGCCTCCTCGATATTGTGGGTGACCATCAGGATGGAGCGGATCGGCATGCGGCCTTCGCACCAGAGGTCGAGCAGGTCGGTGCGCAGGGTCTCGGCGGTCAGCACGTCGAGGGCAGAGAAGGGCTCGTCCATGAGCAATATCGCCGGCTGCACCACCAGGGCGCGGGCCAGGCCGACCCGCTGGCGCATGCCGCCGGAAAGCTCTTTCGGATAGGCGGTCTCGAAACCGTCCAGGCCGATGAGGTCGATGGCGTCAATGGCGCGCTTGCGGCGCTCGTCGGCGGGCACGCCTTTGGCCTCGAGGCCGAGCTCGACGTTCTGCAGCACGGTCAGCCAAGGGAAGAGAGCGAAGCTCTGGAACACCATGGCCACGCCGTGGGCGGTGTCGTCGCCCGGCGCGTCGCGGACCATCACGGTTCCCTCGGTCGGCCGGATCAGGCCGGAAATGGCCCGCAGCAGGGTCGATTTGCCCGAGCCCGAGCGGCCCAGCAGGCCGACGATCTCATTGGTTTTCAAGGTCAGGTCGACATCGTCCAGCACCACCAGATGTCCGCCGCCGCCCTTGCCGTAGATGTGGCGCAGCTTGCGCACCTCGACCAGGTTGACGTCTTCGCGAACCGGGGCTTCGGCCAGGGTCATCGGCGGATCTCCTTTAGTCCAGGCGCAGGCGGCGCGCGGCGAAGCCGTAGAGCGGCCGCCAGAGGATGCGGTTAAGCAGGATGACGAAGACGGACATTACCGCGATGCCCAAGGCCACGCGCGGATAGTCGCCGTTGGTGGTGGCGTCGGCGATGTAGGAGCCCAGCCCCGCCGCCTCCACCTTGGTGTGGTTCCAGTTGACCACCTCGGCCACGATCGAGGCGTTCCACGAACCGCCGGAGGCGGTCAGCGCGCCGGTGACGTAATAGGGAAAGATGCCGGGCAGGGCCACGTCGCGCCACCACTGCCAGCGGCGGACATGGAAGATGGAAGCGGCTTCCTTCAGGTCGGTGGGCAGCACGCTGGCGCCGGCGATGACGTTGAACAGGATGTACCACTGGGTGCCGAGGATCATCAGCGGCGACAGCCAGATGTCCGGCGACAGGTGTAGGGCGACAATGACGCCGACCGCGATGGGAAAGAGCACATTGGCCGGGAAGGCGGCAAAGAACTGCGCCACCGGCTGTATCCGCTCGGTCCAGACGGGCCGCAGGCCGATCCAGACGCCGATCGGCACCCAGATCAGGCTGGCGATGGCGATCAGCACCAGGACCCGGATCAGGGTGAGCACGCCGTAGCCCAGGGCCTGGATGACGTCGTGCGGCTTCAGCGTCTCGCCGACATAGCGCACCACCAGCCAGGCGCCGCCGATAGCGCCAAGGATGACCACCCCCAGCCAGAGCCAATCCAGCGCCCGCGACAGGCGCGGATCGAGTGGCCTTGGCGTCCTGATCATGGCGCGCGGCAGCGGCGGCAGGTGGGTCAGGGTGTTCGGCACGGAGCGGAAGAGGCGCGGCAGCAGTCGCATGTGGCGCAGGAGATCGTAGAACCAGGAGGTTGGCGGGTCCTGGGAAGCCGTCTGTTCGAAGCGGAACTTGTCGGCCCAGGCGACGATCGGGCGAAACAGCAGCTGGTCGTAGAGCAGGATCACCACCGCCATGGCGCCGACCGCCCAGATGACCGCGCGGGTGTCGCCGCGGTTGGTGGCTACCGCCAGCCACGAGCCGATGCCGGGCAGGGCCACCGACGTCTTGCCGACAGTGATCGCCTCGGACGCCACCACGAAGAACCAGGCGCCCGACATCGACATCATGGTGTTCCAGACCAGGGCCGGGGTGGCGAAGGGCAGCTCCAGCCGCCAGAACCGCCGCCAGGGCGATAGGCCGAACTGCCGCGCCGCCTCGTCCAGGTCGCCGGGCAGGGTCTTCAGCGACTGGTAGAAGCTGAAGGCCATGTTCCAGGCCTGGGCCGTGAAGATGGCGAAGATGGCGGCGGCCTCGACGCCCAGCTCCTGCCCGGGGAAGAGGCCCATGAAGAAGGTCACGGTGAAGGTCAGAAAGCCCAAGACCGGCACCGACTGCAGGATGTCCAGCGCCGGGATGATGACCAGCTCGGCCTTGTGGCTCTTGGCGGCCAGCGTCGCCGCCACGAAGGTGAAGAGCAGCGAAAAGAACAGCGCCACGAACATGCGCAGGGTGGTCAGCACCGCATAGCCGGGCAACCGCGCGATATCGAGGCTGACCGGCGCCATGGAGAGCTGGCTCAAGGGGCGGCCCATCTGCTGGGCGCCGTGAGCGATCAGCACCGCCAGCCCGGCGATCAGGAACAGCGTCATCAGGTCGGCGCGGTTGGGCGCCAACCTGCGCCGCGCGAAGCGGACCAGCAGGGCGGGGCTCATGCGCTCTGGAGACTGAAAGGCCATGAGCCGTCCTGGGCGTCGGTTGGTTTTTGGATGAGCTCGCGCCGAGCCGGTTTCGGGGGCTTGCCGCAAACGCCGCGGTGGTATGCGCCGATAAACGCATTTGTCCATCACGCGCGCGTGACAGGGATGAAACAGCAAGACCCCCGCGCCCCGCCGGCGGGGAGGGCTCGTCATCAAACCGCGTCTGGTTACGTCGGCCTTGGGACGCCGGGCCTCCCCAGGTCGCATTCCAGCGCCGCGCGGTCCCAGCCGCCGGCGTCGGCCGCGGCGGCATAGGTCGAACTTAGAAATTCCAGCAGCGCGGCTTGCGGGTCGGGGGCGGTCCGCACCGTCTCGTAGGGCAGGACAAACTCGCCGAGGGCCTCATTGTAGGCCGCCCCGGTGGGCAGGATGGCCGCGTCGCGGAAGCCGGGCGGCTCCGGATAGGCGTAGGCATAGAAGGCCGGGTAATCCACCCCGCCGCCGCCGGGCCAGAAACCGGCGCTGCTGACCTCGTGCGAATAGGCCTCGCGCACCACCGCATCCGGCAGGTTGGGCACGCCGCCGGGATGGGCCGGCGCCGGTCGGCCGGAAAACCGCGTCACGGCCAGATCGAAACTGCCCCAGAACAGGTGTACGGGGCTGGCCTTGCCGAGAAAACCGGTGCGGAACAGCTTGAACACCTGGTCGATCTTGACCAGGGCGCGCCAGAAGTCCTTGGCCGCGGCGGCGTCATAGACGCGCGGCGCGCGATCGTCCGGGAAGGCGATCGGGTCGGCGATTTCGCTGGGCAGGGTGTCGATGACCACCGGCGTTCCGGCCGCCTCCAGCTTGGCCATGACCCGGGCGTAGAAGCTGGCCACCGACTGCCGCTCGAGCGGCGTCGAGGCCTCGTGGCCGCTCACGGTTCGCAGCGTGAGCACAGAGGCGACAAAGTCGAACTCCAGGTCGAAGGCGCCGGCCGCATGCGGGATCAGCGAGGTGCTCAGGCCCCTGGCGGTGACATAGAGCGGCACATGCCAGGAATGGTTCAGCCAGGGCGTCTGGGCCAGCCGCACCTTGCCGACCACCTGGCTCCAGAGCTGCAGGGTCTCACACGTCGCCTTCAGCCGCGCATAGTCGAGGGCGGGCCAGGCGGTGCGGTCTTTGGCCGGATCATCCATGGGCGCGTTCCGAGGCGATTGTGATCCGCCGACGGTGCACGCCGCCGACCGCCGACTCAAGCCGGTACGGCGCCGGTTCGTTGTCTCAGGCGAGCGCCGCCCTGGCCTCGATGTCCGCGTCCGCCGGCTGGGTCCATTTCGCCACGGTCGATAACAGGCTAGCGGGGCTGATCGGCTTGGCCAGGTGGTCGTTCATGCCGGCGGCGTAGCAGTCGGCGATCTGGTCGGCCATGACGTTGGCGCTGAGCGCGACAATGGGCGTGTCGCGATTGAGCGCGGCCTTGGACCGGATGGTCCTGGCCGCTTCCAGGCCGCCCATGCCGGGCATCTGCAGGTCCATCAGGATCAGGTCGAACGGCCGACGCAACGCCGCGCTCACCGCTTCATGCCCGCTGGCGGCATCCTCGAAGCTATAGCCAAGCGGCTCGAGCATCGCGCGCACCAGCACGCGGTTCACCGCGACATCGTCGACCAGCAGGATGTGGGCCGGCGCCAATGGGGCCGAGGCGTCGACGCCGCGCTGGGCCCCGGGCTTGAGCGCCAGGGGCGCGGGAAGGGTGAACCAGAAGACCGAGCCGGCCTGGGAGACGAACTCGACGCCGATCGACCCGCCCATCAGATCGACCAGCCCCTTGCTGATCGCCAGGCCCAGCCCGGTTCCGCCATGATCGCGGCTGATCGACCCGTCGACCTGGGAGAAGCGTTCGAACAATCGGCCGCGCAGATCGAGCGAAATACCCGGGCCGCTATCGGTCACGACGAATTTGAGCTTGCCGGCGCCGAAAGGGGCGAGCGAGACGCTGACGCCGCCCTTGACGGTGAACTTGAGAGCGTTTCCGGCCAGGTTGAGCAGGATCTGCCGCACCCGGCCGGGGTCCAGCAGCACCCAATCGGGGGTATCGGGCGCGATGCTGGTTTCAAGTCTCAAGCCCTTGGCCGCCGCCTGGGCGCTGAGCAGATCCACGGTCTCGCGCAGGAACTCCGCCACCTCGACAGGCTGGGGATCGAGGTCGAGCTGGCCGGCGTCGAGCTTGGAAAAGTCCAGCACATCGTTGACGACCATCATCAGCTGATCGCCCGCCGTGCAGATCCGCCGCACATAGGCCTTCGCGGTCTCGGGCAGTTGGTCCAGGCCGTCGAGCAGGTTGGAGAACCCCATGATGGCGGTTAGCGGCGTGCGGATCTCATGGCTCATATTGGCCAGGAACTCGGCCTTGGCCCGGGTCGCCGCCTCGGCCTGTTCGCACTTGGCCACCAGTTCGGCTTCGAGGGTCTTGCGGCCGGTGATGTCGCGCACGACGTCGGTGATCCCGACGATCTCGCCGGAGTTGGGGTCGACCAGCGGGGTGGGGCAAGCCTCCAGCCACAGGACGTGCCCATCCTTGTGGCGCACACGATATTCGATACAGGGCGCCGAGGCGTCGGGGTGGCCCAGGGCGTCTTGGACGGCGAGCTCAAGCCTCGCCTTGTCGTCGGCATGGACGTGGTCGACGATGACGCGGCCGACCAGTTCCGCCGGGGTGAACCCGGTGATCGCCTCGGCCGACGCCGAAATATAAGTGATGCGGCCGGCGAGATCGGTCTGCATGACCACGTCGTTGCCGTTCTCGTTGAGAACGCGAAAGCGCGCCTCGCTCGTGCGCAGGGCGGAGTCCGTCTCGGTGACATCGACGACCACGCCGAAGACGGTGGCCACGGCGCCGTCCTGGCCGTTGCGGCAGGCCGCGCGAACCAGGAACCTGCGCCAGGACCCGTCGACGTCCTTCATGCGGATCCGGGTGGTGTAGCCCTCGCCGAGCCTGATGGCGCGTTCGAGCAGGTCGTTCGCCTTGGCGGTGTCGTCCGGATGGACGGCCCCCATCACGGTTTCGAAATCGGGAAAGTCGCCGGGCTTAAGGCCGTAAAGCTGGAAGAGCCCTTCGGACCAGGTAATGGTGCGGGTGGCGGCGTCGACGAGCCAATAGCCAACCCCGGCCACCTCTTCGGCCAGGACGGACCATTTGTGAGCGTCAAGACCCTTGCCACCGGGCGACAGGCGAATTCGAGGCGGACTCGCATCGCCGGCGGCGTCCCTTGGCGCAGGACGCGTTGGATCGCCAGCCGATCCGCGATCGATGGACATGTATCGCTTTCAGGCTGGGCCGCGACCGCGCGGGCGCGTCAACATCCAGCCCTGACATTTATAGGGGGTGTTAGGTGAAGAGTTCGTATCGCGGCTGCAGCCTTGGCCGTAGCGGGGCCTGGCGGACTGGCCATGTTAGGGCTCGCCTCGCGGCGTGGTGGCCGTCTAGACTAGGGGCCACACGCGCGGTTCGCAGATCAATGCGGACGCCGCAGGGGAAAAGCATGCGTAGAATTTGGATCGCACTGGGCGTGTCGTTGATCGCGTTGCCCGCCTTGGCGCAAACCAATGTCCAAAAATGCGTGAGCGAGGACCCGGACGTGGCCATTGCCGGCTGCACCGCCCTGATCCAGGAGGGTCAGCTGGACACCGCCCATCTGGTCGGGGTCTCGGTCATCCGCGGCAATGCCTATAGCGACAAGGAAATGTACGACCAGGCCATCGCCGACTATTCCAAGGCCCTGTCGCTGAAGCCAGATCCCGTCGCCTATGGCGACCGCGGACTGGTCTACGCCAAGCAGGGGAATGCGCCCTTGGCCCTGGCCGATTTCCGCGCCGCGCTGGCGATCGATCCCACCGACCAGGTGGCGCTGGACGGTCTGAAGCGGCTGGGCGTCAGCCACTAGGCCGGACTTCCAACCTGATCGTCTCGTCGGACGGATAGGCCTCCTTCAACCCCACACCCGTCAGCCGCAGACGCCGCGCCGCATCGACCAGCCAGGCGATGCGGCCGGCCGCCTCGTCGATGGAAAGCCCGCCTGGGCGGATGTTGGAGACGCAGTTGCGCTCGGAATCGAGCCGGCCGACGGCGGGGTTCCAGGTGATGTAGGCGCCCAGGCTGGCCGGCGCGCTCAAGCCCGGCCGCTCGCCGATCAGCATGACCACGACCTGGACGCCGAGCCGCCCGCCGATCTCGTCGCCAAGCGCCACGCGCGCCTGGCGGGCGATGACGATGGGGGCGGGGGTCCAGCCGGGCAGGCGCCCGATCAGCGCGCGGACCAGCACAGGCCCGCTCTCCGCCACCGCGCCGGCGGACAGGCCGTCGCCCAGGACAAGGGCCAGGTCCGCGTCACTGGGCTTAAGCCGATCGCTGTCGCCGAGGGCCAACCTTCGTCCGAGGTCGGGGCGGGTGAGATAGGCGCCGCCGGCCAGGCTCTCGACCACGATGGTCGGCAGGGTCGCCAGGGCGCCCGCGACCGCCTCGACCGCCAGGGGCGTGTGCACCGCGTCCCGCGCCAGGGCATGGGCGTATTGCAGGTCGAGCATGGGCCTGGTCGGCAGGGCCTCGCCGCTGCGGCCAAGGCCGATGCGGGCGTCGGTGGCCTGCCTGAGCCTTGCCCAGACATCGGTGCGGACCGGCGGGCGGCTCACAGCAGCGCGGTCGCGTGGTCGAGCAGCCGGCGCGATTCACCGGTCAGGGCCGCTGGCGACAGCCGGCCCTCGCCGTCGAAGATGCCGAGCTCGATCAGCCAGCGCTCGAACTCCGGCGCGGGCCTAAGGCCCATCAGCGCGCGGGCATAGGCCGCGTCGTGGAAGCTGGTGGACTGGTAGTGCAGCATGATGTCGTCGCCGCCGGGCACGCCCATGATGAAGCTGACCCCGGCCAGGGTCGCCATCGACAGCAGGGTATCCATATCATCCTGATCGGCCTCGGCATGGTTGGTGTAGCAGATGTCCAGCCCCATCGGCAGGCCGAGCAGCTTGCCGCAGAAATGGTCCTCAAGGCCGGCGCGCAGGATCTGCTTGCCGTCGAACAGGTATTCCGGCCCGATGAAGCCGACCACCGAATTGACCAGCAGCGGATCGAACCGCCGCGCCACCGCATAGGCGCGCGCCTCCAGTGTCTGCTGGTCGACGCCGAAGGCCGCATCCGCCGACAGGGCCGAGCCCTGGCCGGTCTCGAAATAGGTGACATTGCGCCCGACCGTATGGCGGCCGAGCGACAGGGCCGCCTCCTGGCCCTCCTTGAGCAGCGCCAGGTCGATGCCGAAGCTGCGATTGGCGGCCTCGCTCCCCGCCACCGACTGGAAGATCAGGTCCAGCGGCGCCCCGGCCTCGATCGCCGCCAGCGCATTGGTGATGTGGGTCAGCACGCAGCTCTGGGTCGGGATGGAATGGGTCAGGCGCAACTCATCGACCAGTCGCAGCAGCTGGACGGTGGAGTCCACATTGTCCGAAGCCGGGTTGATCCCGATCACCGCGTCGCCGCAGCCATAGAGCAGCCCGTCAAGGATCGAGGCCGCGATCCCGGCCGGGGAGTCGGTCGGATGATTGGGCTGCAGCCGCACCGACAGCCGGCCCTCCAACCCGATGGTATTGCGAAACCCGGTGACCACCCGGCACTTGCGCGCCACCGCGACCAGGTCCTGGTTGCGCATCAGCTTGCACACCGCCGCCGCCATCTCCGGCGTCACGCCGGGCGCCAGCGCGGCGAGCGCCCGGGCGTCGGCCGCCTCGCTCAACAGCCAGTCCCGCCAGGCGCCGACGGTCATGTGCGCGATGGGTGCAAAGGCCGCCGCGTCGTGTCCATCGATGATCAGCCGGCTGACCTCATCGGCCTCGTACGGGATGACCAGTTCGCTCAGGAAGGTCGCCAGCGGCAGGTCCGCCAGCACATACCGCGCCGCCACCCGCTCCGCCGCCGACCCTGCCGCGACGCCCGCTAGCCTATCTCCGGATCGATCCGGACTGGCGGCCGCCATCACGGCCTTCAGGTCATCGAAGGCGTAGCGGGTGTGGCTGAGTGTAGTGGTGAACACCTCGCGACCTCGGCGACTAAGATCTCAGGCGTCCATCCCTAGACATAGAGCCGCCAGGCGTCACGCGGAGGGTTTCGGGGATGCTCAGTGCGCCGCCATCCAGGCGGCGGCGACGTCCAGGGCATCGGCGAGGACCTCGGGGTCCTTGCGGCCTGACTTGGCGGGCACGTGGAAGGCATGGTCGGCCTGCGCGATGAGGTCGAGGGTCGCCCGGCCGCCCAGGCTGGCGACCGTCCGCCGCAGCAGGGCGAGGTCGGCGAGCGCGTCGTTGGAGCCTTGCAGGAACAGCATCGGGATCGCGACGTCGGCCAGGTGGGCGGCGCGCTGGTCGGAGGGTTTGCCGGCCGAGTGCAGGGGGAAGGCGAAGAAGACCAGGCCGCGCACGCCTTCAAGCGGCGCCTGGGACTGGGCCTGCGAGGTCATGCGGCCGCCGAACGACCGTCCTCCGGCGAACAGGGGCAGCGAGGGCGCACGCTGCCGCGCCGCGGCGACGGCCTGCCTCACCGTGGCCTGGGCGATCGCCGGCGGATCGACCCTTTTGCCGCCGCGCTCCATATAGGGAAACTGGTAGCGCAAGGTCGCGACGCCCCGCTCGGCGAGCCCGTCGGCGATCGTAACCATGGACCTGTGGGTCATCCCCGCGCCCGCCCCATGGGCCAGGACGAGACAGGCGCGGGCTTGCGGCGGCGCCTGCCAAAGGCCGGAAACGCTCTCGTCCGCCTTGAGCGGGATGGTGATGGCCTCGGCGTCCATGATTGGGCAATTCTCCATATCCAAAAGCCCGCCGACAAGCGCATGTTAGCCGCCGACCTCATCGCTGATCAGGGCGCACATGCCGGACGGCATCGACACCTACCGGGCCAAGCGACGCTTCGCCAAGACGCCGGAGCCGCAAGGCGGGGGCACCGACTCCGACGAGCTGATCTTCGTCGTCCAGAAGCACCACGCCCGGCGCATGCACTATGACCTGCGCCTGCAGATCGGCGACACGCTGAAGAGCTGGGCGGTGCCCGAGGGGCCATGCCTGGACCCCAAGGTGCGGCGCTTCGCCAAGCTGGTCGAGGATCACCCGATCGACTACGCGGCGTTCGAGGGCCGGATTCCCGACGGCAATTACGGCGCGGGCACGGTGATCGTCTGGGACCGCGGCACCTGGGTGACGCTGGCCGATCCGGCGACGGCGCTGGCCGCCGGGCAGATCAAATTCCGCCTTTCGGGCGAGAAGCTGGCCGGCGGCTGGATGCTGAAGCGGCTGCCGGACGATCCGACCAACTGGCTGCTGATCAAGGAGCGTGATCCGGCCGCGCGCCCGATCGCCGAGTACGACGTGCTGGAAGAAGAGCCGAACAGCGTCGTGACCGGCCGTCCGGTCGACGAGGCGCCGCCTGAGCGCAAACCGGCCCCGAAGCGCAAGGCCGCCAAGATCCCCGGCGCCGTCGCCGCCCCCATGCCGGCGCGCTGGAAGCCGCAGCTGGCCACGCCGGCCGAGGCGCCGCCGCAGACCAAGGGCTGGCTGCACGAGATCAAGTACGACGGCTACCGCACCCTGGTGTTCGTCGAGAATGGCAAGGCGCGGCTGATCACCCGCAACGGCCATGACTGGACCGCGCGCTATGGCGCCCTGGCCAAGGTGTTCGAGAAGCTGGACTGCAAGAGCGCGATCCTGGACGGCGAGGTGGTGGTGCAGGATCCGCGCGGCGTCACCTCGATCAACCTGATCGAACAGGCGTTGTCCGACCGCGAAACCCACGCCTTCACCTATTTCGCCTTCGACCTCTGCTACCTCGACGGCTACGACCTGAGCGCCGCGCGGCTGATCGATCGCAAGGCGGCCCTGGCGGGGTTGATCGACCCGCTGATCGACACCCGCTCGTCGCTGCAGCTCAGCGAACATATCGAGGGCGATGGTGCTGCCCTGTTCGCCCAGGCCAGCCGCATGGGCCTGGAGGGCATTGTCTCCAAGCGCGCCGACGCCCGCTACGTCCAGGCGCGCTCGGCCAGCTGGCTGAAGGTCAAGCGGCTCGAGGTCGGGACCTTCGTCGTCATCGGCTTCCTCTCCAACATGCCGCGCAGCGCTTCGTCGCTGATCCTGGCCGAGGAGCGGGGTGGCGAGCTGGTCTATGCCTGCCGGGCCGGCTCGGGGATCGGCGACGCCAGGGCCCGCGAACTCTATGCCGCGCTGTCGAAGATCGAATGCGCGACACCGGTCGTGGCCGTGCCGCGCACGCCCGGAGCCCATTGGGTCGAACCCGAGTTCAGCGCCGAGATCGGCTATCGCAGCCGCTCGGCCCAGGACTCGCCCCGCGCCCCGGTCCTGCTCAGCTATGCGCGGCGCAAGCGTTCGCCTGCGGCCAAGGCGCTGAAGCCGAAGCTGGTGGGAGACCGCGAACTGGCCGCCGTGCAGCTGACCAACCCGGAGCGGGAGATCTTCGCCGGCAGCGGCGTCACCAAGCTGGACCTGGCGCTCTACTATGCGCGGGTCGGCGATTGGCTGCTACCGGAGTTGCTGCGCCGTCCGGTGACGATGTTTCGCTGCCCAACCGGCAACCTCAAGGACTGTTTTTATCAACGCCACAGCTTCGCCGGCCTGCCGCCCGGCGTGGAGACCGTCGATCTGGCCGACGAGAAGGAGCGGGCGGCCTTCATCACCGTCACCGAGCCCAGGGGCTATCTGGCGCTGACCCAGTTCGGCGCCATCGAATTCCACCTCTGGGGCTGTCACGTCGACGATCCCGAGCACCCCGACCGGCTGGTCATCGACCTGGACCCCGACGAAGCGCTGCCCTGGGCCCGCGTCTGCGATGGGGCGGAGATCCTGCGCGACCGGCTGCAGGCCATGGGGTTCAGCGTCTTCCTGCGCACCACCGGCGGCAAGGGACTGCACCTGGTCATGGCCCTGGCCGGCGCCCCGAGCTGGCCGCTGATGAAGGGCTTCGCCGAGGCGTTCGCGCGCGCCGCGGCCGCTGACTCGCCCGGCCTGTTCACCGCCGTCTCGAACAAGGAGCGGCGCAAGGGCAAGATCTATATCGACTACCTGCGCAACGCCCGCGGCGCGAGCGCCATCGCCTCCTATTCCTTGCGCGCCCGCCCGGGCTTTCCCGCGGCTGTGCCGATTGCTTGGGAAGAATTACGAAAGCTGTCCGGTGGTAATGCGTTCAACCGTCTTAACCTGCATAGGCGGCTGGAAACGCTGGCCGCCGACCCGTGGGATGAGTTAGGATCAAGCGCCGTCAAGATTACGCCGAAGATGCGTAGCGACGTCGGCATGAAGACATAAGGGGTGTTGTCATGGCTGGACGTGCGTACTGGAAGGGCTATCTGAAGCTCTCGCTGGTCTCCTGCCCGGTGAAGCTTTACTCGGCGACGTCTTCGACCGCCGGCAAAATCTCGTTCAACATGCTGCACAAGGACACGCTCAATCGCGTGCAGCAGAAGTACCATGACCCGGAGCTTGGCGAGATCGACCGCGCCGACCTGGTCAAGGGCTATCAGTTCGAGAAGGACCGCTACGTCGTCGTCACCAACGAGGAGCTGGAGGCGGTCGAGATCCCGTCCAGCAAGACCATCGATATCGACGGCTTCGTCGACGCCGGCGACGTCGACCCCATCTTTCTCGACTCCACCTATTATCTCGCCCCCGACGGTCCGATCGCCGAGGAGACCTTCAGCGTCATTCTCGAGGCGATGAAGCGCGTCAACAAGGTGGCTATCGCCCGCATCGTGCTGTCCGGCCGCGAGCGGCTGGTGACCATCCAGCCCATCACCGACGGCTTCAGGCTGCACACCCTGCGCTCGGCGAAAGAGGTGCGCGAGCCGTCGAGCGCGCTCGAAAAGCTGAACGCCAAACTGTCGGACGACATGCTGGCCATGGCCGCGCAGATCATCGCCCAGAAGGAGACCACCTTCGCGCCCGAAGCCTTCGAGGACCGCTATGAGGAGGCCCTCATGGAGCTGGTGAAGGCGAAGATCTCGGGAGGCCAGCCCATCGTCACCAAGGCGCCCGAGCGCGGCAATGTGGTGAACCTGATGGACGCGCTTCGCCGCAGCATCGAGGAAGAGCGCCGGCCGCCGGCCGCCAGCCTCGGCAAGGCGGCGGGCGCAGGCAAGAAGGCAGCCAAGAAACCCGCCGCCAAGGCCGTCGTGGTGGCCGCGCCCGCCGCAAAGAAGAAGAGATCCGCCTGACCCCATGGATCTGCGCGATCGTGCGGTAGCGCTCTACGGCCGGTTCTCGCCCGGTGAACGTGAACGGCTGCAGCGCGAGATCGTCCGTGGCGGCGGCCTTGTCGCGCGAGACCTGACCCGCCGCAGCGACGCCTTTGTGGTCGGCGCGCTTGCCACGGCCCTGATCGACAGCGGCGCGCTGACCGCCCGCCTGCGCATGGCGCGAGAGCGCGGCGTGCCGGTGCTCGGCGAACGCGCCTTCGCGGCCGAGCTGGCCGAAGAGCCGGCCGGGCCCGTCGCGACCTTGGCGCTCTCGACCGCCCTGGCTCAGACCGGGCTCACGCGTGGTGACGCCGACACGCTGGCGGCGTTCGACCTCATCGTCACCGATGGTGACAATTGCCGCTTCGGCGACGCCGCCACGATCCGCACGGCCGGCGAACTGCTGGCCCAGGGCCGCTCCCGCGCCGAGACGGTGCGCATACTGACCCGTGCGCGCGAACTCTCGCCCAAAGGCCGCCACAAGATCGTCCTGACGCCTTCGGGCGAAGCGGCGCTGCAGTGGCATAACGGTCTGACGACGCTGGAAGGGCAGGGCTATCTGCCGCTCGACGAGGATCACGCCAGCCTCGACGACCTGTTCGAAGCCGCCGCGCTCGCCGAGGCCAGGGGCGAACCCGACGAGGCCGCGCGTCTCTACGACATGTGTGGTCGCGCCGATCGCAGCGACGCCATCGCCCCCTTCAACTACGGCAACATCCGCCTGGCCCAAGGCCATCACGCCCAGGCGGCCTTGGCCTACGAACGCGCCCTGGCCCGCGACCCTCGCTTCGTCGAGGCCCGCTACAACCTGGCCCAGGCGCTGGAAGCCGCCGGCAAGACCGACGCCGCCCTGATCCAGCTGAACCGCGTGCTGGACGCCGATCCGACGCACGCTGATGCGCTGTTCAACCTGGCGCAGCTGCGCTTGCAGGCGGGCGACCTCGGCACCGCGAAAGCCCTCTACGAACGCTACCTCGCCCTCGACCCGCCCGCGGACTGGGCGGCTACTGCGCGCAAGGCGATCCTGTATTGCGTATCGCAATCGCTGAACTGATCAGCCGGGCGGGGTGCCGAGGATGAAACCGCGAACCATGTTTTCAGAGGAGCGCTGATGGACCCGCGGCTGATCCCGCCCACCCTGGTCGTGGCCCTGATCGCCCTCTTCGCCTGTTCGGCCAAGCCACTGACGGCCAACGACATGCCCAGGCCGAAGGCCGGGCTGTGGCTGCGCTCGGGCATCGTCAACGGCGCGCCAACCAGCGGACAGCCGTGCTTCACCGGCCGGCCCGTGAGCATCCCGGGCAGCGGGAACTGCGCGAAGATCACCTACGCCAGGACCTCCAGCGGGTTTGAGATCCAAGCCCAGTGCGGCGACGCCATCGACGGCGCCCACGTGACCTTGAGCTATGCCGGCGACTTCCAGTCGAGTTTCACTGTCGACGGCCGCAACGAGGTGCGCGCCGAAGGCCAGCCGCCATTGGTGGACGTCTCCCACAACACCTACCGCTATGTCGGCCGCTGCCGTCCCGGCCAGGCTCCCGACGACCAGAACTAGCCGTCGACGCCCCGGTGACGCTACGTCGGGCTCATGTGAACCGTTTCCGCAGCCGGTTGGGCTGGACCCGACTAGGCCGAGAACTTCCGCCCGAACGGACCGTCGCGCCGCGAAAGTCCAGGCTCGAGGCCGGAACAGCATAACGATAACGGGAACCTTCGGGGCGCATCCCGTTTGAGTCCCGGTCAGATCGGCAGGTTCCAATGGCGAGACGAATGCAGAGCGTCGAGGGCGCGCGCCCGACTTCGTGCCCTTCCAGCTCGTCAAGCTGGTCGCAGCGCCGCCTGCGGGCGATCGCTGGCTGCATGAGATCAGTTCGATGGCTATCGCATCCAGAGCCGCGTCGAGCGCTACCAAGCGCGCTTCCCCACGCGCAACGGCCTGGACTGGACCGATAAGTTCCCGGGCTTGGCCGTGGCCGCCGGCGGCCTGCCCGATTGCATCCTCGACAGTCGAGCTCAGCGCGGTGAACGACGCCGTCGGTTATTCTGACTTTTCGGCCCTCCGCTCGGCGCGTCGTCAAGGCTCCGGCGCGCCTCGGCTAGGCGCTCTTGCACATCAGGCTGGTGTATCTCAGACCGGCCGGAGAGAACCAACTCACATCGATCGGGAAGCCACTGGTCCAGACGGCCACACTCAATGGGCTCTGGTTCATGACGGTATTTCTCGGCCCAAACCCGACTTCTGGTGCAATAACGCCCGCGATCGGATCGCCAAGTGTGGTCAGCCACTTGTTTCCGGCGTCGGCGCTGGGAAATATCGGGTTCGTTACTGTATCCATACTATTGATAAATATAGAATATCCGTACGCGCTATTGTCCGACGCCTGCACCTGATAGCGATATTCCACCGTGTACAGCGGGCCGGTCGCTGCGCGCACCACGCTGATATGCTCTTGTGAGGTGTCCGGCGTACGCGTCTCGTCCTTCAGGACGAGCTTGTCGTCTGGAAACGTGGCGTAAGCCTTGGTGATATCGAACCCGGCGGGGCTTATATTGGCGCAAAGCCAGCCCATAATATCAAAGCCGGTCTTCAGATCTGGATCGGTCCGCGCCGCCCGCAGGCGGGCCGCCGCCGACACCGGCGCGGCCTTTACGACCTTGGCCGGCCGGCTCAGCCTGGCTTCGACCTCGTCCCGGCGTTGCTGCGCCCGTGTTTTCAAATCCGAACAGAGATCCGGAATCGTATCGATGACGTGGTTCATCGCCGCGGCGTTGCTCCCGCCGCTCACCTTGGCCCAATCGCTCTCGTAATGCCCGCACACCACCGAGGTCTGGGCGCATGCGTTCGTGATCCCGAGAGTAAGTGCAAATCCAAACGCAATCAGCCAGCGCATCGTTTCAGCTCCATGGGTCCCTCGGGCCCGGTCATCGTGAGAACCTCGCCGTTGAGGACGTAGCTGAAGTCGCCATCCCGCGAATGAGTGGCGACGGTGCTAGGTGTCCCACCCGGCTCGATTTTGCCGGACCAGCTCTGTCCGGATAGCGTTCCTGACAATACGCCGTCGGTAATGGCGATCTTCATTGGGTCTCGGCAGCTCATACCATGGCTGGACCATGCGCCGGCCAGTGATGCACCGGCGGTCGCAACCGGGTTGTCGGTGGGGGCGGCTGACCTGGGCGCCGCCTGCGCGCTGGCGATCGGGGTCGCCGGCTTTACGATCAGGTTCTGGATCGGCTTCACCGCCAGCACCAGGACGACGATCACGGCGATCAAAACGCCCAGCCCGATACCGATTTCCCGCGGGCCGA
>ODAK010002442.1_pt1 | contig 19562 bp, 15 predicted proteins | sample 1539591 | NCBI WGS metagenome assembly ODAK01 (sample SAMEA3539303, study PRJEB22396) | soil metagenome | biome: tundra; feature: field; material: soil | place: USA | collected 2010-05 | depth 0.15 m | reverse complement strand
CTAGGCGATGACCTTGACGGCCGAGGAGCCGTCCGGCAGGCGGCGGACTTCCAGCCGTTCGGCCACCCGGTCCTTCAGGTCGGCGACGTGGCTGACGATGCCGATCACGCGCCCCCGGTCCCGCAGGTCGTCGATGACCTCCATCACCTGGTCCAGGGTCTCGGAGTCCAGCGAGCCGAAGCCCTCGTCGATGAAGAGCGTGTCCAGGTCCACTCCCCCGGCTTCGGCCCGCACCACGTCGGCCAGGCCGAGCGCGAGCGCCAGGGAGGTGTAGAAGGTCTCACCGCCGGAGAGTGACTTCGGGCTGCGTTCCTCGCCGGTGTGCCGGTCGATGACCGACAAGGTCAGCCCGGCGCGCTGCCGCCGGGTCTCGCCCTCGTCGACGCGCTTGAGCTCATAGCGGGCCGAGGACATCGCGGACAGCCGCACGTTGGCCGCGGCGACGACCTGCTCGAACCAGTGGCGTAGGACATACGTGGTCAGCGCCACCCGGCGGTGACCCTCCATCCCCCTGGCCAGGCCCGCCAGCCGGATGACCGTCTCGGTCGCCTCGACCAGGCGGTCATAGGACTCCTCGGCGCCGCGGACCTCGGCCAGCCGCAGGCGCAGCCGCGCGGCCCGCTCGGTGACACGCTCACCGGCACCCCGCACGTCCCGCTCGGCTTCCTGCGCACGGGCCAGAGCCGCCGCGGCGGTGGCCGCCGCGGCCTGAGCGTCCGGTGCCTGCTCAGGATCCAGCCCGGCCAGGTCCTCGGCGCCGGCCGCTGCCGCCGCGGCCGCCTGCGCCGCATTCCACGTGGTGACCCGGGCGTCCAGGTCCGCGAGTGCCTCCGGGCCGGACCCGGCCGACCTGGCGTCCGCCAGCGCCGCGAAGCCGCGGGCCAGCGCCTCACGCTCAGCCCGGCCGTGGGCGACCTGCTCCGCGGCGATGGCACCCGCCAGCCGCTCCAGCGCCGTGGCCAGGCCCCGATCCCGGGCGGCGGCCTCGCGCAGTGCGCTCTCCCGGGCCGCGACGGAGGGGTGATCCTGCGCGGCCTCGGCCAGGGCGGCCCGCAGCGTGCGCAGCCCCGTGCCGGCGGCGTCCAGTTGCTCCCGGACGGCGGCGCTGCGGGTGGTGGCGGCCAGCAGTTCCTGGCCGAGACGATCCTGCTCGGCGCGCCTGGCCGCCAGATCCTCCGCGAGGCGCTCAGCGTCCTGGGCGGCCTGCTGCGCGGCCCCGATCTCGCGGCTGAGGCATTCCGCCTCGGCGGCCAGGTCCGCCGGGCTGCGGCCTTCGGCCACGGCGGCGCAGGCCGCTTCTTCACGGACGAGATCGTCGAGTTCCTCCGCGGCCCGCCTGCGCTCGCCCTCGGCCGTGTCGCGCCGTTTCCTGGCCCGCGCGATGTCCGCGGCCGAGACCGCGCCTTCCGGCGCCCGGGCCGGCGCGGGGTGCGCCGCCGAGCCGCAGACCGGGCAGGGCTGGCCATCGGTGAGCTTCGCGGCGAGCTCAGCGGCCATGCCGTCCAGCCGGGATTCGACCATCCGCTGGTGGGTGTCCACGAGGTGCTGGTGGGCGTCCACGGCGGCCTGGGCCGCGGCGCGGTGCGCCGCCACGACCGGCGCCAGGGCGGCGAGCCGGTCGGCCGCGGTGCGCTGCTTGCTCACCCGGTCCAGGGCCGCCTGGGCGCCATCGAGCGCAGCGGCTGTGGCCCTGGCCCGGGCCAGCTCGCGATCGAGCCTGGCCATGCGGACGGGCAGGTCCTCCCGGGCCTGGTGCACGGCGGTGACCAGGGCAGATGCCTCATCGGCGGACGCCCTCAGGTCGGCGAGGGCGGTCTCAAGGCCGGGTAGCGCCACCTCCTTCTCGACCAGGTGCCGCAGCGCGGCCGCCTCCTGCTCGGCGCCTTCCGCCCGGGCGGCCGCCTCCGCGCCGCCGGTCCCGGCGAGCATTTCCTCGCCCAGACCAGGGACCAGGGCCGCCACGGCGCCACGCGCCTCGCTGACGGACGCCTCGGCCTCCGCCAAGGCGACGAGGAGGGGCCGGACCGGCTCGGCCTGCCGGGCCGCCGCCAGCTGCCGGGACCGCTGCTCGTGCTCGGCCCGGGTGCTCTCGTGCTCACGCAACCGGGCCAGCGCCCCGGTCAGCCGGGTCATCAGGGTGGCCTTCAGCTTCGCCCGTTCATGCGCGGTGAGCGCCGCGGCCACCTCGGCCGCGGCCACTTCCATCGCCGCGCTGTTGACCGCGATGGCCGCCGCCAGATCGTCCCCTTCCTGCTTGAAGCGAACGGCGCGTTCGTCGGCGGGCAGCGCCAGCACCTCGGCGCGGGATTCCGCGTCGAGCCCGGCCGCCTCGGCAGCGGCCGACACCGCGTCAGCCATCGCCCTGGTGGCCTGGTCCCGCTCACGGACCGCCTCGAAGCGGCGGTGGTCGAGCTCGGCTGTGATGCGGTCATACAACTGCGTGCCGAACAGCCTGGTGAGCAGCGCGCGCCGGTCATCGTCACCGGACCGCAGGAACCGCGCGAACTCGCCCTGGGGCAGCAGCATCACCTGGGTGAACTGATCGCGGTTGAGCCCGACGGCCTCCGTGATCAGCTCGCCTACCTCAGCCTTGTTCGACGACAGGCTGGCCCACCGGCCGCCTTCCATCCGCTGCAGATGCACCGCCGCAGCCTGGGTCGTGTAGCCGTCGCCGCGCTTCTTCCGCCGCTGGTACTCCGGTGTCCGGGTGACCCGGTACCGGACACCGCCCAGGGAGAATTCCACGGTCACCGACGGCTCCACGCCGGGCGCGGCGAAATCGGAATGCAGCCGGTCTGGCCCGGACTCCTCCCCCGCCAGGCCGCCGTAGAGCGCGAACGTGATGGCGTCCAGGATGGACGTCTTCCCCGCCCCGGTTGGCCCTTCCAGCAGGAACAGGCCGCTGCGGGCGAGCCGCTCGAAGTCAATCGTCTGCGCCGCCGCGTAGGGCCCGAACGCCTGCAGTTCGAGGGTGTGCAGCCGCATCAGGCGCCTGCCCCGGCGTGCTGCGCGGCCTCCACCACGTCCCGCAGCACGCCGCGCTGCGCCTCGTCGGGCGGGCCGCCGCCGGCGAACTCCACGAAGAACCCGCAGATCTCGACCGGGTCGGCGGTCTGCGCCAAGCGCCGCAGATCGGCATCCGGGCCGATCAGGCCGCCTTCAGGGGCGAAGTCGAGGACGAGGGTGTGCGGCCACTTCTCGCGCAGCCGCTCCATGGAGCACGCTGGCCGCACGGTGTCGGTGAGCACCGCCTTGACCCAGGCCCCGGCCAGGTCGGCGAGATCGCCGTCGGCGCGGGCGAGCAGGTCGTCGATTTTCCCGCGGACCTCGCGGAGCGGCCGCGGCACCGGCGCGGGGAGCAGGGTGATGGCGACCCGGCCCGCCGCGTCGATCTCGGCCAGCGTGACCGACTTGGCCTGGGCTGCCTCGGAGAACGAGAAAGCCAGCGGGGACCCGGAGTACCGGGCCGTGGTCCCGCGGCCGGCCGGGAGCTGCTGCTGGCCGTGCAGATGGCCGAGTGCCACGTAGGTAAAACCATCGAAAACCGAGGCTGGCGCGTCGCCGATGCCACCGACCCGGATGTCTCGCTCGGACTCTGCCACCGCGCCGCCGGTGATGAAGGCGTGCGCCGCGACGACAGTGCGGCGCAGGCCTCGCCCGGCGGCGTCGGCGCGGATCCGCTGCGCGGCCGCGCTGAGCACCGAGGCGTGCGAGCGCTGCGCGCCAAGCTCTGCCATGACCGCGTCAGGCAGCAGGTAGGGGACGCCGTAGACGCCGACGTCGCCGTGCTCATCGGCCACGATGACCGGCCGCGCGATGTCCGCCACCGATGTGCGCAGGTGGATGCCCGCCGCTTCGCTCAGCCCGGCGCCGAATCCGAGCCGGATCGGCGAGTCGTGGTTGCCGCTCGTGATCACTACCGGGATGCGCTCGCGTGCGAACGCGAGCAGGGTGGCGTCCAGGAGCGCGACCGCGTCCGTGGAAGGCACCGCCCGGTCGTACACATCCCCCGCCACCACGACAGCATCCACCCGGTGGCTGACCGCGCGGGCGAGCAGCCAGCCCAGGAAGGCAGCCTGGTGCTCCAGCAGGTTCTCGCCGTGCAGGGTCCGCCCTAGGTGCCAGTCCGAGGTGTGGATCAGTCGCATAGCGCCCATGGATTCCGCGGGGGTCAGTACCGGCCTGGTTCGAGTCGTCGTGACGCCCTCATGATGGCGGACACGGCCGACAAACCACGGCTTTCCCAGGCCCGCTCGCGTGTCGCAGCCGGCACTCCAGCCGGCGCCCGGCCAGCATCCAGCCCAGCGCCCGGTCCGTACCGGTCAGAGCTGGCCGACGGCGCTGACCCGGAGCACCGCGACTCCCGCCTCGTCGGAGGCGGCCAGGTCGACCTCGGCGCTGATGCCCCAGTCGTGATCGCCCGCCGGGTCATCGAAGATCTGCCGGACCACCCAGCGGCCCGGCTGCACATCGATGATCAGCAGGGCCGGGCCGCGGGCGTCGGCGCTGGTGCCGATCTCGTCATGCACCTCGAAGTACGGCTCGACGGCGTCCGCCCAGGCGCCGGCGTCCCAGCCGTACTCGCCGTCGAGCTCGCCGAGTTCCGTGTAGTGGCCGAGCGCGGCGAGCTCGACCCGGCGGAACAATGCGTTCCGCACCAGGACCCGGAAGGCCCGGGTGTTGGAGGTGACCGTGGCCGGCCGCGCGTCCGCGGCCTGGGTGACGTCGCCGGCCGGGTTGCGGAGCCGCTCCCACTCGTCGATGAGGCTGGAGTCGACCTGGCGGACCAGCTCGCCGAGCCATTCGATGAGGTCGATGAGCTCCTCGGTCTTCGCGTCCTCGGGCACGGTCTGGCGGAGCGCCTTGTAGGCGTCGGCCAGGTAGCGCAGCACCAGGCCCTCGGACCGGGACAACCCATAGAACCCGACATACTCAACGAAGGTCATGGCCCGCTCATACATGTCACGGACAACGGACTTCGGCGCGACTGCGTAATCGGCGACCCAGGGATGGCCGCGCCGGTAGATGTCGTAGGCGGCGTCAAGCAGATCAGCCAGGGGCCTGGGGTAGGTGACCGAGTCGAGCTGCTCCATTCTCGCCTCGTACTCCATGCCGTCCGCCTTCATCTGGGCGACCGCCTCGCCGCGCGCCTTGAATAGCTGGGCCGACAGCACCTGCCGCGGGTTGTCGAGAGTTGCCTCGATGACCGACAGGACATCCAGCGCGTAGGCCGGCGACTCCCGGTCCAGCAGTTCGATCGCGGCCAGCGCGAACGGAGACAGCGGCTGGTTGAGCGCGAAGTCGAACTGCAGGTCCACGGTGAGCTGCACCCGGCGGCCCTCCTCGTCGGGTTCCGCGAGCCGCTCCACTACCCCGCCGGCCAGCAGCGCGCGGTAAATCGCGATGGCCTGGTGGATGTGCCGGCGCCGGGCGGCAGCATCCTCGTCGTTGTCGGTCAGCAGGTGCCGCATCGCGGTGAAGGCGTCTCCCGGCCGGGCGATCACGTTGAGCAGCATGGCGTGGCTGACCGTGAAACTCGATGTCAGCGGCTCGGGCTCGGCGGCCACCAGCCGCTCGAAGGTGGGCACTCCCCAGGAGACGAATCCCTCTGGTGGCCTCTTGCGGACCACCCGGCGCCGCTTCTTCGGGTCGTCGCCCGCTTTGGCCAGAGCTTTCTCGTTCTCCACCACGTGCTCGGGGGCCTGCACGACCACGGTGCCGGTGGTGTCGTACCCGGCGCGGCCCGCCCGGCCCGCGATCTGGTGGAACTCGCGCGCCTGCAGCAGCCGGGTCTTCGTCCCGTCGTACTTGGACAGGGCGGTGAAGACGACCGTCCGGATGGGCACGTTGATGCCTACCCCCAGGGTGTCCGTCCCGCAGATGACCTTGAGCAGGCCAGCCTGGGCCAGGGTCTCCACCAGCCGGCGGTATTTGGGCAGCATGCCCGCGTGGTGCACGCCGATGCCATGCCGCACCAGGCGGGACAGGGTTTTGCCGAAGCCGGCCGTGAACCGGAAGCCGCCGATCATCTCGGCGATGGCGTCCTTCTCCGCGCGGCTGCTCACGTTGACGCTCATCAGCGCCTGGGCCTGCTCGATCGCCGCCGCCTGGGTGAAATGCACGACGTAGACCGGCGCCTGGTGGGTGCTGAGCAGTTCCTCCAGGGTCTCGTGCAGCGGGGTGGTCACGTACCGGAAAACCAGCGGCACCGGGCGCTCGACGGAGTGCACCACCGCCGTGGGCCGGCCGGTGCGCCGGGTCAGGTCCGCCTGGAACCGGGTGACGTCGCCCAGGGTCGCCGACATCAGCACGAACTGCGCCCGGGTCACCTCGATCAGCGGGACCTGCCACGCCCAGCCCCGGTCCGGGTCGGCGTAGAAATGAAACTCGTCCATCACCACCTGGCCGACGTCGGCCGCCGCCCCGTCCCGCAGCGCGATGCTGGCCAGCACCTCCGCGGTGCAGCAGATGATCGGCGCTCCGGCGTTGACACTGGCGTCCCCGGTCATCATCCCGACCTGGGACGGGCCGAACGCATCGCACAGCGCGAAGAACTTCTCCGACACCAGGGCCTTGATGGGGGCCGTGTAAAACGTGCGCTGGCCAGCGGCGAGGGCGGCGAAATGCGCTCCGGCGGCGACCAGGCTCTTACCGGAGCCGGTCGGGGTGCTCAGGATGACGTTGGCCCCCGACACGATCTCGATGAGGGCTTCCTCCTGGTGCGGGTAGAGGGCCAGCCCCTGCCGCTTCGCCCAGCCGGCGAACGCATCGAAGACAGAATCGGGATCGGGGGTCGCGGGCAGCAGGTCGGTGAGCGTCATGGCGGTTCCATCGTGCCCTGGTTCGCGGCCGCGCGCGCGGCCGGGGCCGCGGCGCAGGCCATTTAGGGCATGTCCCGCAGATCTTCAGCGGCGCGGATCGGCGCCCAGACGACGACCGGCGGCGTTGTCGTCGTCGCCGATAGCTCCGCTTTCGGCTCCTCCGCCTTGCCGGATCGCCGCCTGGACCGCCGCCCGCATCCACCAAGATCCACGGGACACGCCCTATCCGAGGAACAGCAGGCGTATCGCGACCACGAGCGCCACGACCGCCAAGGCGATCAATGCCTTGAAGGCCAGGCCTTTCTCGTAGGAAACGGCGCTGCGGACCTCCTCTTCGAAGATCCGGACGGATTCAGCGTCGGCCACAGGCGGCGGGTCGGCAGCCGCGGCGGGGGCAGGCACGGGCGGGGGCTGGCTGTTCACGCGGGTGCCACGACCTTGCCGGTCTTCTCCGTCTTGTCCCAGTGCACCTCGGCGTGCTGGAGATCCCGCACATACGCGGCCGTGCTGATCGCGCAGAGCAGCGGCCCGTAACCGCCGATGTACATGAGCGCCGGGCCGGTGATGCGGCCAAGCGGTCGTGACTCGCAGACCTTGCCGAGGTAGGCGACGCCCATGCAGGCCGTGAGCCAGATGTAGATGAACAGCTCGACGCCATGGGCCCAGCCCGGTGTCAGTGCGATCCCCGCGGTGGCGGCCAGCTGGTGGGCCAGCCAGCTCAGCGGACCGGGCAGGATGGCGGCCGCGAGGATGATCACGTTGACTGCCCCCGGGAACAGGACCGCCTCTTTCCAGGCGCGCTTTCCGACGGCGGGGTCGATGAGCAGGGTGAAGCACGTGATGAACACGTAGGTGATCATGCCGGTCAGCCACAGCGCGTGAAACGCCGTCCAGGCTAGCGGGGCGTCAATGAAATAGAGCGTGACCAGGGATCCCGAGCCCATGATCATGAGGACCGGCAGCAGCAGGATCGAGAACCACAGCAGGCCGAAGCTGACGCTGCCGAGCCGGTTGCCGCGCTGCGGCCGGAACAAGACATGCCGGAACCGCCGGGTGACCTGGATGTTGCCGCGCGCCCAGCGCAACCGCTGCTTCCACAGCGAGTCGATCCCCCCGGGCTCCTCCGCCCACACGACGGCGTGCGGTTCGAAGATGGCGCGGCGTCCCCTGAGCTGGGTCTCGAACGTGGTGACCGTGTCCTCGGCGAGCGTGGTCGTGTCGATCCTGCCCCCGAGCGCCTCGATGTTCTCCCGCGAGTGCAGCTGCGCTCCGCCGGCCAGGCAGGCCATCGCGCCAAGCACTTCCTGGCTCCTGCGGGCCGCGGCCTGGGCGGTGATGTACTCGTAGCCGATGAACCTGGTCAGGTAGGTGCCGGGCCGGCTGCCTTCCTTGATGTAGCCCGTCACCGAGCCGACCTCGGGATCGGCCAGGTGCCGGGCCATCCGGCGGAGCGCACTGGCCGCGTAGATGACGTCCGCGTCCATGATCAGGATCGCCTGCATCCAGTCGTCGGCGAGGATCACGGCCAGGCCGTGGTTCAGGGTCGCGGCCTTGCCCTCCCCGCCCCTTTCCCGGCGGAGGTGGACGACGGTCCCCGGATACTCGGCGGCCTTCGCTTGGACGACCTGCGGCGTGGCATCGGTGCTCGCGTCGTCCACGACGAAGATCCGCAGCGACTCGCGCGGGTAGTCGAGCAGCATGAGGCGGTCGATCGACCCCGCGATGACCGCCGCCTCGTTCCACGCCGGGATCAGGATGGCGGTGCGCGGGAACCACGGCCGGCACTTCGCGTAGTGCAGCTTGCGGAAGTGCAGGCCGACGAGCAGGAACTGGTAGTCCGCCACCAGCAGCGGAATCACTCCGAGCAGCACGAACGCCGTAAGCAGCCATTTGAATGCCATCAGGACCTGGGGCATCACGGCACCAGGTCGGGGAAGGCGCCATCGGTAATGCGCCGGACCGAGGTGTAGACGCCGATATAGCGGCAGTCGTGGCTGTCCGTGCTCGCCACCAGCGGTACCCCGGCGTCCGCGAACGCCTGGACCGTCCGGGCTGACGGGCAGGCCCACTTCTCGTTCACTTCCAGCTGTGCGCCGGCCGTGACAGCCTGCCGCGCGAGGTGGCCGATCGCCTGGTCGGGGACGGCGGACTCATCAATTCCCATCTTGGGCAGGATGCTGAACAGGTGGGCAAGCTGGGACCGCCCGGCCACCTGCATGGCGCCGGCCGTCGCCTCGATCAGGCACTCGATCACCTCCGCCTCGGTTACCTCACCGCTCGCGATCGCGCGGCCCATCTCGCGGGGGTGGACCGGCCCGAGGTCGGATGGAAACTGATGATCAGCGATCAGAACGATATCTGCCCCGCCGGTGCCGCCGGGCAGGTCCAGCCGCCCGGCCCGGTCCAGGATCTTGGCTTCCACCCCGGCCAGCACCTCAAGTCCGGGCACCGGCCGCAACGCACGCACGGCGGCCAGGAACTCCGGCACCCATGGCGTGCCGCGGCGGACGTGATCGGCCAGGCAGAGCGTGCGCAACCCGCGCTCACGGGCGGCCGCCAGGTTCTCGGCCAGCGTGCTCACCGCGTCATCGGAGAACGTGGAATGAACGTGGTAGTCCTCATCCAGCCGCAGCGCGGCGTTCACGCCGCCAGCTTCTGGACTTCACTCAGCTCGATGAAGCGTTCCTCGAGGTAGCGGACCATGGCTACCTCACGGAAGTCGGCATGCTCAGGCAGCGGCCTGCCGCGCAGCGAGTCCAGGGCCATCCGGGGCATGTCGACACCGCTCGCCACCGTCAGCGGCAGCGCTCCGGGGACTCGGGGGTTCACCTCCAGCAGCGCGGGGTGGCCGGCCGCATCCAGGCGGGCTTGGACATTCGCGATATAGGTCAGGCCGGCGGCAGCGACGACGGCCGCGCCGAACTGCTCCAGGTCGGCGTCGTGGATCGTACGGCCGGCCACCGAGACGCCGGAGTCCACCCGGGTCCGCTCTCGCGGCACCGACGCGACGACGTGCCCGCTGGCATCGGCGAGCACGTCGATCGAGTATTCGTCGCCGGGGAGGTACTCCTGCACGATGAAGTCCGCGGATGCGTCCATGGCTGTGAGTGCCTGGCTGGACGGCACGACGGAGATGTCCCGCGAGCCACTGCCGGTCCGCGGCTTGACGATCACCGGGTAGATCCACGACGCGGGGTCGATGGCCTCGTCGAAGCATTCGGTGCGGGGCACCCGGACCTTCCCGGCGCAGCGCCGGGCCAGGGCGAGCTTGTCGAGCGTGACATCCAGCGCTGGCCCGGGCGCGAGCAGCAGGTCGATCCCGGCCTGGGCGTACTCCGCACGGGCCTCGTTCAGCGGGCGTAGTTCGGCATCGACCGTGGGGATGACGATGTTCACCCCCATCGCCACGCAGCGGGCCAGCGTGGTCCCGGCGAAGCCCGGGTCCAGGCCCGCCGGGATCAAGGTCCGGGCGTCTGCGGGCACGAGGTAAAGCCCGCCGGCCCAGGGGTCCATGTCGGCGGCGATGAGTTCCACCGTCGGGTCGTGCCGGAGGGACTTCATGACGGACACCGCGGCCGGGCCCCCCGCGCCGGTCACCAGGACCCGCACCCGCCGCTCGGGAACATCACGATGTGACACGGTGTACCTCCGGAGTTGCGTCCGCATGCGCGGTTGCTGTGGTTGCGCGTGACCCCGCGTCGGCTCCATTGGCAGGCGTGGCCATCCATGTCCCACTGGGGACGCTGAGCGGCTGGCGGTCCGCCGAATCGCGGACCACTTCGAACGCCTCGGCGTAACGGCCGCCGGCGTAGCGAGACCAGTAGCGTGCGGTCGACTGGATAAGGTCCGGCTCCAGGTAGGCCCGCACCTCGACCTGGGAGGCGAAGGCGTCGATCGCTTTGAGCTTGCGCGCCAGGTGGTCGTCGATGTTCACGAAGCGGGTGGGCCGGAAGTCGACGGTGGCCGACGGGGACTGGAAACAGTAGACGCGGCCTATGTTGCGCACCGCCACCATGGCGGCGCGATAGGTGTTGCGGTGGTCCTGGTGGACGTCGTGAAACGAATGCGTGTAGATCGCGGTCGGCCGTACGGACTCGACGACACGGCTGATGACGCTGATCGTCGGGTCGCTCTCCGAGATGCTGGTGTCCTGCAGGTCATCGAGGTACAGGGTGGCGCCGAGCACCCGGGCCGCCAACTCGGATTCGCCCGCCCTGGCGGCCTCGGTTCCGCCGCGGGCGCCGCGGCTCAGGGTCAGGATCGAGACTTCGTGCCCCATGGCGCGATGGGCGAGCAGCGTCCCGGCCGCGCCGATCTCGATGTCGTCGGGGTGGGCGCCTATGGCGAGCACGCTCTGCCGGTTGGCCAGCCGGGTGGCGCGTCCCTTGGCCACCAGCCCGGCGACGGCGGCGAGCAGGCGATCCGGCTTCACCGGTTTCTGCAGGAACTCGTCGGCGGCGTTGCGCAGCGCGCCGACGGCGTAGTCGAGCGTCGCGTGCGCGGTCATGACGGCGATAGGAAGGCCCGGCGCCACTCGCCGCAGCGCCTCAAGCAGTTCGAGGCCGGTCATGCCCGGCATCTCCACGTCGGTGAGGACCAGGTCCCAGGTCTCCGTACTGGCGCGATTGAGCGCGATGACCGGGTCGGCCGTGTGCGTGACATCGAAGCCGCCGCGCCCGCCCAGGATGTGGGTCAGGAAGCGGGCCGTTACGAGATCGTCTTCGACCACGAGGATCCGTCCCGGCGGTCCATCATGTTCGCTGCTGGTCATGCGCCCACTTCCAGTTCCACCGAACACGCGCGGAATGACGCTTTTCGATTGCGCTAAGCGATCCGTTAGCTACAATACGTGATTGTAGCTAATGAGCGCCATATCGCGGTGGATCCCACGGCCCGGTTGACGCCTGCGGGAGAGGCCGGTCCGGCCCGTCACGGCGGTACCGGGAGATACACGCTGACAGTCGTTCCGCTGCCCGGGGTGCTCGCCACCGCAACGCGCCCGCCATGCAACTCGGTGACCGCCTTGACGATGGCCAGGCCGAGACCCGACCCGGGGACGCCCGCGGTCCTGGCGTTTGAGGCACGGAAGAACGGGTCGAAGATCTGGCCCAGTTCGTCGGCCGGGATACCCATCCCAGAATCCGCCACGTCTATCTGCCACTCATTGTCCCGGTACGTCGCGGTTACCGTGACCCTCCCGCCGGAACCGGTGAACTTGACCGAGTTGGAGATCAGGGCCTCGACCACCTGCTGCAGCCGCAGCCGGTCGCCGTGCACCGGCGGGCCGCCCAGTACCAGCCGTTCGAGCGCGACATCCCGCTCAGCGGCGGCCGGGGCGGCGACGCGCGCCGCGTCCGCCACGACATCGCCGATCGCCGTGTCGGCCAGTTCGAGCGGCATCGCCCCGGCCTCGATCTTGGACACGATCGAGCTCAGCGGGCCGCGCAGCTCATCCGACACGGCGGCCAGGAACTGCGTCCTGAACTCGTCCGTCTCCCGCGGCCTGTCGTTGCCGTCGGAAAGCCGGAGCCGCGCCTGCTCGGCGACCCGGCGGAAGGCAAGCTCGGCCTCAAGCCGACGCTCGCTTTGCTCTTCGGGTGCCGCGCGCTCGGACACGTCCCAGAGCAGCCACAGATCGCCCCGGTACAGCCGGTTGACGAATACCGGCCAGTAGTCGCATTCGATGACGCGGCCGTCGGCGCAGGCGAGTTGCTCCCCCACGACACGCCGCCGGGCCACGCGATACTTGATCATCCGGGCCATGAAATCGGCCGGATCGGCAAATGTCTGCTCGAGACGCCCCATAAGCCGCTCCGCATGGGCGCCGATGAGCTGGTCAAGGGGCTCCTGCAGGCCGAGCAGGTCGGCGTAGACCTGGTTGAGCTGCACGATGACATCGTTCTCGTCGATGACGAGCACACCGGGAATCGCGGCTGCGATCAGGCTGTTGAGCCGCTCGGTCTGGTCCGCGAGGCTGCGGCGCGCGGCCCGCTCGGCAGCCAGCAGCCGGCTGCTGGCCTCCTCCGCCCGTTTGCGGGCCGACACGTTGGTCAGCGCCACCAGGAATCCTGCTGGCTGATCGTCGTCCTCCGGTAGTGCGGCGACGGCTGCGTGTACCCAGAGCTGCGGGCCCCCGTTAGGCCGAAGGCGGCAGTCAGTACGCAGCTCAGCGCCCGCGGCCCTGGCCCGTGCCCATTCCTGCGCCACCTTCCCGGCGTCATCGGGGTGCAGCACCTGCGTCCAGGGGGCGCCGGTGAATTCGCCTGCCGACCCGCCGCCCAGCACGCACCACAGCTCGTTGACGAAGGTGCACACGCCGCCGCGGTCAGTCCGGGCGATACCCAGCGGGGCCAGCTCCGACAGCAGCTGGAATCGCGCCTGGCTAGCAGCCAGCGCGGCGTTGGCGTGGTCGAGCTCACCGAGATCACGCAGGAAACAGCAGAAGTACGTCTGGTCGCCGGCCGTGACCGACAGCGGAGTCAGCTCCACGGTCAGTTCGCTGCCGTCAGCGATAAGCACGGGCAGCTGCATCGGCCCCGTGAACTCGCCCACCTCACCGGTCCGCAGGAACAGTTCGGTGCTCGCCATGAACCGCGCATGATCCCGCACCGGGATGAGCACCGAGCGCAGGTCCTGGCCGATCGCCTCCGAGCGCGGCCTGCCGAGCAGCCTCTCCGCCGCCGCATTGAACATCACGATGTGCCGCGCCGCGTCCGCTATGACGACCGCGTCCGGCGACGCCTCGACCACAGCCCGGGTGATCTCCTCGCGTTCGGCGAGTTCCACTATGTCGGAGGCACGGCGGTACTGCGCCGCGATGAGCCCGACCAGCGTCCGCGCCGTGGCCTGGGTCTCGGCCGTCCAAAGCCCGCTGTCGCCGACGAGGACGAGCGCACACGGCAGGCGCCCGGTGGCTGGCTGCGCGACCGCCACTAGCACGCTCTCCGTCCCCGCGCTGCGGTCCTTGCCATCCCACCGCCGCCAGCGCCCGCCGCGGGGGGCGGCAGATGCCAGCGGCCCGCGGAGGCAACCGCCGTCCACGGTGACCTCGGGATGCTCGCGGACCAGCACGCCGATCTGCGCGAGCAGGGCCGGGTCGGCCGCCCCGGGCGGATAGGCAGCGATGACGCCCGGCGGCTCCCCCGGCCGTGGCCGCAGGGCCAGCGCGGCCCGGCCGCCGAAGGCGCCGGCGAACTGTTCGAGCACGGCGGGCAGGCTCTCGAACCTCGGGTCATCGCGCGCCCGGTCGAACGCGAACTCCACTACGGCGACCGGTGACGTACCCGGCCGCCTGGCCTCGAAGGCCTGACGCGGACGCGACTTAACCAGGGATTCCCTCATATCGCATATCGCAGCCATGGCTTATACACTCAGTAACATATCAGTTACTAGTTGCCACGGCTGGTGGCGGCCGCCGGTCAGGCAGGCAGCACGGTCAGGCAGGCAGCACGGTCAGGCAGGCAGCACGGTCAGGCAGGCAGCACGAGTACCTTGCCGACCACGCCGGCCTCTGCCGCCTCGTGCGCCGCGACGATGTCGTCGAGCGGGAAGCGATGGGATGGCAGCTCGGTGAGCGCCCCAGCGGAGAGCGCGGCGGTAATGTCGGTGACCGCCTGGTCGATGGCGGGCCCGGGGACCGCGTACAGCAGCACGAACCGCAGCACCACGTTCGCGGACATGCAGGCACGTACCGGCAGCGTGGGATCGCGCTGCTCGGCGGCGTACGTGACGATGACCGTGTCCGGCCGGGACACGGCCAGGTCGAGTTGCAGGTTGGCACCGAGAGCCACCTCGACCACCCGGTCGATGTGCTTACTGACCGACTGGATCTGGCTGGCGGCGTCGGGCTCGGAGTAGATGACAACATGACCGGCACCCGCCTGCCTGGCCAGTTCCGCCTTGGCCGGGCCGCTGACGGTCGCGATGACCTGCTTGGCCCCGGCCCAGGCGGCGAGCTGGATGGCGAAGTGCCCGACCGCCCCCGCACCACCTGCGACGAGCACTGTCTGCCCGGTCACCGGCCCGTCAGCCAGCAGGCAGCGGTGCGCGGTCACGGCCGGAACCCCGAGGCTGGCCCCGAGCTCGAAGGAGATGCCGTCGGGCAGCGGAACCGCCTGCCGCTCGGGTACCACCGTCCACTCGGCCGCGGTACCCCAGCGGCGCCCGGCCGCGGCCAGCCAGACCCACACCCGCTCGCCGATCCGGCCCTGGTTCACGCCCGGGCCGACGGCGTCAATCACCCCGGCTCCGTCGTGGTGCGGAATCTGGAAACCGTCGATGGGGCGCGGCGTGGCCCCGCCGCGAGACTTGTAGTCCGTCGGGTTGACCGCTGAGACGTGCACCTTGACCCGGACTTCACCGGGCCCAGGCTCCGGCCGCTCCACCTCCACGACCCGCAGCACCTCGCTGGCTGAGCCGTAACGGTCGTAGACAGCGGCTTTCATTCCTCGCGCCTCCTCGGAATCGGTGCCCGTCGCGGGTCAGTACGCCACGGTGATCCGGCGGCGGATCGCGTCGCCGTTCTCAAGCTCGTCCACCAGCCCGGCGGCGTAGTCGGGGATGCTGATCCGGCTCTCCCCCGCGGCGTCGACCAGAAGCTGGTCCCCGCCGATCCGGAATGTCCCCGTGCGCTCGCCTGGCTGGATGATCGCTGCCGGGCTGACGTAGGTCCAGTCCAGGTCGCCAACGGTGCGGTAGATGTCAAGCGCCTCCGCCTGGCCGAGCGCGTTCGGCTTCCACGCGTCAGGGAAGTCCGGGGCGTCGACGACCCGCTGACCCGGCGCCACCTCAAGGCTGCCCGCACCGCCGAGCACCAGGAGGCGCCGGACGCCCGCCTTGCGCAGTCCTTCGATGAGACCGTGCGCCGGGCCGCTGAACGCGCCCGCGGGGACCGCGGCGCCGGGCTTCGGGCCGATGGCGGCGACGACAGCGTCATGATCGGCGGCCAGGCGCGCCACCGCCTCCGGGTCGGCCGCATCGGCCGCCACGACCGGGACACCAAGTCCCTCGGCCTGAGCGCCGCTTCGGCTAGCCGCGGTCACCGCGTGCCCGCGGGACAGCAGTTCCGCGGTGATCGCGCTGCCTATGTTGCCTGCCGCGCCGAAGACCAGAACCTTCATGTCCACTCCTGGAAGATCGTTGCGTGCGGCGCCCAGCCCTATCGTGGCACGACGTCCAGGCCCGGGCACGGATAGCCCGGGTACTCGCAGAGCGGGCGCGGGAGGCCTTTGCCTCCCGCGCCCGCCCGCTGCCTGGTGGCTCAGGCCTTGAGGACGGCCTCGATCTCCAGGTGAATGGTGATCTTGTCAGCCACCACCGCGCCGCCGTTCTGCATGGGGGCGCTGAAGTTCACGCCGAAGTCGCGCCGGTTGATCTCCGCGGTCGCGGTGAAACCGGCCCGGGTGCCGCCGTACGGGTCCGGGCCGAAGCCGTTGAGCTCGAGCGTCAGGGGGACCTGCTTGGTCACGCCCTTGAGCGTGAGGTCGCCGTCCACGATGTAATCGCCCCCGTCGGTACGGATGCCCGTGGAGCGGTAGGTCATGGTGGGGTACGTCTCGACCTCGAAGAAGTCGGCCGACCGGATGTGGTCATCGCGCTGCTGGGCACCGGTCTCGATGGAGGCGAGATCGATTTCAGCGGTCACCGAGGACTCCAGCGGGTTCTCGCCGGTGACGATCTGACCGGAGAACGTCTTGAACTTGCCGCGGACCTTGCTGACCATCATGTGCCGGACCGCGAAGCCGACCTCGGAGTGGACCGGATCGATGTCCCAGGTGCCAGCTACGTAGCCAGGGACGGTGGTGGTGCCTGCGCTTGTCGTCATAGTGATACTCCCGTCGTTCATATTTGAGTTCTCAACGAGTGCTTATGTCCAGCCTAACATGGTTAAGCGCTCAACTATTCCGGGTATGCTGTGAACGTGAATACGTCCCCACCACGCTGGCTGACCGCCGAGGAGCAAGCCGCCTGGCGCGCCTTCCTCGAAGCCTGCCAACAGCTCTTCGGTGCCGTGGACGCACAACTGCAGCACGAGGGCGGAATGCCGCACACCTACTACGAGATCCTGGTGCGGCTCTCAGAGACACCAGGCCGTTCGTTGCGGATGACCCAGCTGGCGGAGGCGTCGGCCTCCAGCAAAAGCCGGGTGTCGCATGCGGTCGCGCGGCTGGAAGAACGCGGGTGGGTCCGCCGGGTAGACTGCCCGACCGACCGGCGGGGGCAGATCGCCGAGCTCACCGAGGCCGGCTTCGCGGCGCTCAGCGAGGCCGCGCCCGGCCACGTCGAGCAGGTCCGCCGCTCGCTCTTCGACGCGCTCACCCCCGAGCAGGTCAGCCAGCTGGCCACGATCAGCACCGCGATCCTGGCGGCCGGCGACCCCGGCGAGTGCGCGGCGCACGAAGAGGCCGCGCACTCGGCCGCGGCGTCGGCGGGCTGACCCCGCACCACTAGAATCGCCGCTTATGGAGCAACGGACCGCGGGCCGGGTCGGCCGGGCGATGTCGGTGATCGGGCTGGGCACCTGGCAGCTTGGCGCCGACTGGGGCCAGGTGGATGAGAAGGACGCGCTGGCGGTGCTGGGCGCGGCGGCGGAGTCAGGGGTCACCTTTTTCGACACCGCCGACGTCTACGGCGACGGCCTCAGCGAACAGCTGATCGGCCAGTTCCTGGCCAGCAATGCCAGCGTCCCCGTCATGGTCGCCACCAAGATGGGCCGCCGGGTCACCCAGGACCCGGCGCTCTACACGCTGGGCAACTTCCGCGCCTGGACGGACCGGTCCCGGGCCAACCTCGGCGTGGACGTGCTCGACCTGGTCCAGCTGCACTGCCCGCCCACCCCGGTGTACTCCGCCGATGCCGTCTACGACGCCCTGGACACGCTGGTCGCCGAGCAGCGCGTCGCCGCCTACGGGGTGAGCGTCGAGACCTGTGACGAGGCGCTGGCCGCGATCGCCCGGCCGGGAACCGCCAGCGTGCAGATCATCCTCAACGCGTTCCGGCGCAAGCCGCTGGAGAAAGTGCTGCCCGCGGCGCAGGCCGCCGGGGTCGCGATCATCGCGCGGGTTCCGCTGGCCTCCGGGCTGCTGTCCGGCAAGTACACGCACAGCTCGACGTTCGGTGCCGACGACCATCGCTCCTACAACCGGCATGGCGAGGCGTTCGACGCCGGCGAGACGTTCTCTGGCGTGGACTACGACACCGGGGTGGACGCGGCGCAGGAGTTCGCCGCCATCGCGCCGGCCGGCGCCAGCACCGCCCAGGCCGCGCTGCGCTGGGTCATCCAGCAGCCCGGCGTCACCACGGTGATCCCGGGTGCGCGCAGCCCGGATCAGGCCCGGCAGAACGCGGCCGCCGCCGCGCTGCCGCCGCTCACCGAGGCCGAGCTCGGCGCGATCGAGGATCTGTACGACCGGCGCATCCGCGCGCTGGTGCACGAGCGCTGGTAGCCCGGGCGCCCGGCGGCGGACCAGGCCGACTCCGTCAGGACCTCTCGGCCACGTCGGTCATGCGATCAGCCATCAGGCCGGCGATCGCGGCGGGGCCGGGGCCGGGCTCGCCGCGGAGGCCTTCCAGCGCCCCGGCCTGGTCGTCGGCGTTGCGGTTCTGGCTCAGCTTGTACTTCGCCTCCACCGTGGAGATAGTGAGCTCGACGCCGACGATTGCGCGCAGTTGCCCGTCAATGAACTCGGGCGGGGCGTCCGCCACGGCCCATGGCCGCGGCCGGGAGTCCTCGTAGCGGCGGGTCAGCCGGGTGACCACGTCACGCAGCCACTCCGGATCACGGTGCACGGTGAGCGGGCCGGTGAAGTGCACCGAGACGTAGTTCCAGGTGGGCACCATCGTGCCGTGCCGGGCCGTGCTCGGATACCAGGACGGCGACACGTAGGCCTGCGGCCCGTGCACGATCGCCAGGGCAACGGCGCCGGCCGAGACGGACTTCCATTGCGGATTGGCGAGCGCCAGGTGGCCGAGCAGTCGCCCGCGGCGCCCCGCCTCCCGGTCCCAGATCACCGGGATCAGGCTGGCGACCGGCTTGCTCCCGTCGAATGTGACGAGGTCGGCCGCGCCCACGGCGTCAACGAAGGCTTCGACCTCCGCAGCGTCGGCGGCCGTGAAATGACGTGGCAAGTACACCCTTACGACCCTACGCACTCCCCGAGTCTCCGCGGCCCCCGCCCGTCCGTACCCTGAGTAGCCAGAAGGTTACCCATCGGCCGGTGCTTTTCAGGCCATCTTTCGAATAATCTTCTCGTAGAGCGACATGACGGCACTGCTCAATGGAGACGAGTATGAGACGTCTGGACTGTTACCACCTTGCTGGTAGCCTCCGACGACGCCAACGATTGTGCCCAAGCCTGATTTCTTGCTGACGCCTGTTAGGAACGGGCCACCGCTGGAGCCGTTCAGGAAGCCGCTGCAGCTGAACTTGAGCTGCTGCTGATGTTCTACCTCTATTGTGGTTGGCTTCCCGGTACAAACCTTCAGGCCGCCAGCCACCGAGTACCCTTCTACGGTCACACTCGCGGGAAAGGGCAAGCTGAGTCCTATCTGCTCAGCACCAGCTCGCGCTTGCACATCTCCATTCACGGTCAGGAATGCGAAATCCGAGTTAGGGTCGCCGCCAGGATACCAGCGGGGCGCGAACACCTGACCGGTCACTTTCCAGTCACCGAATGGGCTGATCCCGGCGTGGTAGAAGGGCGCGAACGTTATGTCAGTTACCGGGACCTTGCCCAGGCAGTG
>ODAK010002441.1_pt1 | contig 19566 bp, 9 predicted proteins | sample 1539591 | NCBI WGS metagenome assembly ODAK01 (sample SAMEA3539303, study PRJEB22396) | soil metagenome | biome: tundra; feature: field; material: soil | place: USA | collected 2010-05 | depth 0.15 m | reverse complement strand
CACAGGCGCGACCGGCACAGCCTCAACCACAGGCGCGACCGGCACAGCCTCAACCACAGGCGCGACCGGCACAGCCTCAACCCCAGGCGCGTCCGGCTCCGGCGGCCCATCCGCAACCGCAGGCCGACCAACACAAAGACGACAAGCCTCACAGCTAGCCGTACGGTGAATGTGATGGGGGGGGACTCACGGCAGGACTGGCCAGGTTGGCTTGTCCTGCCGTTGGTTTTGGATGGTTGCACCTTTGCTGGCTAAGAGCTGAATGTTTGCTGGCTAAGAGCTGAATGCGAGTTGGCCGAGCAGGATGGCATTCAGAGCGATGATGACGGCAACCGTGAGCCAGCCGGCGATGCGGGTGCGACGCGCGCTGGCGAAGCTGCGCATGACGTCTGCGCGGCTGGTGAGCATCAACAGAGGGATGAGCGCGAAGGGAAGCGCGAAGCTGAGGACAACCTGCGAGAGCACGAGGATGCGGAGCGGATCGAGGCCGGTGGCGATGATGGCGATGGCCGGGATAACGGTGATGGCGCGGCGCAGGAAGATGGGGAACTTGATGTCGAGGAAGCCCTCGATGATGACCTGGCCGGCCATGACGCCGACGGTGGAGGACGACAGTCCGGAGCAGAGAAGCGCGACGGCGAAGACGGTGGCGGCGAGGCTTCCGAAGAGCGGGCCGAGGGTGTGGTACGCCTCCTGAATGGTGGGCTGCAGGTTGGTGGTGTGAACGAAGGCGACGGCGGCCATCAGGATCATGGCTGAATTGATGAGCCAGGCGCCGTTCATGGCGACAAAGACGTCGATGAGTTCGAACTTGAGAAAACGGCTGAGGATGTGGCGGCGCGGAAACAGCGTGGGCTGATTGCGGGCCGCCAGGTCTTCGAGCGTTTCGCTGGCCGGAAGCGCGGAGCCGGTGAGTTCCTTGAGCCGGGGCTGCACCAGCGCGGAGTGGAGATAGACCACATGAGGCATGACCGTTGCGCCGAGCATGGCAACCGCGGCGTAGATGCTGTTGTGAAAGTTTTGCGCGGAGGAGCGGTCGAGCGTGGGCAGCAGGGTGTGGATGGTGGCGAGCTTCCAGTCGGGATGCACGAGGAAGACCTCAAAGGCATAGGAGACGCCGATGATGGCGACGAAGCCCATGATGGCGCGCTCCAGCCAGCGGAATCCGGCGAGGTCGAGAGCGAGGATGGCGAAGACGAGGACGGTGGAGACGAGCGCGGCGACCAGCAGCGATTCCTTTGCGGTGAAACCGTGGGCGTAAAGCAGCGGGCCGAAGAGTAGATCGAGGCCGATGGCCGCGCCGAGAAATTCGGCTAGGTCGGTGGCGATGGCGGCGATCTCCGCGGCGATCCAGAGACCGATGGTCGCGGGCCGCGAGAAATACCTGCGGCAGTTCTGCGGCAGGGTGAGGCCGGTGACGATGCCCAGTTTCGCGGAGAGATACTGGATGAGCATGGCCATGGCGTTGGACCAGAGCAGGACCCAGAGCAGGCGGTAGCCAAACTGCGTGCCGCCCAGGATGTTGGTGGCGAAGTTGCCGGGATCGATATACGCGACTGAGGCGACGAAGGCCGGACCGAAGTAGGCCCACATCTCGTTGCGGTGGAAGTTGGGCAGGAAGCCGCGCTGCGGGGAAACCGAGGGGGCGGACGATGCTGCTTCGATTGGGGATGTCAGGGGTGGGACCGTCTCAATTTCAGCGGCCGGGGCCGCCGATTCCGATCGCGTTGGGTGAAGACTGGGCATCCCGCTCCTGCGCAAGGTCGAGCCAGTTTGTGCGGTGCCGGAGGCGACCAGAGGGGCGGGGGTCCGGGGTGCACGCGGCACAAAATTAGGTTCGTCTACTATTTAGGTATACCTAAATAGTAGAAATGAGTCAAACTAAAAACGGGGATCGGGAGACCTGGCATGCCAGCAGGCCGACAGGCGAACGGCAACACCGAATCGGTGGACAACTATCTGAAGGCCATCCTGACGCTGGGAGGGCGCGAGGAGAAGCGGGTGACCATCAAGTCGCTGTCGGAACGCCTGCGCGTCGCCCCTGCTTCGGTGACGAACATGCTGCAGAAGCTGGCTGCTGCGCCGGCGCCGCTGGTGGAGTACGAGCGGCATGGCGGGGTGCAGCTCTCGCCGGCGGGGAAGCGCCGCGCGCTGGAGATCGTACGCCACCATCGCCTGATTGAGACGTTTCTATATGAAGTGCTGGATTATCCGATCGAAGAGGTGCATGACGAGGCGGAGCGGCTCGAACACTTCATCTCGGAACGCTTCGAGGAACGGATTGCGGCGAAACTCGGCAACCCCAGGATCGATCCTCACGGTCACTCGATTCCAACCATCGAGGGAGAGATGGCGGCGCGGGAGTCGATGCTGCTGGCCGACGTGGTGCGGGACGGGACGTTTGTGATCGACAGCGTGTCGGACCGGGACGCTGAGAATCTGCGGTTGATCGAGGCCTGCGGCATCACGCCGGGGGCGCGGCTGCGGGTGAGGAAGAGCACGTCGTCGGAAGGCTATTCGGTGCGGATCGGCCGCTCAGCGAAGGCCTTCGATCTGCCCCGGGAGGTCGCACAGGATGTGCGCATCGTCCGTCTGCCGAAGTGATTTGCAGACAAGCAAATGCCCGGCGCGGGTGGCGTCAAACCAAATTTGCGGGCAGGGATGCGGGTGCTCCTTGAACGGATGCCGGCCCTGGTGTGAATCTCGCCTGGGCGTGGCGGACGGGTCCGTGGAATAATCGTGCTGAGGCCGGATGCCGCTGCTCTCTTTCACTCTTCTGGTGTTCGCTGGATCGTTTCTTGCCGGCTTGCTGGGCGCGCTCACCGGTCTTGGCGGCGGCGTGGTGCTGATTCCTTTGCTGACGCTGGCCTTCCATGTTGACATGCGGTACGCGATCGGGGCGTCGCTGATTTCGGTGATTGCCACTTCATCGGGCGCGGCTGCTGCCTATGTTCGCGAAGGCTACGCGAACGTGCGGATCGGAATGTTTCTCGAGGTTGCCACCACGTTTGGCGCGGTGTTTGGCGCGTTCTTGGCGACGCGCGCGCCGACGCGCGCGCTGGCGATGATCTTTGGCGTGGTCCTGATCTATTCGGCCTGGCTCTCGCGCAGCGAAATGGATCACGATGAGGAGAACACCTTCGATAACCCGTGGTCGGACCGGTTGAGGATGTCGGCAGCCTATCCGGACGGGGCGCACGGAGAGAGAAGCTCGTACCAGGTGGACCGGATTCCTGCGGGGTTCGCGACCATGTTCGGGGCGGGCGTACTGTCGGGGCTGCTGGGCATCGGGTCGGGCGCGGTGAAGGTGCTGGCGATGGACAAGATCATGCGCATCCCTTTCAAGGTTTCGACGACCACGAGCAACTTCATGATCGGGGTGACGGCGGCGGCCAGTGCGGGCATCTACCTCGCTCGCGGGTACGTCAATCCGGGGCTCGCGTTTCCGGTTATGCTGGGCGTGCTCGCGGGCTCGCTGTTGGGCGCGAAAGTCCTGGTTCACAGCCGGGTGTCGCTGCTGCGAACGATGTTCGCGGTTGTGATTATGGCGTTGGGCATTGAGATGATCGTGAGCGGCTGGCTGGGAAAGGTATGACGATGGACCCGAATTCGCCGCTGTCCGGCCCCGGCGGCCCGGCTGCCAGGGGCGAACCGGATGCGCCCGCAGGCGCCTTCAACGACGCGCGCATGGAGGCCATCATGGGGCGGTTGTTGCAGGTGGGAGTGCTGCTGGCCGCGACCGTAGTGCTGGTGGGCGGCGTGATGTATCTGTTTGCACATGCCGGCGCACCAGCGAACTACCGGGTGTTTGCCGCCACGCCGGTTGCGCTGCGTCACCCGACGGCGCTGTTGCAGGGAATCGCACGTGGCGACGCGTCGGCAATTATCGAGCTCGGCATTCTGCTGCTGGTGGCGACGCCCATCTGCCGAGTGATCTTTGCGGTGATTGCGTTTGCCCTGGAGCGGGACCGGCTGTATGTGGCGATCGGCCTGACGGTGCTGGCGGTGTTGCTGCTGGGGATGCTGCGCAGCGGCTGAATGGCGCCCGGCCTGACGGCTTTCCTGATGGCGCTTCGCATATCGGCGAGCGGGCCAGGGCTGGATAAGAGGGCAGGGCCCCCGTGCAGCGACCTTGCTGTTGCCGGGGTTGTCGACCACGACCGGTTGGAATGGATGGCCACAAAGAGAATGGCGGCCATGCTGGGCATGGCCGCCATCGGGTAAGGTTCGGATCCAGACTCGCTGGACCGGTTGGGTAGTCCTGCCGGGCTAGAAGCGGAAGCGGCCGGCGAACTGCCAGTCGCGCGGCTGGATGCTCTTGTTCTGGCCGCTGACGAGACCGTAGGGCGAGCTGTTCCAGGCGCCGCTGGACAGATTGAAGAAGGTGGAGTTGGTGGCGTTGTCCACGTCCGCCTCAACCTGGAAGGTGAGGTGGAGCGTGGCGGTTTCACGAACATTGAAGGTGCGGCGAAGACCAAGCTGAATGTCCCACCATCCGGGCCCGGTAAGGCCGTAGGGAGCGGAACGGGCGATGTTGCCCATCTTAAAGGTGGTGTTCGGTTCCGGCGTCCCGCCGCAGGTGTAAGTAGTGGCCTGCGGGGAAGAGTCGGGGCATTCAAAGGCGTTGGAGTTGAGATAGGAGATGCTGTTGAGGTTGCCGGCATTGGCGCCGGGGCCGCGGCCCCATCTGCCGTTGATGCGTGCCTGATTCTTGTTGAAGCCGGGGACGTAGTCGGGCATGCAGGTCCCCTGGCCGGCGATGGCGTTGACCGTGCAGCCCCCGCTCTGTGAGACCTGGATGGGATAGCCGTCACGATACCGGTAGATGCCCGAGAGCTGCCAGCCGCCGGCGATGAAGCCGCCGATCCGGTTGGTTGCGAGGAACGCCTGGCCGCGGCCGAACGGGAAGGTGTAGCTCCAGGTCAGGTTGAATGCGTTGGTCTGGTTGGTGGTGCCCAGAGCGCGGTCGATCTGGTTCGCGGTGTAGGTCCTGGTGAAGTTCCCGTCCTGCGCACCCACGGGATACTGGGTCCTGTGGTTGCCGGTGTCGTCAATCTCCTTGGAGCGGGTGTAGTTGGCGAAGCCGGAGAGGTTGTGCCATGGCCGCTGAGTAACCTGGATCTGGAGCGAGTTGTAAGCGGCATTTCCAGTGTCGCCCCACAGATCGGTAAATCCTGCGAATTGCGGGAAGGGCCTCAAAGCCTGGAAGAGAGTCGCTTGTTGGCCGGCGAACCCGGGGTAGGGAATGGCGCACCCGGTGGAGCAGCCGCTAGACAGGGCGCCTCCGTATCGCTCGGCATAGTCTGGAGAGATGGTGTTGGTCGCAGGACCGCGGCCAGAGCCGCCGGGCAGAAAGTGGGTCTGCGAGCCGGAGTAGGCGATGCTCATAACCGCCTTCTTGTTAATCTGTTTCTGGATGGAGAAGTTGTAGCTGATGTACTGCGGACCGCGCCCGCCATAGTAGGGGTCGGCAAAGTTGACTTTTCCGGGGTTGCAGGAGACATTGTCTCCGGTGCTGCAGGCGTAATCGTTCAGGTGGTCGGGGAAGTAGCTGGTAAAGTTGTAGTCGCCCGTGGTTGAGAGTGGGTTGATGGCGACCCCCGGGTAATTCCAGGGATACACGGCCGAAAGAGCGCTGCAGGTGCCGGCCGCGACGCAGGCGATGGGCGGCCCGAGGACGCCATTGACCGCCACAGGATTGGTGCCCTGGATTGGGGGCTTGATCTGGGCGTTGGGCGGACTGGCAAGCCCCGGATTCAGGTAGAAGCCCGGATCGCCTGTGCTGCTACCATTACCCGCGCCGGTGGATATGCCAAATTCTGAATTGTTTCCGGTGCCCTTGGTTGCTCCCGCGTTGCCCCCTACCCCGCCGGCGTGGGTGAGGTTGATGGCAAAACCGCCGGCGAAGACGGTGTACGGAGTGTAGGCGTAGGAGAAGCCCAGACGCGGCTGGTAGTTGTTGCGATAGGGTTTGACCGGGGTGGTGCAGTGGCACGTATAGGGCGCGTACTGGTTGTACTGCTGCTGAGCAGTTTCAGCCGGTGTCGAACCACTGGCCGCGATGTCGTGGAATTGATTGATGTTGGGGAAGCCGGCAAATTCCAGCACTCCGGGAACGCCGACGATGGGATTGATGATACTGGAGTTAAGGAACGCGAGGCGATTGTGGACCTCGTGATAGGGCTGGAGATAGCTATAGCGAAGTCCCAGATTCAGGGTCAGCTTGGGGCTCACCTGCCAGTTGTCCTGAATGTAAGGCTCGATCGGCCGGTAGCGTCCTCCGACGTCCTGGATGCTCTGGGTCTGAACGGAGCCGGTAAAGACCGCCCCGACCAGATAGCTGGCGTAGGCGTCGCCGTCGACGCCGGCGGGGCTGTTGCAGGCCACGCTGTTGCTGCCTGCGGTGCAGGGCTGAGTCGAGTAGGCGCTGTAGGTCAGGGCCAGCGTATTGCTGAATCCGCCGTAGTCTCCGCCGTTGGTCTCATCCCACGAAATCTGGACCCCGAAGGTGATGTTGTGGCGGTTCTTGATCCATTGCAGCGCGTCCTGCAGGACAAAGGAGTTGGTGGCCTGGGGGCCGGTGTTGGCGGTGGAATTCCAAGCGGGGCTATTGGAATTCGGTTCAGGGGTGGGAACTTGCGGACCGCTGCCCGCCCCGAAGGTCACCGCGGGCATGCTGGCCGTAGCGTTGCCCGGAGGCAGATTGTTGATGCCGGCGGCCGCGCTGTTGTACTTGGTGCCCTGGGTGATCGAGAATCCCTGGCCCCAATTGCGGCTATATCCGTACTTGAGGGTGTTGATGATGGTCTGCGAGAGGATAAAGACGTAGGAAAAGATGCCGGATGCGGTCTTCTGATTGGTGAACTGGCCGGCTGCGTAGGGGATTGGGAGCTGGGTCTGGGTGCTATAGAAGGGGTCGCCGCCGTAACCGACATTGCCGCCCACTGCCACCAGCGAGAACTTGTTGCGCGAGTTCAGGGTGTAGTCGAGACGAGCGTCCACGCTGTAGTTGTTATTTGCCTGGGGCAGGGACGCCAGGTAGTTGTTGAAGGTGGAAAGATTGGTGGGCTGGGGAAGCGCCTGCTGCAGATACTTCGAGATGCTGGAGATCTCGGATGTGGGGATGACGTTGTAGGTGGGAACGCCGTTGGCTCCCAATCCCTGGAACGCCGGCCGCGAACCGAATGAGCCGAGTGTCGGATCCACGATGTTGCCGGTGGAGGTGCCCAACACATCGGTAAAGTCGCCGGTGCGCTCGGCAACCGTGGGAATGGTGATGTACTGGGGCGTGTTGCTGATCTTGGTGTAACGGAAGCCCGAGTAGTCGCCGAAGAAGAAGAGCTTGTCCTTGAAGATGGGACCGCCCAGGGAAATATCGTATTGGTTCTGGTGCTCGCCCGGCTTTTCCGCAATGCCGCTGGCCGCGGGCACCTTGGAGAAGTAGCCCCAGGTGTCGAAGTCGGTGTTGCGAATGAAGTCGACAGCGCTGCCGTGGAACTGGTTGCCGCCGGCCTTGATGGTGTAGTTGGTGGACCCGGCCCCGCCGAACGAGGTGGAGGCGTTGCTGGTCTGCACGGAGAACTGATCGACCGCGTCGACCGAAACCGCATTCGCGACGGGATTGCTGCTGCCTTGCTGGGCGATGTTGGCTACGGGCACGCCCTCGATGTAGTTTTCGTTGAGGTTGGTCTGGCCGGTGCCTCCGTAGATGCCCGAGTTACCGTTATTGGCGCCGGTTCCGCTGTCGTTGGCCGGGTTTTCCTGGACGCCTGGCATCAGGTACTGGAAGGCGGTGGGATCGCGCGCGCCGCCATTCATGGAGAGCGGAAGCTGCGAATAGAGCTCATTCTCGATGGTGCCGCCGAGGGTGGCATCGGTGGTGTTGATAAACGGCGGAGCGTCGGTGACGGTGATGGTGGTGTCCTTGGCGCCGACCGTGAGCTTCAGATTCAACCCCAATACCGTGTTGGTATCGATGGTGACGTTCTCCTGGAGCAGCCGCTGGAAGCCGGTGGCGACGACCTCTACGTTGTAGGGGCCGGGCTGCAACGGCGAGACCAAATAGGTCCCGGAGTTGCTGGTGAGCTTGGTGGTCGCGACCCCGGTATCCGTATTGGTGGCGGTGACCTCTGCCTTGGGCACACCGGCGCCGTTGGCATCGGTGATGGTTCCCTGGATGCCGCCACCGGCGGTGTCCTGAGCTTCAAGCGACGTGCCCCCGAACAGCATCAGGCCTCCGAAGACCAACCCGCAGGCGAAGAGGGAGCAGCATTGTGCGAGAAGACGGCGTGAAAGCCCGAGCGGCAAAGACCCTACTGTCGAGTTGCAATACATAGTTTTGCTCCATCTGATTTTTGCGCTGGAAGGTGTTGGGTCTGGATGCCCGTTGTTTCCGGTTGAAGCATCCCCCAAAAACCTTGCGCCGATGACTAGAAACATAAAATTACTGATGAGCCTGAACGCGAAAAAAGTATTTGTTTATGGGGGTCATTGTCAATAAGAAAATGTTTTCCCGTTGAAACGGATATGCGATGTTCAGTCGGCCCTGCAACGCGCTGCCTCGACAAGTTGGGGCGGAGCGGTGCGGGGAAGAATTAAGTTTTCAAAGCTTCCTGCAACATGCTACTTTGTTTTTGCCCAGATTCAACACTGAATTTGTTTCCACTGGAAAGTGGCGGCGCCGGTTCGGCCTGTTCAGGACGGCTGAAGACCATCGTGGGACCGGACCGACGGCACTCCTGGAGTTCAAGATCCATACCAAAACACACCTCGGCGCGCCCCCCGCAGAAGAACGGGGTGGAGGTGCCTCCGCGACGGCCCGCACCGGCAACCCCTCCGCCATGCGGCTGGGCAGGGCGGTTTTTGCCGCTTTGGCACTGATCGCGACCGCGGCCGGACTGGTCTGGCACCCGACCGGATGGGGCCAAACCGGCCAGGGGGCTGGGAATCCCGCAACCGCGGGTGGGCCCAAGGGGCCGGGATCGGCCGCCGCCGCGCCCGAGACCTCCCAGGCATCGAGCACCGCGACGCTGCAGGTGTTTTCGCGGCTGACCGTGGTGGATGTGACGGTGACGGACGCCAAGGACCAGCCGGTCCGCGGCCTGAAGGAATTCGACTTCACGGTTAAGGAAGACGGCAAACCGCAGCCGGTGCGCAACTTCCTCGAGGTCCGCGAGGACTTGCCGCCGGCGGCCCGGATGCCGGCCAAGCTGCCGCCCAACGTTTACACCAACGATCAGCCTTCGCCGACCACCAGCGCGGTCAACATCCTGTTGCTGGACGCCTTGAACACCGCTCCCGTGGACCAGGTCGCCATGAAGCAGGAGTCGATGAAGTACCTGAAGAGCATGCCCAGAGGTACGCGGGTCGCGGTCCTGGGCATGTCCAGCAGCCTGCGCATCCTGCAGGGATTCACCGCCGACCCGGCGATTCTGATCGCGGCCGTCGACAGCAAGAAGAACCGGGCTTTACCTTCGCCGTTTACCGACAACGACAGCAGTTCCGTCCTGGACGACCAGGCGGATGCGCAGACGGACCTCGGAAACGACGACGCGGCGGCCATGGTGCAGCAGTTCGAGAACGACCTGACCACCACCCAGCAGGACATCCGCAACCGGATGACGCTGGAAGCGCTGAACCAGATTGCAGCCTATGTGGCCGGGATCAAGGGACGAAAGAACCTGATCTGGTTTACCGAGGGAATGCCGCTGAATATCTTCCCCACAGGAGGTCTCGACGACCTGGAGGGGATGACCGATTACGCCAAGGACCTGCGCAAGACGACGGATCTGCTGACTGCGGCCGAGGTTGCGGTGTACCCGGTGGATGCGCGCAAGCTGTTCAGCAATCCCGCCGCCGGCGCCGACCAGCAGCTCGCGACGATCAACAAGAACACAGGAGCCAGAGTTGCGGCCAAGCAGCTTGCGTACCGGCAGAAGAAGGGTGGGGAGCTGTTGGGGATGGAGGCGGTAGCCGAGGCAACTGGCGGGACTGCGTTCTACAACACCAACGATCTGAAGACGGCGGTGGCCAGGGCGATCGGGAACGGGTCCAACTACTACAGCATTTCTTACGTTCCTCCGGACCCCGAGTACAACGGACGGTACCACACGATTAATGTGCAGGTGGACCAGCCGGGCGTCCATCTGTCGTACCGCAATGGGTACAACGCGGACGACATTCTGCACAACGCGATCACGCCCCTGCTGACGCTGGCGACAACCGCTCCCGAGCCATACGGAAACAACATGCAGGCCTCCATGGCTCGGGACGTGCCGACCGCAAGCCAGGTGCTGTTTGATGTTCGGGTGGCGCCGACCGCCGATCCGGTCAAGCCCGCCGATGCGGTGCTGGGGACGCTGGATGCCAAGCTGGCGGGCAAGCCGCTGGTCCGGTACGACGTTCAATACCTTGTTCCCTCCAGGCAGATCACGTTTGCCGAGGGTCCGGGCGGGACCCGCAAGTGTTCTCTCGCAATCGACCTTGCCGCGTACGATGTTTACGGCAAGCTGATCACAGGGCTTAGCCAGACGATCACCTCGTCGCCCTTGACGGCGGAGCAGTATCGGAGATTTCTGCAGAAGCCGTTTCAACCCTTTCAACAGATCGACCTGCCCCCCGGGGAGACGTTTCTCCGGGTGGGCGTTCTCGACAGCGTGTCCGACAAAGTGGGTACGCTGGAGCTCCCATTGACCGTGCCGAAGAAACTGGCCAGGCCGGCCAGCCTGCCTGGGGGGAAAGATGGACCTTAATCGCTCGTTCTCAAGCGGTAAGCGGCTGCGAAGATTTCTCTTGCAAGTCTTTTGCGCCAAGACGTATCATGCCGCTTATTTTTGGAAACCATTTCCGATGGGAAATCAGCCAGGAAATCAACCGGCGGATATTGAGCGCTGCTGCTCAGCCTGCCGGACTGCAAATGCATTAATCAAGGATCAGGTGACCCCGATGCTCTTTCGCAAACACATCGTCTCGACGCAAGCGCTCCTCCAACTGACAGTAGCCATGGTCTTCTTTGTAGGCGGAGTGGGAGCTGCGCTTGCTGCTAACGTTGGCATCGCGCCCTTGCTGGTTCCGTACACCATCAACACCGTTGCCGGGAGCCCCTTGTTCCCGACTGGTCTGGTGACGGCGCCGGTCGGCTTTGCCGGGGAGGGCGCGATTGCGACACCATCGCTCATCCGCCAGTCGGGTGCAGCGGTCATGAATGCGCCCTTTGGGCAGGCGGTCGACTCGGCCGGGAACGTCTACATTACCGACACCGGCAATGACATCATCCGCGAGGTCAATGCCCAGACCGGACTGATCACGACGGTTGCGGGCGTTATTCCCAAGGGATGCAGCGGCTTGGCGTGCACTGTGCGCACCAGCGGCTGCGCTGACGGAGTTCCCGCCGCCGGGAATCCCATTGGAGGCAATCTCGCGGCCATCGCCGTGGACGCGTATGGCAACGTCTACTTCGACGATGCGACTCAGGCTACGATCTCCGTGATCTACCGGGGCGGGACCCAGGTTGCAAAGTTCATCGCGCTGGTGAATCCTGCCGGAGTCACGAACTCCGGGGGCACGGTGCTGCCGGGATATGTTTACCACGTTGCCGGGACGATCAACCTCTCCTCCTGCACGGGCACGCTGGGCAGCCCGGGCCCCGACAATTCGTTCGCATATGAGAACAGCGCCAGCCCTCCGACCGGCACAGGCTATCCAGCCGCTGCGCTCCACGGCGACAGCTTTCTTTCGCTCGACAGCGCGGGCAATATCTACGAGGCCGATACCTCAAACAACACCATCCGCGTGATCAACACCCAGGCCACCACGCAGACGTTCTTCCAGTACCAAGTGCAGCCCGGGTATATGAAGATCATTGCCAACTGCAACGCATCGACTGTTGCGTGTCCCACTGCGACCACAACTTCGACGGCCAACACCGGCATCAACGGCCCCCTGAACGGCGTCGTCTTCCAAAGCCAGTACCGGGAGGGCCAGGCAGACGCATGGGGCAACCTTTATCAGCTCAACGGCACCGGCAGCGGCACCGGACCTCCGGGAATCTACGGAGCGGCGGCATACGCCGGCGGAGCTCCGCTGACCAATCTGCTTACCGCGGAAGCGCCTTTGCTCGCCGCATCCTTCGGCCCGGGGGCAACTCCTCCCAACGCACCGGCCGAGCTGCCACTCACCTACGGCAACTCGTATGTCATTCTCGGCAACCCGGCCATTGCCAGCTCCCTTCCGGGCAGCTTCCCGGATGTTCTCGCTGTGACCAACGAAGACCTGGACATTCGGCCGAGTTCGCTGCTGCCGGATGCCTTTGGCACCTTCTGGTTCAACGACAACCACTATCCCGAGCTGGAACGCATCGATCAGTACACTGGGCTTGCCACCGGAGTCCTCGGATCGCAGCACATGCGCGCGACCGCGTCGGTGTCCGGAATAGGCTCGAACTTTACTTCACCGGCCACGTTCACCAACCCGTGGTATTGCGTCTATGGGGCATCCGGACATCCCTGGACCTCGGGCCCCCAGACCTACGATCCTCAGGCGGACGGCTGTCCTGCCGTCCTCGCGTATTACAGCGGCGGCGTCCATTACACGGTGTCCGACGGGCTGGGCAATATCTACATTGGCGATGGCGGCGGGCAGTTGGTGCGCGAGATGCCGGTCGGCACGGTGTTCCCGGCAACGGCTGTAGGCACGCTGTCGACGCTGCCCACGACCTGCTTCACCTCTCCCTGCGGCTCGGCCGGAGTCCAGGCCAGCCCGGTGGTGCAGCCGATCGAGGTCCATTTCAACGCGAACAATCCTCCCCAAATCGGTCCCTCGATTCCAGATGCGCAGCTGACGGGAAATTCGACGACGGCCTTCTCGATCAACTCTCCGGACTTCTCGATCGACACGACCGATCCTGAGTTCCCGATGGGCTCGCTGATCCAGGCCAGCACAACAGCCTACGCGTTCAACGCCACCACAGCCAACTTCGCGATGTGGGCGGGTCTTCCCTCGTGCACCCAGTTGGGGGCTGCGCCGATCGCAACAGTCGTTCAAGACTACGACTGCCTGGTCTACGTCTCGTTCAATCCAAGGGCGCCGGGAGTCCGGCAGGCCCAGTTGAAAGTGACCACCAACAACGGATCGGTCTACAACTTCCCGCTCTACGGCGTCGGAGTCGGCGGCCAGTTGGCGGTCGATGGCGGGACGGCGAGTCCCGTTCCGGCCACCGGTCTCGGCACCACTGCCGGGATCGCGGTCACCCCGGGTGGCATCGCCTATATTGCGGATCCAAGCAATAACCGGGTTGTGAGTTGCACCGTCGGTTCGGGCGGCCTTTGCAACGTCCAGAGCACGATTGGGACGGGGCTGAAAGGCCCGATGGGCGTTGCTGTCGATACCGCGGGCTATGTCTATATCTCCGATACCGGCAACAACCGGGTCCTCAAAGTGAACCCGGTGGATAGCACGCAGACCGTGCTCGGCAACTACGTCTGGGTCTCGGGGGACAGCACCTCTATCGGCTCCGGAACTACACCTCCTCCGCAATACGCCTTCAAAGCGCCGCAAGGCCTGGCGGTCGATGTCTGGAACAATGTTTACGTTGCAGACACCGGCAACTCGGCGGTAGTGGAAATTCCTTCGAACAATGCGTTGGGCGGAGCAGTTCCGCTGCTGTCCTACCCCGGCGCTCCGCAGTTCAAGAACCCGGTCGCGGTCGCGGTCGACTCGATGGGAAACATCTACGTTGCGGACACCAAGAACCCCAGCTCGCAGATTATCGTACTGCCTCCCGGCGGTGGCGACCTGGTGACCGTGCCGGGAACGCAATTTCCAAGCCAGGTTGGCTCGGGCGTGAAGACGCCGAACGGGGTTGCGGTGGATGGAGCCGGCAACCTGTACGTCTCCGACAGCACGGCCAACGCGGTCGTGGAAATACCCTCGGCGAGCGGCCCCGGTTCGACGCCATTCGCGCTCAATCTCCCGGGCATGAAGGCCCCCGCTGGAGTTGCCCTGGACCCGAGTGGAAACCTGTATGTCGCAGACACCGGCAACAGCCAGGTGCTGTTCGACAACCGGCAGAGTCCGAATGTCCAATTCGGCAGTGTGCCGCAGAATCTCGCGGCCGGGGCACAGCCTCTGTGCTCGGGAACCATTCTTAGCGATGGGTTCAACACCGGAAACACCACACCTTGCGTGTTGACGGTGACGAACATTGGCAGCCAGGCCGTCACCCTGGGCTCGCCCTTCCTGACGATTAGCGGCGGAAATGCTGCGTACAGCACCACGAGTACCTGCGCCAGTCCTCTTCCGGCGGGGCTTACCTGCACCATCTCGCCGACCTTCACTCCCACGGCCGACAGCGGGCAGAGTGAAAACGTCACTGCAAATGCCTTGACTGGCAACTCCTCGGTACTTGCGTTCAGCGCTAACGGGCAGCAGCCGCTGGTCAAGATTGTGCTGAGCTCCTCGCTGGGCATGACGCCCGCTTCGGGAGGGACGGACGTCATCACCGCGACGGTAACCCAGCCGCACCTCACCGGCGTAACGCCAACCGGGAATGTCGTCTTTACCTATGCGATCGACGTTGCCAACGCGAACGTCAATAACTGCGGAACGGGCGGCACCCAGACGGTGGCGCTGAACGGCTCAGGCATCGCAACCTTCAACCTGCCTTCGCCGCTGGCCGCAGGGGTGCAATACACCGTCAATGCGAACTACACCGGCGACACGAATAACACCGCGACGCAGGCGGCTCCGATCCTGGTTGCGGTCCAGGCGTCCACAGTGGAGACGGCGACGGTGACGTCGACGGCCGCTCAACTGACCTTTACCTACGGATCACCCGCCCCTGTGCCGGTTGGCGGGGTGGCGCCAGCTCTGCCGACTGGGGTCACTGCTACATTCGGAAGCGCAGCCAAGGCTACCACCCCGATTGGCTCGTATCCGGTCGTGGTGTCCTTTAGCGGTGCCGGTGCGTGCGCCTACGGCTTCCCGCCTTCCGTCTTCTCGAGTGGAGGGGCAGCCGTGGTGCAGGAGAACGCGGCTGTGTTGACGTATACGATCCCCAACTTCACCGCCCTGTACGGAGCTCCCAACATCAGCTACGGGGCAAACGCGGTGATCACCGGAGCAGAGAACGGAGACGGCTTCGGCGCAACCTTTACACCTGCGAAGTCGTCGGTCCTGAATGTGGGTAGCTACTCGGTGGTTCCCACGGTGCTCGGGGCCAACGTCGGCGACTACACAGTGACGGCCAAGCCTTCGACCCTTACGGTCTCGAAGGCGGGGACGGTCATCAGCGTGTCGCTCTCTCCAGCCTCGGTCGCCAACACCGCGGCCGGCGTGTCCTCTGCCGTTATGAGCATCTCGGTCGGCACTACCGTGCCTGCGGGCGTTGGAACGCCCACGGGTTCAGTCACCTTAACGGACGCCTTTACCCTCATCAATACGACCGGGCTCGGAGCTACGACTACGACTACGGTGGTGTTGCCACTGACAGCAGGAGCAGCCACTTACACTCCAACCAATACGACGCCCGGATTGCACCAATACACCTTCGCCTATAGCGGAGACAGCAACTTCCAGACGTCTTCGGTGGTTGTGAGTCCAACCGCACCTGCCTGCAGTCCGTCGGCACTCGCACCCAATTGTCTGCTGGTCGATTATCCGGACTTCACTCTAACCTCAACCACGGGGCCGGTCGTTGTCATTCCGGGCGTTGTCCCGAGCGGCAATGGTCTGCTTCCGGCGCCAAACCAATCCACGGCCGCACCGGAGACCGCGGTCCTCTTCGTCAACGGAGTTTTGGGGTTTGCCGGTCAGGTTACCCTCAGCTGCCCGCAGCAGCTCAACGGAACCGTATACTATCCGGCTTACATCACCTGCTTCATGACGCCGACGGCTGTATCGATTACCGCCTCGGCGAAGACTGCAGCGACAGTCGTTGCCATCGAGACCCCGGCGACTCTGCCGCTCGGTTACAAGTTCAATACCGCCGAGTTGCGCACCTCCGCTACCAGAACGGTGCTGGCCTTCCTGCCGTTTGGCGTTCTTGCATTCTGCGTGCGCCGTCGGCGCAGGCTGAGCAAGGCGTTGTGGATGCTGATGATCGTCTCTGCAATCGGTGCGGGTATGACCGGATGCGGCGGCAATCAGGTGGACTTCTACACCGCGGTTCCCACCGGACCGCAAACGGTGACCGTCTTCGCCACGTGGCAAGGCAGCGCCACGGAGCCGGCGGCTACGCGGTCGTTTGTCGTGCCGATCAATATCGACTAACCAGTACGAATCATCGGGCCGGGCAAGACTTCGAAAGTCTTGCCCGGCTTTTTCTTCAATGCGTGAGTTGCCGGGCGGGAGTTGAACCTCACCCTCGGCGATACGCCTCGAAGCGGTTTTCAGGCCCGCGAGGCGAGCGGGTCCTCGATGCGCACGGGCAGGCTGCGTACGCGGACTCCGGTGGCGGGTAGACGGCAGCGCTGATCGCGGGAGCCCGGCCAGGCCGGTCTCGCCAATGCCGCGGGTCCTATCCCGTCCCAGCATCGGGTCGGGGATGTCGAGAAAATGGACCTCGAGTCAGGTTTGCCAGTTTCGCTCGCGTTCTGCGGCGTGCCGCGTGGCGGTTGGCTCGTGCTCGGGAGCCGTGGAATCGCGCGCAATGGAACCCCCTTCGGAGCCGGCTTGGCGCCCATATGCTTGCTCTGCCCTCAAAGGGCTGCAAATTGGGGCGTGGCGGCTGCAACGCATATGTAGACAGAGCGAACGAAGCTGGATAGTCTTATCTGAGCAGATGTATGCCTTCAGAAAGTGCTTTAGATCAGGAATGAGCGCGAGATTGACGCTGGCTAATTGTGCATGGAAGAACGTCTGGCGTAGGCGGCGGAGGATCTGCCTTACCTTGCATGTTATTGGGATCGGGATCGGTGCATCTGTCGCGCCGGCGGGGATTTCGTGCGTATTCACGTGCGAGTCGATAAAACTCACGGAGATGGATAAATAGATGGGTCGAATAGTGTGGTTGTTCTTATTGATTCCTGCGCTTCCGGCGGTAGGCATGCTCTACCAATGGATGGGGGCATTGCACGACCGGAGACGTTTTCTCGGGCTGGGTAGATTGGTCGATGTTGGGGATGGACGGCGGATCTATGTGTCCGACATGGGACGGGAGATGGAGTCGGGCCCGACGGTCATCTTCGAATCGGGCATCGCGGCGACCAGCCAGAACTGGTTGCGCGTGCAGGAAGCAGTGGCCACCTTTACGCGGGCCGTCAGCTACGATCGCGACGGGCTGGGTTGGAGCAGCGCATGCGCGTCCGAACGTACGCCGTCAAACATTGCGCGAGAGTTGCGCGAGTTGCTGCAGCGGGCGGGGGTCCCGGGCCCCTATGTGCTCGTGGGGCATTCCTTCGGGGGCCTGGTGGTGCGGCGCTACGCGGCGATGTACCCGGATGAGGTTGAAGGCGTGGTGCTGGTAGACCCCATGCGTACCGAGGAATGGCCGCCGGTGAACGAAAGGCAGAGGGCGCTTCTGGAGCGCGGGATTCGTATGGCCGGGTATGGAACTCAGGTCGCGCGCTTCGGCCTGGCGCGGCTGGCGACGACCTCGCTGTTGTGCCGCTCCGGCAAAGCGTCGCGGGCGTTTAGCCGTGCGGCAGGCAACGCCGGAATCCACGTGATGCAGCGCATTACCTGCGAGGTGGGCAAGATGCCGCGCGCGGTGTGGCCCATTGTGGCGGCGCACTGGGCGTCGCCCAAGTACTACCAGGGCCTTGCCGCTCATCTGGAAGCTGTGACGGCGACCGTGACCGAGATGCAGCGGGCCGAGGCAATTGAGGGGATGCCGGTGGTTCTGTTGACGCCGGCTACCGCCGAACCGCTCAGCAGCGACCGCTTGCGGCGCATCGGGCCCGAGGTGCGCCAGGTGATTGCCGAGAAGAGCGGCCACTGGGTTCACCTGGATGAGCCGGAGCTGGTGCTGGAAACAATTCGCAGCATGGTGGAGCAGGTCTCGCGGACGCAGGTGCCTCCAGTTGCCAGTCCATACCACGCGGAAGCGGGAGTCTTGCGCGAAGTCGATTCCGACCCCGAAGGCGCCCCTGCGAATGCCGTGCCGATCCCGGTAAGCTAGTCTCGCTCAGAGAAGGATGTCTAAGACGCGAAGAAGGCTTCCACGTCTTCGATGGATTGTGTGAGCCGGTAGGGTGGCAGCGAATCGAGGAAGATGCGCCCGTAGCGCTGGCGCTGGATGCGCGGGTCCAGCAGCATCAGCACGCCGCGGTCCTTCAGCGAGCGCACCAGCCTCCCGAACCCCTGCTTCAGCGTGATCACCGCGCTGGGCACCTGGTAGTCGAAGAACGGGTTGCCGCCGGTCGCGGCGATTGCCTCCATGCGGGCCTTCACTACGGGGTCCGACGGCACGGCAAACGGCAGCCGGTCGATGATGACGCAGCTTAGCTGCTCGCCCTGCACGTCCACCCCCTGCCAGAAGCTCGACGTGCCGAAGAGCACCGCGCCGGGTGTGTCGCGAAACTCTTCCAGCAGCACATTGCGCGGGGCGGTGCCCTGCAGCAGCAGCGGATAGGGCAACTCGGCGGCGAGCCGCTCGTGCATCGCGCGCATCTGTGCATGGCTGGTGAACAGGCAGAAGGCGCGGCCGCGGGTGATCTCGAGCACGCGGCGCGTGCGCTCCGCGGCCTGCACCAAGAAGTCCGGCTCGCGCGGATCGGGCATGCCCGGCGGCAGATACAGCAGCGCCTGGCGCGGATAATTGAAGTGCGACGGGACCACCAGCTCACGGGCCAGCGTGAGGCCCAGCCGCCTGGAGATGTGCTCAAAGCCCGAGACGGCGTTTCCGGATGCGGTCGCGCCCGAGGCCACGGTCAGCGTCGCGGAGGTAAGCACGACCGAGCTGTACTCGTCGAAGAGCGCGCCCGCGAGCAGTTGCGACACATCGATGGGCGTCGCCTGCAGGTGGGTGTGGTAGCTTGCGTGGCCCACGCCGCGAGCGAGATTTCTGACTCCGCCCGCCGCCCTCCGCTCAATCCAGAACACGGTGTTCGGGTCCTTCGACTCCAGCAGGAACTTCAGGTGGGTTGCGATGTCCGCGGTGCGTTTGCGCAGGCCGGGTGCCTCGTCGACGTCCTTCAGCCGTTCCAGTTCGCCCTCCAGCAGGGCGAGCGCGTTGAGCGCGCCGGTGTAGGTGTCGCCGCTCTCCTCGAGAAACTCCGCACGCTGCTCGAAGGGCATGCGGCCGAGGCCGGCGTTGAGTTCGCCGGCGACGGGCAGCGCCGCGAAAAACAGCCGCGCGCGATCGCGTAGCGTCGCCGTCGCGCTTTCGATGGCAGGGGTTGAGGCCCGTTTGGCGCGCAGCATGGTCTCGACATCGCGCGCGAGTTCGTCGAAGCGCTGCGTGCTCAGCCCGATGCCGAAGAAGTTGCTCGCAGTCTCTTCCAGTTCGTGCGCCTCGTCAAAGATGACCGCGCCCGCCACCGGCAGAACGCCCGCATCCGCTGAGGCTCCGGCTTGCAGCTTGATCGCCATGTCCGCGAAGAACAGGTGGTGGTTGACGATGATGATGTC
>ODAK010002439.1_pt1 | contig 19569 bp, 19 predicted proteins | sample 1539591 | NCBI WGS metagenome assembly ODAK01 (sample SAMEA3539303, study PRJEB22396) | soil metagenome | biome: tundra; feature: field; material: soil | place: USA | collected 2010-05 | depth 0.15 m | reverse complement strand
CGGGACGTCGCGCAGGGCTTGCAGGGGACGACCTCCAGCTTTCCCTTGCGACCAGTCGAGTGGTAGTCGAGGGCGTCCTGTTTGGTAAAACTCACGCTGGGTGCTCCTTTCGTCGGTCCAGCGGCGATTCTAGAACTCCCCCCCTCGGCCCGAATGATGCGGACGCACTAACGAAGACGAGCCACGAGCGCCGGGAGCACGATTCCGAGACGAAAGAGCGGAAACGCCCGCGCCACCGCCGCGCGAGCATCCTCTTCGGTTCCGGACTCGAGAGCACATCGCACCGCGCTCTCGGCGGTGTCGAGGTACAGGAGCTGGTCTTCCACGCCCTCACGCCCTCCCGCCGGCCCGTGACCCGGCACGAGCGTCCAGAACGGCAGGGACCGCAGGCGCTCGAGCGCGGCGCGCCATCCGGCGACGTTCGCGTCTTCGAGGTTCGGGTGATAGCCGATCGAGACGAGGTCTCCCGCCACGAGAACGCCGAGCGCCGGCGCGTAGACGCAGAGGTCCCCGGGCGTGTGCGCGTGTCCCGGATGGAAGACGTCGAGGCGCAGGCCGCCCCCGTCGAGAAGGAGGCCGTCGGAGACGACGTGTGAGGGGACGTACGGCGCCACCGATTCAAAGAGGTGCGCGACTTCCGGTATCTTCCGCCGCTCGGCGATGAGGTTCGGGTGTTCGGCCTCCATCCGTGCCGCGGCCTCCGCGTGCGCGATGACCTCGGCGCCGCGCTCGGCAAAGTAGCCGGCGCCGAGCGCATGGTCCGTGTGGTGATGCGTGAGGACGACGTGCGTCACGGGAACGGCCGTGCGCGTGCGGAGCCGCGCGTCGAGCTCGGCCGCCTGCACCGGAGACACGAAGGGGTCCACGAGAACGATCCCGCGATCGCCGAAGAACGCCACGGCGTTCGTGCCGTAGCTCGTCTCGAGCGTCTCCCCACCGTAGGTGAAGACCGAGACGGCCCCGGAGAGGCGATTCTCGGCGAGCGAAGAGGCGATGACCGTCACGATTCCTTCAACAGGTGCAAATTCGAGACTGCCGCAATGCGATCGAAGTCCCGGTCGAGCGTGAAGAGGTGGGCGTCGGCGCGAATAACCTGAGCGGTGATGAGACAGTCGATCGCGGCAGCCGCAACGCCCCTCTGGCGGCAGTCGTCACAGATCGTCGCGGCCAGTCGATGGTCTTCGACGGACGCGGTCCGCACTTCAAAGCCTTCGAGGATCTCTTCCAGGCGGAGGCGCTGCGCAGCCGAGCGCGTACCCGACAGGAGCTCCTGCAGGACGATCCCCGGGACGAACATCGGCTCGTTCGACTCTACGAGGCGCCGAAAAAACGCGGCTTCCCTCGGCTCGGAGCCAGGCGATGATCTCCGCCGGCGGAACACCGCCGAAAGCAGCGAGGTGTCGAGAGCAATCACCGGCGCCGGCGATCCGCCTTGTAGTTCCAACGCGGAGCGAACTGGATCGTCCCGAGCTGCTTCAGAGCGCTCCGCCGCTTCCGGGAACGGATGAAATCTTCGAGCGCCTGATTGACCGTCTCCCTCTTCGTCTTGAGGCCGCCGAGCTTCAGCGCCTCAGCGAGGAGGCTGTCGTCGATCGCGAGGTTCGTAGGCACGTGTCCCCTCCATGACTACACATGATCTCACACAATCAAGTCGCCAGCGTCTTCGCCCCCGCCGCGAGCGTCCTCTTCACGACCTCGACGACGCGGTCCGGGGCGATCTCAGAGGCCTTCCTCTCGCGGCGCGTGGACACCTCGACGACACCGCGCGCGAGGCCCTTGCCGCCGACGACGACGCGCACCGGGAAACCGACGAGGTCGATGTCCTTGAACTTCACGCCGGGGCGCTCGTCGCGGTCGTCGTAGAAGACCTCGACGCCCGCCGCCTTCAGCTCCTCGTAGAGCTTGTCCGCCGCCGCGAGGACCGCCGCGTCCCGCTGGAGCGACGCGACGACGCACGCATACGGCGCGAGCGGCACCGGCCAGACGATTCCGACGTCGTCGTGATGCTGCTCGATCGCCGCCGCGATCGTGCGGCCGAGGCCAAGCCCGTAGCATCCCATCGCGAGAGGGACCATTTTCTGATTCTGGTCCGCGACCTCGCATTTCATCGACTCGGAATATTTCGTCCCGAGCTTGAAGATGTGCCCCACCTCGATGCCGCGGTTGATGTGGAGCGTGCCCGCGCCCATGGGCGAGGGGTCGCCCTCACGCGCGGTCGCGATCTCGACGACGCTGGCGAACGCGGGCTGCGATATCACGTCGCGGGCGATGCTCACGCCGGAGTGATGAAGCCCCTCACGATTGGCCCCGCACCAGAGGTTTGCGCCGTGCTCGAGTGAGCGGTCGATGAAGAGGGAAATCGGATTTTCTTCGAATGGAAGAAGACCGAGGGGACCCACGAAACCGGGCCGCGTTCCCGTCACCTTTCGAAGAATCTCCTCCGAAGCCAGCCTCACATGGAGCGCGCCGATCGCCTTGGGGAGCTTGACCTCGTTGATGTCCAGATCGCCGCGGATCAGGACGGCGGCGAGGCGCGCCTTGCCGTCCGCTCCGACCGCTTCATAGATCATGGTGTTGACGATGCGCGCAGGAGTCGTCCCGAGATGCTTCGCCTGCCCCTCGGTCGTTGTAATCCCCGGCGTCGGAGCGTTCGCCTCGCCGAAGGGGCGCGCTTCCTCCCCCGCCCACGGCTCCAGCAGTTTTCCCGTCATGGCCTTCTCGATGTTCGCGCCGTAGTCGCCCGCATCGGAGAAAACGAGAGCGTCCTCGCCCGTGTCGGCGACGACCATGAACTCCTCGGAGGCCGAGCCGCCGATCGCGCCCGAGTCGGCCTGGACGACCGCGAACTCGAGGCCGCAGCGGTCGAAAATCCTCCGATACGCTCCGTCCATCTTCTTGTAGTGGGCGTCGAGCCCCTTCTGGTCGATGTCGAAGGAATAGGCGTCCTTCATCAGGAACTCGCGTCCGCGCAGGAGGCCGAAGCGCGGCCGGATCTCGTCCCGGAACTTCGTCCGGATCTGATAGAGGTTGAACGGGAGCTGGCGCCAGGACGTGACGGACCGGCGCACCATGTCCGTCACGGCTTCCTCGGCCGTCGGCGCGAGCGCGAACTCCGCGTCCTTGCGGTCCTTCAGGTGGAAGAGGATCCCCTCGTTCATGTACCGGTTCCAGCGCCCGGACTCCACCCAGAGCTCCTTGGGTTGCAGGATGGGCAGGTCCACCTCGAGCGCACCGGCGGCGTCCATCTCCTCACGGACGATCTCGGTCATCTTCCGGAGCGATCGAAAGCCGAACGGCGTGTAGGAGTAGATGCCCGCGGCGAGCTTGTGAATGAGCCCGGCGCGGTAGAGAAGCTGATGGGAGACGACTTCGGCGTCGCCGGGTATTTCACGGAGCGTCACGAGAAACGACTGGGACCAGCGCATAGGCGCGCGAGGATAACAGGCGATAGACTGCGGATCCGTGGACGTCGCTCCGTACCTCGACTCGCCCGAGAAGAGCGACGCCGGGCTCTCCGCGCTCGCGCGCGGCGTCGTCGGTTCGGAGATCCTGCGCATCGCGGGAGAGATCCGCGCCGTGCAGGCGACGGGTGTGCCGGTTTGCGACCTGACGATCGGCGACTTCGATCCGAAGTATTTTCCGATCCCGAAAGAACTGCTCGAAGCCACGCGCAAAGCGCTCGAGGCTGGCCAGACAAACTACCCGCCCGCCGAAGGCATTCTGCCGCTGCGCGAAGCGGTCGTGCGGCTCTACGAGAGGGACCTCGGCCTTACGTATCCCGTCGATTCCGTCGTCATCGCGGCGGGAGCGCGCCCGCTCCTCTATGGCGCCTATCGCACGCTCGTCGATCCGGGCGACATCGCGATCTACCCCGTCCCAACCTGGAACAACAACCACTACGCCTACCTGTCGGGCGCACGCGGCGTCCCGGTGCCCGTCACGGCCGCGTCCAACTTCTTCCCGACGCCCGACCAGCTCCGCCCGCACCTCTCGTCTGCGCGGCTCCTCATCCTCAACTCGCCGCTCAATCCCACCGGCACCGTCATCTCGAAGCAAGCCCTGACGGCGATCACGGCGATGGTCTTGGAGGAGAACCGGCGTCGCGAGGCGTCGGGCAAAAGGCCGCTCTATTTCGTCTTCGACCAGGTCTACTGGACGCTCACGTTCGGTTCGGCCACTCACCACACTCCCGTCGAGGTCGTGCCCGAGAGCGCCCCGTACGTGATCTTCCTCGACGCGATCTCGAAGGCCTTTTGCGCGACCGGAATGCGCGTGGGCTGGGGCGTCATGCCGCCCGCGATGCGCAAGCGCGTGTCCGACATCCTCGGCCACGTGGGCGCGTGGGCGCCGAAAGCCGAGCAGGTCGGCGTCGCGGCACTTCTGAACAATCCCGAGGCCGTTCAAGTCTTCCGCGACTCCGTGCGCCAGAAGCTTTCCCAGCGCCTCGAAGCCCTGTACGGCGGCATGATGGACATGAAAAAGGACGGATTCCCCGTGGACGCGATCGAGCCGCAGGGGGCCATTTACCTCTCGGCGCGTTTCGACCTCTGCGGCCGCAACGTAAACGGGACCGTCCTCAAGACGAACGACGACGTGCGGCGCCTCCTCCTCGGAGCTGGCCTCGGCGTCGTCCCGTTCCAGGCGTTCGGTCTCGCGGGCGAGTCGGGCTGGTTCCGGCTCTCGGTCGGCGCGGTTTCGATGGACGACATCGCCGCCGCGTTCCCGCGACTACGCGCCCTCCTCGCCGCCGTGCCTGCGCCCGCCGTGCTCTGACCCCTCGGCGCTACACTCCAAGTGTGGAGCAGGACAAGAAGTCCGAGAGGAGCCAGGCGGCCATTCTCGATGCCGCGCTGGATCTGTTCTCAAGCCAGGGCTACAGGGGAACCAGCATCCGCGAGATCGCAGGGGCGGCCGGCCTTTCGACCGGAAATGTCTACCACCACTTCCCCGACAAGGAGACGATCTTCCAGACCGTCCTCGGCCAATACTGGAGGGCGATCGAGAGCCCGGACTTCCCGTTCAACAAGGCCCTCGCCTCGGGGGCGTTCCCGGACAACCTCGAGGAGCTCGCCGTCGCCGCGCGCGAGAGCGTCCGGCTCTGGCGGCGCCACGTCGCCCTCATCTACGTCGACGTCGTCGAGCTCTCCGGAAACCACATCCGGAAGTTCTATTCGGAGATGGCCACGCGCTTCGAGCGGTTCATCGTCGCGCACGGCGACTCCGTCTCGGGCGAGATCCGCCCCGGCGTTCCCGTCACGACCGCCGTCATGCTCGCGAGCCGCGTCTTCCTCCAGTACTACGCGGTCGAGATCCTCTTCGGCGTCCCGGAGCAGTTCGGCAAGGACAGCGACCTCGTCATGGCCGAGATCGCCGAGATCCTGCGGCACGGGATGTTGCGCGAGTACACCGCCCCGACCGGGACGCGCCAGGTGCTCGCGCGCGCCCGCCGCTGACGCGTCGGGTCCATCCGGCCTCGTCGAAGGAGCACACGACGCGCGCCCACGCCGGAAACTGGGTCGACGGGCTACTTCGCGATCCCCCCGGGATAGCACAGGCCGCCCGTGATTTCGATCGTCGTGGCGTTCAGCGCCTCGTTCTCGACGCAGTACCCGATCATCGAGGCGATCTCCTCGGGCGCGATGAGCCGTCCGAGGTGCACGTCCTGGAGGATCGCTTTCAGCGCGTCCTGGTTCATGCCCGTGAGCATCGGCGTCGCCGTGTAGCCCGGAGCGACGGCCACGCACCGGACGTTCCGGATGCCGCGCATCAAGAACTCCCCGACGAGGATCTTCGGCATGAGGGCGTCGGCCACCTTGGCGGACGAGTAGTTGATCTGGCCGACCTGGCCGCACTTGTTGACGGACGAGATCGGCACGAGCAGGCCCGGCCACCCGCCGTTCACCATGGCCTCCGCCGCGTCTCGCATCGTGAGGAACGTGCCGGTCAGGTTCGTATCGATCACGGCCTGCCATTTGTCGAGGCCGAGCTTACGGGCCACCTGCCCCGTTTCCTTGTCGAGGTTCAGCACCAGCCCGTCGCGGATGACGCCGGCCGACGAGACGGCGATGTTCAGCTTGCCGAAGGCCTCGATCGTTCCCTTGATGAACCGTGCGGTGTCGGCCTCGCTCGTGACGTTCGCCTGGATGCCGATCGCCTCGCCGCCCGCCTTTTTCACGTCGGCGACGACGCGGTCGATGTTCTTCTGCACGAGGTCCACGACCGCGACCTTCGCGCCCCGCGAGACGAAGTGCTTCACGACCGCTTCGCCGATCCCGTTCCCTCCGCCCGTGACGATCGCAACGCTGTTCTTCAGTTCCATGACGCATCCTTCCGCATCGAATCTTCAGTCGAATGAAAACGAGGGAACCCGCCGACGACGGTCAGTGTTCCTTCGGGCACGAAACGCTGTCCTTTTCCCAGTACACGAAGTTGGGGTGCGTGACGTCCGGCCCCACGATTTTCAGGTCGCCGATCGTGTTCGGATGGGCGACGTCCGGGCCGGCGGATTTCACGCCGACCGGGAAGACCGTCCGGATCAGCGCGAGCGCCCGGGTGTGCGCCTCGCTCTCCGGCAGGCCGGCGAAGAGCCCGGTGGCCGCCGTCGCACCGGAGCCGTCCGCCCGCGTGCAGCGGATGTCCCACCGGTCGCCGGCTTTCTCGACCGTGAAGTCCATATCGTTGTAGCGAATGGGTTGCATGAGCGTCCTCTCGCGCGTCAGAGCTTCTTCAGGACCGTGACGCAGTTCGTGACCGCCGAGCCGCCGACGTTGAACGACACGCCGACGTCCGCCTTCTTCGCCTTCACGCCGATCGGCTCGCCGATGAGCTGCTTGTAGATGAGGGCGTGCATCGAGACGCCTGTGGCTCCCACGGGGTGCCCCTTGGACTTCAGGCCGCCCGAGAGGTTGATCGCGATCTTGTCATCGGGCGTGAAGCGGCCGTCGAGATAGTCCCAGCCGGCGCGTCCGTCCTTCGAGAAGCCGAGCGTCTCGGTCGACATGATCTGGTTGATCGTGAAGCAGTCGTGCACCTCGGCGAAGTCGACGTCGGCGGCCGTGATGCCGGCCTCCTTGTAAGCCTTGGCCGTCGCGTTCCTGCCGGCCATGAGGTCATACATGTTCGGCCTCACGTTTTCGGGCAGGCGCTCGACCGAGTGGCCGATGCCGGCGATCACGGCGGCGCGCTTCTTGTTCGGGACGTCCGGGGTGCGGGTGATGACGACGGCAGCGGCCCCGTCCGTGACGAGCGAGCAGTCGTGCAGGCGGAGCGGGGGCGCGATCATCATGTTCTTGCACTTGCCCTTCGCGTCCGGCTCGTTGAGCTTCATGATCGCCTCGACGGTGGCCGGGCCGTTCCTCACGTGCGCGAGGGGATTCTCGGCGCCGTTCTTGTAGCAGAGCGCGCCGGCGGTCCAGAGCATCTTCTCGAGGTCGGCGTCCTTGATCTTGTAGTGCGCCTGGTATCCCTTTGCGTATTCCGCGAAGAGCATCGGGAACGACATCCCCTTCGACCCTTCCGTCGGCCAGTGGGACGAGCACGCGAGAACGTGCGTCATCTGGGGCGTCGGGAGGAGGTTCATCTTCTCGACGCCGATCACGAGGACGCGCTTCGCGCGTCCGGCCTCGACGGCGTAGAGGGCGGCGTAGAGGGCGACCGAGCCGGACGCGCAGGCGCACTCGCAGCGCGTCATCGGCTTGAACCTCAGATCCGGGTGGATCTCGGCGGCGATCGGGGCGACGTGCTCCTGGTTGATGAAGGAGCCCGGCGAGCACGACCCGACGAAGACGGCGTCGATGTCCTTCGCCTCGAGGCCGGCGTCGGCGATCGCGCCGCGGCCCGCCTCGACGAGCAGGTCGTAGTACGTCTTCGTGTCGGTCATCAGGCCGGTCGCCTTGTCCTTCTTCACGAAGGCGCCGAACTGGGTGTTGTGGGCGCCGATGATGCTCACGTTGCTCATAGCGGATGTCCTTTCAGGTGGGGAGGGAATGGGTCATGCGAGAGCTTCAGGCCTTGGTCAGCAGTCCCAGGAGGCCCATGGGTTCGGGACGGAAAATGGAGGCGTGCATGAGGCGCAGCTCCTTGGCAATGGCCGGCGTGAAGTCCATGTGGGCGAGGATGTCCCGATCCAGGTCGATCCCCGGTGCGATCTCGGTGAGTTCCAGTCCCTTCTCCGTCAGGCGGAAGACGCAGCGTTCCGTGATGTAGAGCACCCGCTGGCCCTGGCGGAAAGCCACGGCGCCGCTGAAGGTGCGGTGCTCCACATCCATGACGAACTTGCGGGTGGCGCCTTCCTTCAGGAGCCGGAGGCGCCCCTCCGACACCGCGATCTCCAAACCGGAGGCCGTGAAGGTACCCACGAACACCACGGTCTTGGCGGACTGGGAGATGTTGATGAAACCGCCGGCGCCGGCGAGACGGGTGCCGAACTTGCTGACGTTCAGGTTTCCGTGGCGGTCCGCCTGGGCGAGGCCTAGGAAGGCAAGATCGAGGCCTCCGCCATCATAGAAATCGAATTGGGAGGGCTGGTCGATCACGGCGGCGCTATTCGAGCCGGCTCCGAAGCTCATTCCTGCGGCGGGAACGCCGCCAATGACGCCCGGTTCCGTGGAAAGGGTCATGAGGTCGGAAGCCCCCTCCTCCACCGCCACCGACGCGATGCCCTCGGGCATGCCGATGCCCAGGTTCACCACGCAGCCCGGCTTGAGCTCCATGGCCGCACGGCGAGCGATGATCTTGCGCTCGCTCATTTCCAGGATCTCCATGGAGGACATCGGGACGCGGATTTCGCCGCTGTAGGCGGCGTTGTACTGCTCCCCGAAGGTCTGCATGTGGTGTTCTGGGCTTTCGGCCACCACCACGTGGTCCACCAGCACTCCGGGAACCTTCACCGCCCTCGGGTTGAGCGTGCCCCGGTCCGCGATGCGCTCCACCTGGACGATCACCTTTCCGCCACTGTTGTGCACGGCCATGGCGATGGCCTGGGCCTCCAGGGTCAGGGCCTCCCGTTCCATGGTGATGTTGCCGTCCGGGTCCGCCGTAGTGCCGCGGATGATCCCGATCTGGATGGGGAAGGCCTTGTAGAAAAGATAGTCCTTCCCGTGGATATTCATGTGCTCCACCAGGTCTTCGGTCGTGCGCTTGTTGATTTTGCCGCCGCCGAATTCCGGGTCCACGAAGGTGCCCAGGCCGATCCTGGAGATGGTCCCGGGCTTGCCCGCGGCGATGTCCCGGAAGAGGTGGGTGATGATGCCCTGGGGTAGGTTGTAGGCTTCGATCTTCTCGGCGAAGGCAAGGGCCTGGAGTTTCGGAGCCAGACCCCAATGCCCGCCGATGACCCGACGAATCAGACCCTCATGGCCGAGGTGGTTCAGGCCTCGGTTCTTGCCGTCCCCCTGACCGGCAGCGTAGATGAGGGTCAGGTCCTTCGGCTCGCCCGTCTTCAGGAACCGGTTCTCCAGAGCCAGGGCGACGTTCTCCGCAAAACCGATCCCCACGAAGCCGCCGGTGGCCACCGTGTTCCCGTCCTTGATGCAGGCGACAGCTTCGGCGGCGGTGAGGATCTTGCTTCGGCGGGACGGCACTGGAAGAGGCGCCGCAGCGGGAAAAGCACTCGACATGAAGTCTCCTTCCTATGCTCCAATGCCGTCCTTGTTCGTTTCCTTGGCGAAGTACACCGAGATGGCGGTGATCGCCACGAGGAGGATCATGTAGTAGGCGACGTAGGTCGGGTCGCCCTTGCCATAGGTGAGCAGCCAAGTGGCCACCAACGGCGAGAGACCGCCGGCGAAGATCGAGGCCAACTGGTAGCCAAGGGAGGCGCCGCTGTAACGCACCCGTGCCGAGAACATCTCGGACAGGAAGCTCGCCTGCGGGCCGTACATCGCCGCGTGGCCGAGGATGACGGGCAGGATGATTGCCACCGAGATCACCCATGGAGTCCTGGTGTCCAGCATCCAGAAGAACGGGAAGGCCAGGAGGCCACAGGCGACGGCGCCGTAGATGTAGACCGGCCGGCGGCCGATCTTGTCCGAGAGGGCGCCCCAGCCGGGGCAGAAGAAAATGCCGAGGAAGGCGGCCCAGAGGAGGCCGTTGAGGCCGACCACCCGGGGGATCTGGAGATGGGTCGAAATGTAGGTCAGCGAGAACACCGTGAAGACATAGAACAGGCCGTTCTCGGCAAACCGGGCACCCATGGCGATCAGGATGTTCTTCGGGTGTTTCTTGATCGCCTCGATGATCGGCATCTTCGCTTCCTGCTTTTGCTCCTTCAACTTTGCGAAGATCGGCGACTCGGCGATCGTCATTCGGATCCAGACGCCCACAACGACCAAGATCAAGCTGAGCAGGAACGGCACCCGCCAGCCCCAGGAGAGGAAGGTGGCTTCGGGCAGCTTGGAAACGGCGCGGAAGACCAGGGTGGAGAGCAGCAGGCCGACATAGGCGCCGAGCTGCGGCCAGGAGCCATAAAAGCCGCGCCGATTGGCTGGCGCGTGCTCGACCGCCATCAGCACCGCGCCGCCCCATTCGCCGCCCAGGCCGAAGCCCTGCGCGAGGCGCATCGTCACGAGGAGGATCGGCGCCCAGATCCCGATGGAGCTGTACGTCGGCAGCATGCCGATGATGGCCGTCGCAAAGCCCATGACCATCAGGGTCAGGTAAAGCATCTTCTTGCGGCCGATCCGGTCACCGTAGTGGCCGAAAACCATGCCGCCGACAGGGCGCGCGATGAAGCCAACCGAGAACGTCGCGAAAGCGAGCAGTGTTCCGACCAGCGGATCGTAGTTTGGGAAGAAGAGCTTGTTGAAGACCAGCGCGGCGGCAGTGCCGTAGAGGAAGTAGTCGTACCACTCGATCGAGGTGCCGATCAGGCTGGCGAAGGCGACCTTCACGATCTGTCGGCGTTCGGCGGCTGCGACGGTCGGCTGCGACGGGACGGGAGAGTCGGCTGGAGCCACTTGACCTCCTAAGTGAGAGTGCGGCGGTTGAAAGGCAAGGACGAACGACCGTTCTCCGTCAGGCGGGAGTCCCGCCCGGCGGCGTGGATGCAGGCACGTTGCCGAGCGCCTGGAGGAGTGCGGCCCCGAAGCGCTCGGGAGCCTCCTGCTGGGGGATGTGCCCGCAGCGCTCGACGGGGATGAGCTCGACGTCGGGCAGGACGGCCGCCATGCGCTTTGCATAGTCCAGCGGGAACAGCTTGTCGGAGACGCCCCAGACGAGGCGGACGGGAACCGCGAGAGCGCGCAGCTGGTCTTCGCCGAGGAGCCACGCCCCCATGCTGGCCGCGGTCCCCATGAAGCGGGCGATCGGCCCCGTGGGACTCCGCCGCACCATGTCATCGAGGACGTTCGCAGGAATGGCAGGGCTGCCCGGGTCCCTCAGCCGCGCCATCGCGTCCCGCGCCTCCTCCCGCGTCTTCGGCAGGAGACTCGGACCGCCGCTCGAGCCCATCAGCGGGCCACCGTTGATGGCGACCACCCGCTCGACGCGTTCGGGATGCCGGGCCGCGAAGACCATGGCGATCCAGGCGCCGAGGGAGTTGCCGACGAGCGTCACGCGCTTGCTTCCTGCCTGCTGCTCGACGACGGCCTCGAGGCCGCCGAAGAGGTCGGCAAACGGGATGGGGCCTGCGGCCGGCGCGCTCTCGCCGTGGCCGGCGAGGTCCGGGACCACGAGCGTGTAGTGCCGCGCGAGGGACGGAGCGACGTGGAACCACGTGCCCGCCTGGTCCCCGGCCCCGTGCAGCAGCACGAGCACCGGGCCCGATCCCCCGACGAAGGCCGTCTGAGGGCCGACGGGCGCCGGGACGACGACCTTCTTCAGTCCGGCCTTGCGCAGCGAGCGCCGCGCGCTCCACGCAAATACTTCGAGAGGGCGTTTGACGAGGAGCCAGCCCACGAAAAGACTTCCGGCGGCGACCAGAGCGAGGAGCGCGCCCGCTTCAAGCGGCACAGGGGCCCCACTGAATGACGGTGGCCGCCCACACGAAGCCGAGGCCAGCGCCCACGAAGACGACGCGCGCCCCGTCCTTGATCTTTCCGCTCCTGAGCCCGAGCTCGAGGGAGAGGACCTGGTCGTTCTGGCCGAGGTGGCCGTAGTCGTCGAGGTACGTGCTCTGCTCCGGCTTCAGGCCCAGCTCCGCGAGCACGGCGTCGTGGGCGCTCTTCTTGAAATGGAGGATCGCGAGGTAGTCGATGCCGTTCTCCGGCGCTCCCGAGCTCTTCAGCGCCTCCCGAATCACGGCGTAGAAGTTCGGCATCGTGACCTCATTCAGCTTGTTCTTGAACGCCTCCTCGTCGGGCACGACGAAGTGGGCGCGTGCGACGTCTTCCGGCGCGGGCGGCCAGGCCGAGGTGCCGAGCGCGGGCACGATGCACATCTCGGACAGGGAGCCGTCTCCACGGAAGGCGGACGCGAGGACGGCATTTCGCCCCGCGTTCTTCTTCAGGACGACGGCCGAGCCGCCGGACCCGATGTCGAGCATGAAGCGCGTCGCGGGCACGGACAGGTCGATGAGATCGTTGTTTCGGTAGCCCGACACGAGGAGGACGGTGTCGAGCCCCTCGTGCGTCAGCATGAGCGACTTGGCGACGTCGAGGGCGGCCATCATGGAGCCGCACATCGCTTCCATGTCGAAGCTCCACGCTTTCTTTGCGCCGATCTTGTCGGCCACGTAGAGGCCCGCGAGCCAGCAGGGATAGTCCTTGTGCTGCGCTCCGCACCAGATCACGAGGTCGACGGCGGAGCCTTCGATGCCCGCGGAGGCGAGGGCCTTGCGAGCGGCGGCGAGGCCCATGAAGGCGGTCGGCTCGGCGGGACCCGCGACGGGTTTTTCCTTCACGCCGAACTTCAGGGCGATGACGTTCTCGGGGATCCCGGTCGCCGCGGCGAGGTCGGCAGCGGTCATCTTGCCCGGAGGAAGCCAGGTCCCGTAGCCGAGGATACCGACGTGCATTTGATTCCTCCGTGAGAAGTGAATCAACTCTCAATATAGGCCGATTCGCGGGTATCTCAAGGGAAAAGTGCAATGAATTTCGATCGAATACCGCGGAATAAGGACCGGAGGCCTCGCGCGATTCGTTTTCCTCGCGCCGCTCGCGAAGTCGGCGGAAATGAGCCCGAAATTCGAGTTTGCCTGGGTCTTTTCGCTTGCCGAGCGCGAAAGCAGGGTTTACCTTGTACGTGACGACTGAATCACTTCTCACGCAAGGCATGGAGGTCGGATTGCCGCCCCGGGTGAAGCAGGCGAGCGCGTCGAACAAGGGCCGAGGCAATCAGGAGGCGGCGGAGCGCCTCCTGACGGCCGCAGTCGAACTCTTCTCGCAGAAGTGGTACGGCACCGTGTCCGTGGCCGAGATGTGCCGCGCGGCTGGCCTCTCGAACGGCGTCTTTTACCGCTACTACGACGACAAGGAAGCCCTCTTCAAGGTCATCCTCGGCCGGATTCTCGACCAGGTGCGCGAAGCACTCGAGCGCACCGACGGAGAAACGCCCCGCGAGCGCCTGCGCAGCTATGCCGAGGCGATCGTCCGCTTCTCCGAGGAGCACGCCGACCTCGTCTCGGTGTTCCGCGAGGGCCAGTACCGCTACTTCGAGTACGAGCGGCGCCTCGTCGCCATCTACATGCGGAGCCTCGGCGCGGCCCTCGGACGGGAGGTCGGCCTCGCCGAATACCTCTTCGCCCTCGGCGGCCTCAGGTTCTGCGCGATCAACTGGGCCTTCAACGCCGCCCCTGTCCAGCTCGAGGCGGTCTGCGGCATTCTCACGGACGGACTCTTCCGCGGCCTCGACTTCGATCCCGAAAAGGTCTTCGGCGGGACCGCGACGCCCCTCCCCGTCGCCCTCGAGGAGGGGGCGCGCGAGCGCCTCCTCCAGTCCGGGCGCAGGCTCTTCGGGGACAAGGGCTTCTTCGAGACGAACGTCCACGAGGTGACGGACGGCGCCCAGCTTTCGGTCGGGGCCTTCTACACTTACTTCGACTCCAAGGAAGCCTTCTACGGCGAGCTCATCGCGAAGGTCGGCCACGACGCGCGCGCCTTCATCGCGGGGAACCTGGCGGCCCCCGGGACGGCGCGGCTCAACGCCCTCGAGTTCGAGCTTCGCGGGCTCTGGCTCTGGCTCATCTACCTCTCGATCGACAAGCATTGTTACAACATCGTGCGCGAGGCCGAGTTCGTCCTTCCCGCGGCCGTGCGCAACTACTACGCGGCCTTCACGGCCGGCTACCGAAAGCGGCCGGCCCGACTCCGAGTCACGCGCGCCGCTCCCGGAGTGGATGAGGGGACCGCGATCGAATACCTCATGGGCCTCGCCCATTACTTTGGAATGGAAACCGCCTTCGACGGATCGCCCGTGGACGCGCGGGCCCTCGTCGAGACCATCGGGCGCTATCTGGGCCGGGGACTATCGGAGTTTCTGTCCCGAGAGGAGCTGACATGAACCCGCAGGACATCTACCGCAGCAAACTGGTCGCCGTGGACGACGCGGTCTCCCGCATCGCCAGCAACAACGACGTGATCGTCGCGATGTGCGCCTCCGAGCCCCAGGGCTGCATGTCGCGCTTCCACATCGTCGCCGACCGCGTGGAGAACGTCCGCGTCTTCTCCTGCCTCACGCTGAAGCCCTACGACTTCTACATGAAGCGCGAGATGAAGGGGCACTTCGAGCTCGCGAGCTGGTTCCACGCGCCCGGGTCGCGCGAAGCCCTGAAGAACGGCGTCGGGACCGTGACGTACGTCCCCAACATGCTCCACCGCGCGGCCATGGACCGCATCCAGGCCCGCCGGCCCGACATCTTCTTTGGCACCTGCACCCCGCCCGACAAGCACGGGTTCGTCTCCCTGTCCCTCGGCATCACCTACGAGCAGGACATCATCGAGGCCGCCCGCCTCGTGGTGCTCGAGGTCAACCCGCGCCTCCCGCGGACTCTGGGCGACACCCAGGTCCATGTCTCGAAGGTGGACTTTTTCGTCCTGAACGACCAGGAGGTCCCGACGCTCCCCTCGCCCACGCCCTCTTCGACCGACCTCGCGATCGGCGCGTACATCGCGGACCTCGTCGAGGACGGGTCGACCATCCAGCTCGGCATCGGCGGCATCCCGAACGCGGCCGCCCTCGCCCTGAAGGACAAGAAGGAGCTGGGCGTCCACACGGAGATGTTCGTCGACTCGCTGATGGAGCTCTACGAGATGGGCGTCATCACGAACACGAGGAAGGCCCTCAAGCGGGGAAAGTTCGTCACGACGTTCGCGATGGGCTCGCGCAAGCTCTACGACTGGCTCGACGACAACGTCGCGGTGGAGTTCATCCGGGGGAGCTGGGTCAACAACCCCGCCGTCGTCAGCCAGAACTCGAAGATGGTCTCTGTCAACACCTGCATCTCCGTGGACTTAACCGGGCAGGTGGCCAGCGAGTCGATCGGCGCGAGCCAGTACTCGGGCACGGGTGGCCAGTCCGACACGGCGCAGGGCGCGGTGGCCGGCTTCGACGGCCTCGGCAAGAGCATCATCGCCTGCGCGAGCACGGCTCGGGGCGGGAAGCTCTCCACGATCGTCCCGACCCTGCCGGAGGGCTCGGCCGTGACGCTGCACCGCTCCCACGTGGACCACGTCGTCACCGAGAACGGCGTCGCCCGGCTGCGCGGCAAGACGGTGCGGGAGCGGGTGCACGAGCTCGTCGCGATCGCCCACCCGGACTTCCGCGCGGACCTCAGCGCGAAGGCGAAGGCTCTCGGGTACCTCTGATCGCCGGGGCGCCTTCCCGACGGGGGGGCGCCCGTCCTCAGGCCGCGTGCTTCGCGAGGAACCCGAGGATGATCGTGTTGACCTCCGCCGCCTTCTCGAGCACCGCGACGTGCCCCGCGCCCGGGATCAGGTGGAACTCGGAGCCCGCGATGGCCGCGTGCATGATCTCGCCGTAGCGCCGCGGCTTGAGGATGTCGAGCTCCGCCGAGGCGATGCACGTGGGGACCTTGATCCGGCCCAGGTCGGCCCGGACGTCGAAACGCGCGAAGCTCTCGATGAGGCGGGCTGCCGCCGGCAGGTCGAGCAGGGCATAGCGCTGCTCGGCCATGGGGATCAGGTCGGGCCGCCGGAGAAGGAACTCCTCGGAGTAGACGTCCGCGTAGATCAGGCGGAAAAAGAGCGGCCCGTCGCCGAGGAGGGCCGCGCGCCGCCAGCGCTCGACCATGGCCTGGCACATGAGCTCGCTGTGCGACACGGACGTGATGATCGTCAGCGTCCGGCAGCGCTCCGGGTGGCGGATGCCCATCACGAGGTTCAGCTCGCCCCCGTAAGACGTGCCGACCATGTGCGCCGGCCCGAGGCGCAGGTGATCCATGAGCGCGGCGAGGTCGTCGCCGTGCTGCTCGAGGGAGTACTCGCCTTCGGGATGCTCGCTCTGCCCTTGTCCGCGCATGTCGTACGCGAGGACGCGGTAGCGCTTCGAGAGATCGGGCAGCTGGAACGCCCACGACGTCGTGTTCATGAACACGCCGTTGTTGAGGATCAGGAGCTCGCCGTCCTCGGGGCCGTGGAACTCGTAGAAGAGCTGGACGCCGTTGACGCGCGCGAGGCTCATGTCGCCCTCCTCGCTTTCAGCCGGAGCTTGCCGACGATTCCGAACGGAAAGCGGTAGATGCTGAGGATGAAGAGCAGGCCCAGCCACAGGAGCCAGCGGTCAGGGTTCACGAGGTCCCGGAGGAACGGCACCCCGGCGAAGCCGTGGCTCGCCAGCTTCATGAGGTCCTGCAGGTAGTTCTCCGTGACGATGAAGAGCGTCGCCCCGAGGACGGCCCCGTAGAGGGTGCCCATCCCGCCGATCACGACCATGAGCAGGATGTTGATCATGATCTCGAAGGAGAGAGACGTGTCGGGGCCGTTGTACCGCAGCCAGAGGGCGAGCAGCGCTCCCGCGAGCGTCGCGAACGCCGCTGAGAGCACGTTCGACGCCGTGCGGTAGAGGACTGTCCGGTAGCCGAGCGCCTCGGCGCGGAACGCGTTCTCACGGATCGCCTGCAGCACGCGGCCGAACGGCGAGTTCACGATGCGCAGCATGACGAGGAACAGGGCTGCGGCGACCGCGACCAGCAGGTAGTAGGAGACGAGCCTCCCGTCGAGGGACACGCCGAGGAACGGACGCGAAGACAGCGAGAAGCCCGGCGAGAGCATCTCGGGGACCTTGAAGCTCAGCCCGTCCTCCCCGCCCGTGAAGTCCGACAGCTGCGACGCGAGCGTCTGGAAGGCCGTGGCGACGGCCAGGGTGATCATCGCGTAGTACATCGCCTTCACGCGCAGGCTGAAGAGGCCGATCACGAGGGACAGCCCGAGGGACACGACGAGAGCGGCGCCGACGCCCGCCGCCACGGCCGGCCAGGTCGGCCCCATGCGCGTGATCGCGATCGCGACGCCGTAGGCGCCGATTCCGAAGAACATCGTGTGCGCGAACGAGATGATGCCCGTGTAGCCGAGCAGGAGGTCGAAGCTCGCGACGAGGACGACGAACGTGCAGATCTTCGCGGCCACGTTCAGCGCCCTGGCGCCGGGGAAGACGAACGGGGTGAAGAGGAGGCCCAGGCAGATCACGGCGAGGACGAAGGCGAGCACGCGGCTGCGCGGAAGGTCGCCGGAGAGCAGGCGGCGGAACATCAGCGCTTGCCCACCGGATAGAGCCCCTCGGGCCGCCACAGGAGGACGATCACCATCAGCAGGATGTTCGAGAAGAGGGCCACCTTCGGCGCGAGGAAGCCGGCGTAGTTCGAGACGAGGCCCACGAGGAGCGCGCCGATGAAGCAGCCGCCGACCGAGCCCATCCCCCCGATGATGATCACGATGAAGAGCAGCACGATGACGAGCTCGCCCATCTGGGGGATCACGCTCTGCTGGTAGAGGCCCCAGAGGACGCCGCCGAGGCCCGCGAGGACCGCGCCGGTCACGAAAACGCCGACGAACAGCCTCCGGATGCGGTAGCCGAGGCTCTCCACCATCTCCCCGTCCTGGACGCCCGCGCGGATCAGGAGACCGATCTTCGTCCGGGCGAGCACCCAGAACATCGCGGCGAAGACGATCAGCCCGATGACGACGGCGATGAGCCGGTACCTCTCGACGGCGGCCTCTCCGAACAGGATGGAGCCCCGAAACGCCACCGGCAGCGGCAGCGGGATCGCCTGCGGGCCCCAGACGACCTTGATCAGCTCCTCGCCGACGATCGCCCCGCCCATCGTGATCATGATCTGCTTCAGCGGCTGGCCGTAGACCGGGCGGATGATCACGCGCTCGAACGCGAGGCCCACGGCTCCCGTCACGGCCACTGCGACGAGCATCGCGGCCAGCACCGCGAGCAGGTTGAAGAGCAAGCTGTCGCGCCCGGTCCAGTTGGTCATGGTGCCGAGCACGGCGGTCGCGAGGAAGGCGCCGAGCGTGATGAAGACGCCGTGGCCGAAGTTGAGGACGTCCATCAGGCCGAACACGAGCGTCAGGCCCGAGGCGATGATGAAGATGATCATCCCCATCGCGAGCCCGGCGAACGTGAGCGTGACCCACGTCGAGAAGGACTTCACGAGGGGCAGCGCGACGAGCGCGAGGACCGGGATCAGGAGCAGCGGCAGGCGATCCGGCCGGACGGCCGGCAGCGCGTCGGAGGCGGGAGCCGTCGGGGAGGAAGAGCTCATCCAGCCTCCGTCGTCATTGGTGGGCCGCCAGCGACAGGCCCAGGAGGCGCTGCTGCAGGGCCTCGTCCGCGGCGAGCGCGCCCATCGCGCCCGTGTGGACGATGCGTCCGCCGTCCATCACCGCGACGCGGTCCCCGACCTGGCGCGCAAAATTGAAATTCTGCTCCACGAGCAGGATGGTGGTGTCGGTTCGTTTGAGCTCCCGGACGGCTCCGACCATGTTCTGGATGATGGCCGGCGCCAGGCCCTTGCTCGGTTCGTCGACGAGCAGCAGCTTCCGGGGTTCGACGATGGCGCGGGCCACCGCGAGCATCTGCTTCTGCCCGCCCGACAGCAGGCCCGCCCGGTGCTGCCAGAAGCGCTTCAGCGCCGGAAACTGGCCGAAGATCAACTCAAGACGCCCGGGGTCGATGTCCTCGGCTCGTCTGGCCCCCCGGGCCGCGAGGAGGATGTTCTCGCACACGGTGAGGTCGGCGAAGATCCCCATGTTCTCGGGCACGTACGCGATTCCGCGCCGCGCGACCTCCGGCGTCTCGAGGGCGCCGATGTCCTCGCCCTCGAACCGGATCGCGCCCGACGAGACGTGCCAGAGGCCCATGATGCTGCGCAGCGTCGTCGTCTTGCCGGCGCCGTTGCGTCCGAGAAGGACCGTCAGCGTGCCGCGGGAGACCTCGAGATCGACGCCATGGAGGATGTGGTAGGCGCCGATGTGCGTGTGGACGCCTTCGAGCTGCAGGAGAGGGCCGCTCACCGAGCCGCCTCGACGCCCAGGTAGGCTTCCTGAACGACCGGGGAGGCGATCACGGCGGCCGGCTCGCCGTCGGCGACGAGGGCGCCGTTGTGCAGTACGACGATGCGGTCCGACAGCTCGCGCACGACGTCCATCTTGTGCTCGACGAGGAGGA
>ODAK010002438.1_pt1 | contig 19581 bp, 16 predicted proteins | sample 1539591 | NCBI WGS metagenome assembly ODAK01 (sample SAMEA3539303, study PRJEB22396) | soil metagenome | biome: tundra; feature: field; material: soil | place: USA | collected 2010-05 | depth 0.15 m | reverse complement strand
TTGTCTGGACCAAACGCGTCGACGAAATCTTAGAAAAGGTGAGCCATTGTAAAGCCAGCACTGTTACAGCACACTAGCGTAATAATAGATTATGGGGGCATGGCTCGCCCTGCAACCCCGATTCATCTCACTGACACCGAACGCGCTCAATTGGAAAGCTGGTTGCGCCAGCCCAAGGCGCAGGCCCGCCATGCGGAGCGTGCCCGGATCATCCTCTGGGCCGCCGCCGGTTTGACCAACCAAGCCATCGCCCAGCGATTGGACACTCGTCCCGCCCGCGTCTGCAAATGGCGCTTGCGCTTTGACCAAGAACGCCTCGCCGGTTTGGCGGATGATTTCCGGCCCGGCCGCGTTCCCACTTATGACGCAACCACCCGGGAACGCTTGTTGGCACGATTGGACCAAGCGCCGCCCACCGGCTATTCGCTCTGGACCGGCCCGCTCCTGGCACGGGCCTTGGGCGATGTGAGCACCCATCAGGTCTGGCGGGAGTTACGCCGTTTGGGGATCAGCCTGGCCCGGCGGCGGAGTTGGTGTGTTTCCACCGATCCTGAATTCGCCCAAAAGGCCGCCGACATTGTGGGCCTCTATTTGGCCCCGCCGGACAACGCGCTGGTGCTGGCCGTGGACGAAAAGCCCTGCATTCAGGCCTTGGAACGCCAGCAGGGCTGGCTGCGCCTGCCCAGCGGTCAGGCGCTCAGCGGGTTCCAGCATGATTATACCCGGCACGGCACCAGCACCCTCTTCGCCGCCTTGAACGTGGCCAGCGGTCAGGTGCAGGCGGGCCACTATGCGCGCCGGCGGCGGCGGGAATTTCTGGAGTTCATGAACGAAGTCGTGGCCGCGCATCCGGGGCGGGAACTCCATGTGGTGCTGGACAACCTGAACACGCACAAGCCCAAACACGACCGCTGGTTGGGACAGCATCCCCAGGTGCGTTTTTATTACACCCCCACGCATGCGTCCTGGCTGAACCAGGTCGAGGTGTGGTTCAGCATCTTAAGCCGCGCGGCCCTGCGTGGAGCCAGCTTCCGCAGCGTGCGTGCGTTGCGGGAAGCGATTGACGCTTTTATCACCACCCACAACCAGACGGCGGCACCGTTTGAATGGACGCAGGTAAAAGTGCATCCAAAAAGCCTGGCCGGTAAATACTCTAGTCTTTGCAAGTAGATACTAGTGCGATTCCGTTTATAAAACGGACGGTTCTCTTTGAACTACACGCCGAAATGGCGGAATGCCGTGGACTCGCACCACTTGCCCGCAGGCACGCACTCGTTAGCACCGAGGCCCGGCACGCTCGTCCGGTTGACATTCCATATTTCAATCGTCCTCGTCCTCCTCCTCGTTCTCGTAATCGAAAATATAATTCGAGCACGAGGACGAGAACGACGACGAGGATCAATGTGAAATTGGTCCGCGTGGCAGGACTTGCACCTGCAACCTTTCCGTCTTGAGCGGAACGTCTCTTCTATTTGGACTCACTGTCATCCGGTTAAAGCATGTTGAAAACCAACTGGTTATGCGAATCGAGGGTTTCATTTTGCGATGGGGTTTTGGCAACAAGTTCTGCCAGAGGCATTTGCTCGAAAACATTTACGCTTAAAATCTGTAAAATTTGCGACAAGCTAACTTTCAATCTCAGTTCCTGGCGCAGGATCGCCACCAGCACGTAAACGCAGACGGCAGTCCAGACTTGGGTCTTGACCGCGTTGTCGGTCGTCCCGAAAAAGTGTTTGATCCGCAAGTTCTGCTGGATCCACTTAAAGAACAATTCTACCCGCCAGCGGCACTTGTAGAGTTGAGCAATGGTAAGTGCCGGCAGGTCGAAGTTATTCGTCAGAAAGACCAGCGACTTGCCTGTCTCCGGGTCGGTATAACTAACACGGCGGAAGCGGTCGGGGTAATGTTCGATACTCTTGGTCAGTTTCAACCACACGACTTGGTCGCTGCGCACGCCGGTGCTTGTATCCACCGGTCGCGATGCCAGCCGGTTGATTTGCAGACCGGACTTGGCGCGCGTGACAAAGAAGGCACCGGCCAGGACAAAACGATAGAGCCGTGCGAAATCCACATAGCCGCGATCCATCACATAGAAGGCTCCGGGTTCGAGGATCAGTTCGTCCAGAACGCCCACATCGGCCTGTTTTCCGTGGGAAATCGAGATCATCGCCGGGATGGGGCCGCGCAAATCCAGCAACGTGTGTAGCTTGACCGCCGCTTTGGTGGAACGAAAGCGCGCCCACGGAAACAAGCTCAAGCACAGATCAATCGTGGTCGAATCCAAGGCATAGACGGTTTGCGCCAAGTCCGCCCCGAAGGGTTCGCTGGCGTAAAGACGACGCGCCCGCGCGATCAAAGTTTGCGCCAGATCGTGATAGATGCGCCAGTCGCGCGAGCGGTTGGCGTCGGCCAGCGTGCTATGGGCGACGGTCGAACGGAAGCCCATGTGATAAAGTTGGTCGGGCCGCGAGCGCAAGCAGACTTCTATGTCAGCCAAGCTATCTCGATAAGTCATTTGGGCGAAGGACATGGCCAGGAATTGATCCCAACAAGGGAAGTTACGAATAGAGTGGTTGCCGTGGTAGCGTTGGACGCAACGGCGAAACTGTTAGGGGTGAATCCACTCCATGACCTGAGCAAAAATCGTTTTTCCGGCGCGCATTTCGACAGTTTGGCATTGTCGCTGCTGCGGAAAAATCGCAAACGAAGTCCATATCGCTCACATCGCTTTTGCGGCGCATGTTGTTCATTTTCAAATCATTTCAACAAACATTATGCCCCTGAACCGGATGACAGTGATTTGGACTACACGCGGATGGCTCGCCGAGCCGAAGCTCGCAGAGCGAAGGCTGGTGCCCACGGCCGGATTTGCACCGACACTCTGCGCGTTTTAAGTGCGCTGTCTCTGCGTTGGACTACGTGAGCAAATTGGTAGCGCGTGAAGGATTTGCACCTTCAACCTTCCCGTTCTGAGCGGGACGCCTCTTCTGTTGGGCTAACGCGCCGACGGAATTTACGATTTACGAATGACGATTTACGCGGGCCGCTTTCAAATCGAATTCGGCTCGTAAATCGTAAATGAAGCTGGTGCATCCGGCAGGACTCCCACCTACAAACTCTCCGTTCGAAGCGGAGGATGATCATAATTTCACCACGGATGCGGAAATGGTGAGTTGCCTCGGAATCGCACCGAGTTCTCGCCGGTTAAGAGCCGGGACTTCACTGTCAAAGTTTGCAACCCTGGTGGCCGTCCGCAAGGACCGCGACACGAAGGCGGAGTTGAACCGCCGCAGCCAGGCCTGTGATGGTCCTGACCGGCACCGGTGTTCGCGTCGCGGAAAAAACTGCGGCCTGTGAACATCAGCGGCTTGCTTTCCGCCGGGTTCTGTGCAAAAAAGATTCCGGCGAAACATTGAGCACGAGTCCAAATACCGGCTTGGAGATCTTTGTCCGGGGCGTCAGGACTTATTCGCAAGACGAATCCCAATCCCGTTTGCGGGAGCGCCAATCTCATTGTGCCTTGCTTCGCCATTTTCATGACCAAAGCCGATGAACTCAAAAATGTCCTGACGCGCGAAGCACTGCGGCAGCTTGCGGGCGCGCGGTCGTTCGAGCGCGGCGAGGATTATTTTGCCGCCGGCCAAGTGACCAGCCTCGTCGAACATGCCGGCAAGCTCACCGCGACCGTTCAGGGCACGGAAGATTATCGGGTCAAAATTTCGATTTGCGGCGAAGCGCTTGATTACGATTGCACCTGCCCGATGGGCGCCGACGGCGCGTTCTGCAAACATTGTGTCGCCATCGGCCTCGCCTGGTTGGCCAATGACTCTGGAAAATCTCCCGCGCAAAAGCCAAAGCTCACAGACATGCCAGTGGTGACGCTGGATGACGCCCGCGCCTGGCTTGCCGCACAGGACAAATCGCAACTGGTCGGGATGCTGCTCGATCAGGCCGCCACGGACACGCATCTTCGCGAGCGGCTGCTGTTGCAGGCCGCCAAAACTTCCGGCAAGGGCGCAAACGTCGCCGCCATTCGCAAGGCGATGGACCGCGCCACGCGCACCGGGGGATTTGTGGATTACCGCGCCGCGCACGATTTTTCCTCCGGCATAGATCAAGTCGTGGATTCCATTGACGACCTGCTCAAGGCGGGTTGCGCCGCCGAAGTCATCGAGTTGGCCGAACACGCACTGGGTAAGGTCGAGCAGGCGGTCATGAGCATGGACGACTCAGGTGGTTACATGGGCGGCATTCTTCAGCGGCTTCAGGAATTGCATCTCGCCGCCTGCCACGCCGCGAAGCCCGACCCCGAATCGCTGGCCGAACGCCTGTTCGATTGGGAAATGCGCACACACTTCGACACGTTTTTCGGCGCGGCGAAAACCTATGCCGGCCTGCTCGGCGAACGCGGTCTGGCCGCTTACCGGCGTCGCGCCGAAGCCGCCTGGGCGCGCGTGCCGCTAGTCCGTCCCGGCGAAAAAGACCCCGGGGAATATGGCAGCACCTATCGCATCAAGCACATCATGGAAACGCGCGCGCGCCAGACCGGCGACATTGAAGAGCTGGTCGCCATCAAAGCGCGCGACCTTTCCAACGCCTACATCTTCCTCGAAATCGCGGAAATCTACCGCGAAGCCAAGCAACCGGACCAAGCGCTGGCGTGGGCCGAACGCGGCGTCAAGGCGTTTCCCGACCGGACGGATTCCCGCCTGCGCGAATTTCTGGCCCGCGAGTATCATCGCCGGAAGCGCCACGATGAAGCGATGCAACTCGTTTGGAAAATCTTCGCCGAGCACACGTCGCTCGAACACTACCAGACGCTCAAGCAACACGCGGATCGCATCCAGCAATGGCCTGCCTGGCGCGACAAGGCATTGGAGTTTGTCCGCGCGGAGATTGAACGCGAAAACAAGCAGTTCGCGCAAAAGCGGCAGGCCTGGGGCTGGACGCCGCAGCCGCCCGACCATTCGTTGCTGGTGGAAATCTTCCTGTGGGAACAAGACGTGGAAGCCGCGTGGCGCGAAGCGCAGACCGGCGGTTGCCACGACAGTTGGTGGATGCAACTCGCCCGGCTGCGCGAAAAGGAATTTCCCGCCGACGTGGTTCCGGTTTATCAAAAGCAGGTGGAATTGCTCGTCAACCAAAAAAACAACGGCAGCTACGCCGACGCCGTGAAGCTCCTTGGCAAAATCCGCGACCTGATGACGCGGTTGGAACGGGCCGATCAATTTGCCGGCTATCTGGCCACCGTCCGCGCCACGCACAAACCCAAGCGCAATTTCATCAAGCTGGCGGCGCGGCTGTGAAACCCGAAGCAGCCTAAGTAACAAGGCTCTGATCAATGTTGTCTTTTGGATTTTGAACTGAGCCTCCTCACGTCGGCTGCTACGGTGCAATTGGAATCCCGTGCTGGAATCGCACCAGCCTTTGCGGCTTTGCAGGCCGCCGCCTGAACTGCTCGGCCAATGGGATGTGTTTATACTTCGACGACCAGCGCCGGGTTGAACCCGATTTGGGGTTCGCAAGGATAACCACGTGGATTTGCGATCACCCTTGTCGAACCGATGACGTAATCGGAATGCTGATGGATGTGGCCATGAATCCAGAGCGTCGCATTGCTGGCGGCAACAATCGGCTCCAAGTTTGAAGCAAACGCCGGATTCAACGGGTCATTCCGAAATCGCTGGGGAATGGATTGCGGGCTGGGCGCATGGTGCGTCACCACCACCACCTTCCGGCCCCGAACGGTTTCAAACTGCCGATCAAACCACCCCAAAGATTGCGTGTGGATTCGCCGCGCATCTGCCGGACGAAACCGCCGGTAGGTTGGCGTCATGCGAATGCGACGGAAATCCGTCATGCCGGTCTGCGCGGTCACTTCCGCCAAAACCACGTCGCCATTGAGACGGAAGTCCGTCCAGAGAATCGCGCCGAGGAAAATTATATCACCGATTTCAACGGTGTCGTTTTCCAACAAATGAATATTGGCGCCAACAGCAACCGCTTTGAGTTCCTCGGTCAACTTCGGAATCTTTTGGCCATAGAATTCGTGATTGCCGAGCACATAAATAATTTGCTGCTTAGGAAATGTTTCGCGTATCCACTTAAATCCATTCGCGCCGGTATGAATATCACCTGCCAGCACGATTACATCTGTATCCAATTGAACCAACTGAAAGGGCGCGAACTCCAAATGCAAATCGCTTAATATATGAATGCGCATATTTCCTCCTTTCAGCATGTGGTAAAGAATGGAATCCCGTGCTGGAATTGCACCAGCCTCTGCGGTTTTGCAAACCGCCGCCTGAACTACTCGGCCAACGGGATGTGAGATTAAATTGGAGTGACCAATCGGATTCGCACCGGCACAAACGCCTTCACCGGGAGTGATGCTGCTGTTACATCATGATCACCATTGAAACTGGAGCTTTTGGTCAAGCTTGCACCGACGAATAGCGTTTTACGAAACCGCTCCTGTGGCTGCTGAGGCACTGGGGCAAACTGGTGTCCACGGCAGGAGTTGCACCTGCGGCCTCCACCTTCGCACGGTGGCGCTCTAAATCTTACTGAGCTACGCGGACAAAATGGCATCCGTGACCGGACTCGCACCGGCTAGGGTCGGATTGAAAATCCGGCTGCTCGAGCTGCTTTGCATTCACGGACAAAATTGATGTATGAGCGAACGAGAACACAAAGTCGCAGGCTCGCAGGCCTGCATTAAATTTGTGGTCTCAGTCCCCTCCGTGACGAAGGTCCGAGCCGGACCTGCCGCCATGCGCTAGCGTCGAAGCTTGCGCGTCTTGTAAGTGAGGAGCGGGCGCAACGTCGCGATGACGGATACGAGTCCGGCAGCAACGAGGTCGGCGATCACAACCTCAATGTTCTTGTAGGCGGCGGGCGCTTCTTCGTAGAGCAGATCGCGCTCTTCGCAAACCGCGCGGCCACCGAGTGGCGTCTGCGCGAGTTCGCTCACGCTGAACCGTTCGCGCATGCGCTGGCGGGCATCACTGCGCGCCCACTTGCGGCCCGCCCCGTGTGCCAGCGACCACGCGTGACTTTCGCCGTCACCGGTCGGCTTCACGATGTAGCTCATTGAGCCGCGCGAACCGGGGATAACGACGAAGTCACCTTCCGCCTCAACGGCACCCTTGCGGTGCAGCCACACAACTTCGCCATCGCTCTCGCGACACGTGATACTATTGTGGCAACCATCCCAGAGGGATTCCGCTTCGGCCCCGATCTTCGCCACGAAGCGGCGAGCGATGAGTTCACGATTCGCTTTGGCCCAGCGCACGGTGAAGTCGTGGCCGCGGAGATATTCCTCCGCGGCGAACGAATCCGCCTCAATGCCATTGCCAAGGTGCTGGTCCACGTGCGCGCGCAGGATGGATTCACCCAAACCACGCGAGCCGCTATGAACGAGCACGACGAGTTGCTGCTTGCCGAGGCTGAGCTGCTTGAACGCACCCGCGTCAAGAATCTGCTCGACCGTTTGCAACTCGGCGAAGTGATTGCCACCGCCGATTGTGCCCAACGACGAATCAAACTCCGTGGATTCCAATTCGTGTTCCGCGAGGAACTCGCCCACTTCCTCGTCCCACGGAGATTCCAGGTGGAAATATTTTTCCGCCCAGCGGTCGAGCTTGGCATCGCGACGGACGAGGTCCGTCTTGAATAATGCCATGCCACAACCGATGTCGCCGCCGATGAGATGCGGATAGATTTTACCCTCCGTCACGAAGGCTGCGCCGACCGGCGAACCTTTGCCCGGATGCAAATCCGGGAAGCCCACCGCGCGGCGAACGCCATCAAGTTTCGCGGTGGCATAGAGCTGGCGCACCGCTTCACCCTCGATCCAACTTTTGGCCGAGGCGAAAAGGCGCACCTGAGTTTCAGTCAGTGTGTTCATGAGAGTTGATAGTTGAGGGTTGATAGTTGATAGCGAAGCGGGCTGAAGGTTTAGGCCTATCAACCATCAACTTTTAACTATCAACTAAATTGGTCCCCGAGGTTGGTAGCGCGCCAACGTCTCCTCCTCTTCAGGGAGGCGCTAATCTGCCTCAGCTACTCGGGGGTGCTTGCACACGGCCGCCGTTTCGAGGTGTAACCGTGCGCTAGATTTTCATGGGTAAACTGGCTCGCCGAACCGAAGCCCAGCGAGCGAAGATTGGTAGTCTCGCGCGGTAACGCGCCGCGTTCTACCGGTTATCGACCGGCTGCTCTACTTTTGAGCTACGAGACCGCTTTAACTTGTGGTTTCAGACCGAAACGCACCGGACGAAAGATGAAGTTCAGCTTCGCCGCTGGTTTGATTCGGAGGATTCGATTGGACCGATAGCTCTTACGAAAGAGCAATTGGCTTCGGTAACGGATCACGGGTTTCATGGAATTTCCTTTCGTGTTGAGTTTTAATTGATCGATATGCGCTTACTGGCGCCACTGAATGCGATAGCCGGGAGGACTGTCGTCATCTTGAAACCGAACCGAGCCTGGCTTGTTCTTCGGCAATGTCGGCAGAACCTGCCGCACCTTCAAATGCGAGCGGGTCACTGCCCGTGGTCTGGGTCTGGCGAATTTTCGTGCCAGCCATTTTGGCAATAGTAGGCTGATCGTCATGGGATTGGTTGGTTGATGGTTGTTGATTGGCGGAAGGCGTCGGTAATGCTCCGACCTCGGCGATGCCGATCCTATTTTCGAGACAGGTGCAGCCAGCTTTTATCTGCCTGCCTTCCGGGAAAGTTGATGGTTGATAGTTGAAAGTTGAGAGAGAAAGACGGAGCGGCCCCTGTCGTTTTGCTATCAACCCTCAACTATGAACTATCAACTAAGATTGGCTACCAGAGTTGGACTCGCACCAACACCGCACGGCTTAACAGGCCGGCGTGCTACTTTGACACTACCTGGCAATGGTGCTGCCGGCGGGACTCTCACCTGCGTCGTTCCGTTTAGAAGACGGATGCCTATATATTCGACCACGGCAGCAATTTAAAATTGGTCAGCGCGGCAGGAGTTGCACCTGCTGCTTGCGCACTGCCACCACCCTCGGTCCCAAGCCGAGTGCGCTGGCTGCTACGCTACGCGCTGATGCTCCGAGCGATTTTAAAGAACGCTGGAGTGGAGATGCGCGAAGCCGAAACCCTGGGAATCAGCCGCGCAGTAAGATTTGAAATTGGCGGACCCGAAGGGACTTGCACCCTCAGCCTTCCCGCAGACAACGGGCTGCTCCTCTGATTGAGCTACGGATCCGAAATGGTGGGAAATGCTGGTAACGCTTCAGTTCGTCACTTCCGGATTTATTTTGCGACATCCGATTTACAGTCGGGCAGCCGGATCGCTTCCCCGGTTAGTTGATGGTTGAAAGTTGATAGTTGAGAGTAGCGGACGAAGCAGCCACCGCTTTTTCGATATCAACTCCCGACCATGAACTATCAACCAAACTGGTAGCGGGAGTGGGAGTCACACCCACCTGAAGAAGTTTATGAGGCTTCTCTCTGTGCATTGGTCGAGTTTCCCGCAGTTGAAATTGGTGGAGTCGGCGGGTAACGCTCCCGCATCCGCTTGCTTGCAGGGCAAGTGCATTACTTGTCTGCCACGACCCCCTGAAAATTGGCAAGCCGCCTTGGTGCTGCCCCAAGCAATCTGAATTTTGGAGATTCTGATGCGCAAGCTGGCGCGCGGCCTATGAGAGATTGGTGTGGTTGGCAGAGTGCGCTACGGTGGCCCGTGCTCAAGCGTCTGTTAAATCACAACCGCGAAAGTAAAAGGGCCGGAGATGTCTTTGCATCTCCGGCCCATGCCATTTCAATAAAGAACAAACACCTCTTGGTGATCTTTTCAGATCCCAACCCGCGGATTCACGGCGGCTGTTTCGGTGTTTAGGGGCACACCTCCTGCGAAGCCCTTAATATGTAAAAGCGTTTCAAACCATCCCGGCGCGCTTACGAGCAACCTGTGGGCAGACCCCACCGGTGAGGAGTGTTGCATCCTCGGCGCCATTTTTAGTTTGGTGCTGTCAGACATCATCGAGACGTCGTTTTAATTCTGTTCATAGTCCGTTCACCTTTCGTTCCGCATTCACTGTTCCACTGTTCATTTCAGGGAAATAAAAAACCCTGCTCACACGGGGTAAGCAGGGTGTAAAAATCCTATTTCGATTCTCTACCTGCTTACCTCCAAATTATCCAAGCCAGCTTCGGGGCTATACCCGCGATGCGATGTGGATAGTCCAAGGCTAAACACACAACCTTGGCTTAACCGGGTCTGACGGGTCGCTTTCGCGACCGACAGCGTCGGCCAAATCGTGGCTGATATGTTCATGCAAGTTTTCATACGAACGTGATAGACGTTATCAAAACACAATGGTTACAGTCCACTTATACTTTTGGGGGCGGCATTATTTTGAATTCAAATATCAAGATGGGTAGATGAATGAAAATTTACCGCAGATAAAATCCAAAACTGCACCCGGCCAACCATTTTGCATTTGGATCAGACAGGCTAGTGCTGGCACGGTTTTCTGGCCCTGGTCACACACAATGAAAACCCACGTCCGTTTTCAAATAGTTTCGCTTTAGCCTCCACCTCGTCGCCGGATACCACATTGGCCAACCGGTGATTTTTGTTGATTGGCAGGAACAGTTCTGCTTCAACTACGTCGGGGCAATTCGCCAAGGTCAGGAATTTCATCGGCTCGCCGGTGATTTGATGGTGCGGTTGCTGCTCGGCATTCACAACGGCGGCGGCCACTCCGTCAACGCCATTTTCCCCCCGTCGGGAAGTTTAGTTGCCGCTAGAGGGCCAATTCCTCGCCGACATATTTCGTTAGCCGAAGTGCAATCCCGGCGCGAGCGTGTCTGCCCGAAACCTTGCCTCGCCAGCACTGGCGACAACGGCAACATGCAAGATGTGCCCAATGTCATCCGGAAAAACCTGAATGCCGCGCTTCAAGCCAAGGCGCTGACCGATAAAGTCGCCGAATGGCAAATGTTGAAGCAAGTCATCGGTAGATTAATCCGTATACCGGAGTATAAACGGAGTCCCAGCGGATTCTGCACTTGCCTTGATAATTCCTAATATCATTGCAACGCATTCGTAGTGCAAGACTTGCATTGCGAAGCCCATCTTGGGGATTGCTAAATAGGTATTGATATGCGGGCTGAAGCGCGGTAGGGTTTGGCATGAACTGCCCACACTGCCACACTGCCAACTGCTTCAAGAATGGCACCTCCCGCCACGGCCACCAACGCTGGCGTTGCCCTGCCTGCAAGAAGACTTTCGGGGACAAGGACCGGCGTTGTGTGGCCCCGGAAACGAAGGCGGCCGCGCTGGCGCAATACCTGGAAGGCGTCGGCCAGCGCGCCACCGAACGCCTGCTGGGGGTCAGCCACAACTCCATTACCAACTGGGTGAAACAGGCGGTGTTTGCCCAAGCCTTAAAACCGACGCCCGCCGAGAAAGTGGAGTGGGTCGAGGCGGATGAATTATGGACTTACATCGCCAAAAAAAAGATGATTGCTGGCTCTGGTGGGCTATTGATCGTGCTTCCAAATCGGTCCTGGGGTGGACGCTGGGGGATCGTGGAACCGAAACGGCCGAGCGGCTGGCTGCGCAACTGCCTTACGCCCCCCAGGTCAAGTTTGCCACCGACTTCTGGCATCCCTACGCGAAAATCTTCTGCGGCCAAAACCATGTCCAAGGCAAAGCGCACACCTTTACCATCGAAAGCTTGAACAACCGCATCCGATGCTATCTGGCTCGCCTCAAACGCCGGACACACAGCTACAGCAAGTCCAAGGAAAATCTGGCCGCCAGCATCCTGTTTTTTATTGTCAACAAATGTGGCGGGGAACTGGTGTCAAAATCACGATCAATACCTATTTAGCAATCCCTGCGAAGCCCATCTTGCATTAATTTCAAACCTGCTGACCACGAATACAGTCAATCTATTTATTTCATCCTCCAAAGCTTTGAGGAACTAGTCGAGCGTGAGCTTCTCCTTTGTTTGCAGTGAGTTTGCGAGTTTTGTTCCTGTCACAGGACGTGCAAAGCGTCATAAAATGCTCGCCATTTTGGTTACATATGAAACTAGATTTTTGAGCCTCCAATCCCGCAATCAACTCATTAAACCATTGAAAATAAAGGGCAAAATGCAATGGTGCACCCATCAGGAGTTGAACCTGAAACCTGCTGATCCGTAGTCAGCCGCTCTATCCAATTGAGCTATGGGTGCGACCGTTGTTTTATTGGGCTTTTCTGCGGTTCAACCGCTGCCTGTTCGACAATCTGTTTCTGCTTTTGGATACCTACCTGTGTGGATGACACAGAACCAAAGTCAAACTCTGCTGATTTATGGCAGAAAACCAACTATGCGAACCCAGTTCGCTACATACCGTCGAAGATGTATTTTGCGAGAATCAGGGTAAAAGGCAAGCGGATTCGTAAGAGCTGATTCGTGCCGACAGCCCATGCGTTGGTGTGCCACGTCTTCTTCAAAAGGAGACACAATAGAGGTTTTAGAGTGAGCAAATGGAGACGGGTGACTTTGGCACGGCCATGTATTCCATCTTGATGACGGCGCGGTTGCTCCAGTTGAATTTCCACCGCGGACAACACGGGACCGAACGCAGGAGCGACTGCCGGGTGCTGTTGGCCACTAACCGAATCACCGCCATCAAGCGCCGCAAAAGTAATTGCTATTACAATGCCCTGCGGAATCCTTTTCATCACCGGCAAAACGGAAGCCTTCACTGCGCAAATCCAGCGCAAGTAAGCCGAAGCCGAACGTCAACTCTTAGGCTTTGGAATGACGACCTAGACTGGCTTTTAGCCTTGTTTTGAGGATAAAATTGAGTTTGCTTCAACGCCGCTCGACAAAACATTTTTCCCACGCCATCCTGACGGCATGGCTTTTGAACCGGAATCATCGTCGCCGCTGGACTCGCTCTGGCAGGAATACGCCCGCGTGTTCCGCGATTGGGACGACCTCACGCTCGGCCGCTGGCTCGCGCAGACGCTCGGCCAGCTCGAAGGCCGCGCGTGGCGGCTCTCGCATCCGCTCGTCGGCGCGTATCGCCTCGCCGCCAAAATCGGGCATGATCGCCAGGTCTGGCACAAGCGCCTCGCCACCGCGCCCGCCGCTTACGCGGAATCGCCATGCTGCCGCGCGCCGTTCCTGCCGCTGCTCACGCGTGATGTGCGCACGGAAGGCCTCATCTGCGAACATTGCAACGAAATCCTCGTGCCATTCGAAGAAATCCCCGCCGAGCTGCGCGAACCGCTCGCCGTTTGGTCGCAGCAATACGAAACCGTCCACGCCGTTGCGCATTGGGACGACCGCCAGCGTCGCAAGGCGGGTAATTACGACGACGCTTTCGAAAACGCCGCCAAGCAGGCGGAACAATTGCTTTCGCTCGCCGGTCGCGAACTTGCGCCGAAACTGCTCGATGCCTACGCATCCGTGATTTGGGAGGATCAGGATGAATGTCTGGAAGTCAGGCCGGAGGATGTGGCGGTGTAATCCAATTTACGATTTACGAATGGCGATTTACGAGTTCATCTGCATTTGGGCGGCGCGTGTAAATCGTATATCGTAACACGAAAATTGTGATGAAATTCATTTTCAAATGGTTGCTGCGGTTGTTCATTCTGGCCGTCGTGCTGGCCGTGATCTTTTTCCTGTCGTTTGATTCCATTTTACGCGTCGTGATCCAGCACAACATCCGTGCGCAGACGGGCATGGCGGCGGAGATCGGGAAATTTCATTTCGGCCTCACCCAGCCCGTGGTGGAGATCAAAGACCTCCAGCTTTTCAATTCGGCGGAGTTCGGCGGCACGCCGTTTTTGAACATTCCCGAAATCCATGTCGAATACGACCGCGTCGCGCTGGCCAAAAATCAAATTCACATCACGCTCCTGCGCTTCAATCTTGGTGAACTCGACATCGTGAAAAACGAGGCCGGTCAGACCAACCTGTTCGCGCTGGGCGCGGCGATGCCTACGCCAAAAAATGTCGCCAAGAGCAATGGGCTGGATGAAATCAAAAAACGAACGGGTCTGGATTTCAAGGGCATTGACGTGCTGAACGTCTCCGTCGGCACGGCAAAATACATTGACCTCAAAGACCAGAAAAACAACCGCGAGCTGAAAATCGGCATCGAAAACCAGGTCGTCAAAAATGTGCAGACGCCCGCCGACCTGGCCGGACTGGCCGTGCTGGTCGCATTGCGGAGCGGGGATTTCTTCGGATCACTCGTTGCGCCCGCAGGCTTGAAGTGAGCCGCCGAATTTCACTTTTTAACCCGCGAATTTTTTTAATCTCGCCGTGTGCATTATGTGGGAATTCCACCTATATTTTACTAGTTGCCTTTTGCCCGATCATGAAATCTGAGTGCGCTGCAAAATGCTGCGGATTCACCACGTCCTCGAATTTGCGTTCGCCGGTTAACGACTCTTTCAACTTGCTCACCACTGCCCGCAAAGACCGGTCGGACGCACGGACCGGGGCTAGCCAGCACGAAAACTTTTTGAGGGCGAAGCGGTGTTTTTTCAAATTCATTAGAAAAGGATTTCTATTGCTAAACACATATTCCAAAAATATGCTCAAAACATGCCTGTTCAAAAGCCTAAAAGACAAAGACGAAAACGGGTAACCATAGGTTTTCTTTTTGCATTTATTGAGGCGGCAGCTCTTTTATTGTGGCAATACGCAGAAGCTTTCCACGGTCACAAGTTTGTTTTGACCAGATGGCTGTCCTCTTGCCTTCTCGTGTTTGGTCCGTTCCTATATTTGCATCAAAGTTCTAAAAACAAAAAATATGTTTGGATTATTTATGTGATTATCTGCTTATTTTTTGCGTATCTAAACTTACAAATACTTCCCATTCCTTATGCGAATAAAGGTCCACACTTTATACCATATTTGCTGGTTGCATGAGATACAAATAATACATTTGTAAGAGTCCTTACAAATGATTCTTTGCATGTTGAGAATGTTGGCCAGCACTATGTCAGCAGAGCTGGTTTAATGGTTCCGGTAGCAGCAGGTCAGTCAAATGTCACACTGATTTTTGGATTAAAAAACTTTTCTACGGAAACTGCTGAGCACGCCGAGGCTGTATTTGGCATATCAAAAGGGTTAAATTGTTTGCCGAGCACGAATTGGATACCCGGTGTAGCTCCTTATCAATTGATTCCTCCATCTGGTGAATTAGAAAATTGTCCAACTTGGGGTGTTCAGGATTTTACCCTGCTGCCTGGAGATAGCAGGGAGTTCCCAAGCATTGAGTTTCAGAATATCCCGGTAATCCCTTATCCGACTCGTTCCAATGCCAAAATTATTAGTTCAAAGGTTCTTTTATGGGCAAGAGCAAAAGATTCGCAGTCAGCAGATGCTATCGTCTTTAATCTATTTTTTATAGAAAAGAATCAATTTTTTCGCAGGCCATTCGTATTTAATCCAGGGAATTCCAACGGACAGTCCTTTCTCCGCATAGATACTCTCGAACAGTTGGAAGAATTGCAGAAATAGAAAGTCGCCCGACGAACAAATTCAATTACGCAGGCTAAAGGTCTGCGGCCAAGAGAGCTTTTTAATTCATAAATTTCCCTCTCCTTTCCAATGATTTCACAATCCCAGCCGGGGAAAAGTATCGCACGGGCCGAAACGAATAGCCAGACGCAACACCAGACGCCTTTCCTGTGAATCTGGCCCCTCTTCCCATGAACGGGTTGACCGTTCAGGATTGACAGTTTAGGCCATGCTTCGCGCAATATGCCTGAGCAGCTTCGGTTTGCCTGCGTTCGTTATCGCCCGCAGCCTGAGCCATCGAGCTGAATCTGGTAGCTGATTGCAAGGTTGTTTTTGATAACTTTTTGTGGTTTCATCGCTTAAATTTAATACGGATTAATCTTATGTCCATACCGACACAATGCGTGCATCGCGACCCTCTCAAATCCGTTTCGCGTATCGTCGTGAAATTCGGCACCGGCGTCCTCACCGACAGCCGGAAGCTGATTGATCCGGCGCAACTGGAGCAGCTCGTCGCCCAAATCGCCGCGCTGAAAAAATCCGGCAAAGAAGTGGTCCTCGTCACCAGCGGCGCGGTCGGCGCGGGCATGGGCGCGCTCGGCTACGAATCGCGGCCTACCGACCTTGCGGAAAAGCAGGCCTGCGCCGCCGTCGGCCAGTCGCGGCTCATGGCGGCCTACGACAAACTTTTTTCCGCGCACGGCCTCGTCGTCGCGCAGGTGCTGCTCACGCACGAAGACCTCGAACACCACGAGCGTCATCTCAACGCGCGCAACACGCTCGTCACGCTGCTCCAGCGCGGCGTCGTTCCCATCATCAACGAAAACGATGCCGTCTCATTTACGGAAATCAAATTCGGCGACAACGACAAATTGTCTGCGCTCGTCGCGTCATTGCTGCCGGCGGATTTGCTGGTGATTTTGACGACCGTGGACGGCGTCATCGAAAATTTCGGGAAGAAAAATCCCAAGACACTTTCGGTTATCGAGAAGATTGATTCTGCAATTGAAAAAATGGCGGGCGACACGACGAGCGAAACTGCCGTTGGTGGAATGAAATCGAAAATTGACGCGGCGAAAATCGTCGTGCGTTCCGGCATCCCGCTCGTCATCGCGTCGGGCAAAAAGAAAAACGTGCTCGCGAAAGTTTTGGCGGGCGAGGACGAAGGCACATTGTTCGTCGCCCAACCGAACAAACTGCAAGGCCGCAAGCGCTGGATTGCATTTTTCCATCATCCGCAAGGCGCGCTGTTCGTGGACGACGGCGCGAAGAAGGCCTTGCGCGAAGCCGGCAAAAGTTTGCTGCCGCCCGGCGTCGCGCGCTGCGAAGGTGAATTTGCGGCGGATGATGTGGTGCGCATCTGCGATCTGGACGGCACGGAGTTCGCGCGCGGCATCGCCAAGTTTAGCGCCGAAGAAATCCGCGCCAAAAAACTAGCGCGCGTGGAACTGGTGCACCGGGATGACCTGGTGATTCTTTGATTTTGAACATTCAACAACCAACATCGAACGCTCAACATCCAGTGCTTCGCCAGACGCAAGTTCATTGGATGTTCGATGTTGAATGTTGAGCGTTCGATGTTTTCCAAAATGAAAAAAACTCCTGCCATCAACGACCTGCTCAGGGTCATGGCGAAACTGCGGTCGCCCACGGGCTGCCCGTGGGACCGCGAGCAGTCGCACCTGACTCTGCGCCGCCATGCGATTGAGGAAGTCTATGAATTGATTGACGCCATTGAGGCGGGCGACGACGTGGAGATGGCCGAGGAATTGGGCGACTTGCTATTGCAGGTGGTTTTCCATTGCCAGCTCGCGCGCGAACGCGGCGCGTTTGATTTTGAAAAAGTCACGCGGCATCTTGTGGACAAACTGGTCCGCCGTCATCCGCACGTTTTCGGCACGACGAAAGTCAAGAACGTGGACGAGGTCTGGGCGAACTGGGAAAAAATCAAGAAGGCGGAAAAGCACGGGACAGAACACGCGCGCCATTCCGCACTGGACGGAATCCCGAAGCATCTGCCCGCGCTGCTCCGCGCTGAAAAACTTTTGAAGAAAGCGCGCAAGGCTAAACTCGTCGCTGACGGCAAAAAATCCGGTCGCAAACTTTCAAAGACAGCACTGGCGAAGGAATTGTTTGAACTGGCGGCGTTCGCGCAAGGGCGCGGCTGGTGCGCGGAGGAATTGCTCGCTGACGAAATCAAGAAGCAGGAGCGGAAGTTGCGAAAACAGGAAAGCTCGGCGAGATTCGCGCAGCCAATTCACTCTTATGCGTGAACAAACCAAAACACCTTGGCCATCTTTGAGCGCATTGTGGTCGTTGCTTTGGCGGGCAGTCCTGCTGACACCGTTTGCACTGATTGTTGGTGGTATTTGGCCGATGCTGATTCTATTGCCATTCTGTGAAATTATTTACCTGATTAACCAGGACTGGCTTTGGGCTTCGGTTTTGCCGCCCATATGGCTAGGACTGTTCTTTATGGTGCGTTCAAAATGGTTTAAAGCCGACCGCAGGGATTTTCCCAATGATCAAGAGAATGTTTAAGCCAACCGTTTTTGCCAAAAAACAGGCATTGACAGCTTTCGGAAATCTGGTTTAATTCCCGACCCTTTGCGGGGAAAAATTTATGTATGCCGTTTTAGAAACAGGTAGCAAACAGTATCGCGTCGTCCCCGGCGACAAGCTCGAAATCGAACGCCTTGAAGTCGAGGCGGGCAAGCCGGTCACGTTTGACCGCGTGCTGCTCGTCAACAACGACGGCAAGCTTTCCGTCGGCGCGCCCACCGTCACCGGGGCGACCGTCACGGCGGATGTCGTGGCGCACAAGCGCGGCGAGCACAAGCTGACGTTCAAGATGAAACGCCGCAAGGGTTATCACAAGACCATCGGCCATCGTCAGGAACTGACGGTCGTCAAAATCACCGCAATCAACGCTTAACATTTTATGGCACATAAAAAAGGTCAAGGCAGCGTCAAGAACGGACGCGACAGCGTCAGCAAACGGCTGGGCATGAAAGAATTTGGCGGCACGTTCGTGACCGCCGGCAGCATCCTCGTCCGCCAGCGCGGCAGCAAGTTTGTCGCGGGCAAGAACGTCGGCACGGGCCGCGACTGGACACTTTTTGCGCTCACCGACGGCAAAGTGCTGTTCGACAGGGAAAGCCGCCGCATCAACATCGTCGCGGAAGCCACGGCGAAGAACTAAGGCGAGCTTTCGTTTTCAGGCGAGGCCAAGCGCCTCGCCTTTTTTGTTTTCCAGACGGCGTTTGACCGGCAGCGCAAAATTGACTAGATTCCAGATATGACGCTCACATTGCCGGAAATTAAAATGACCGAGCGCGAGTTGAAAGAGGAACTTGCGGTTTCGCTTTATGCGGCGCGCAAAGTGACCCTCATTCTGGCGGCGGACATTGCGGGCGTCGGATTTTTTGAGTTTCAGGGCTTCCTGCGCGACCGCAAAATTCCGCAACATTATGGCGTGCAGGATTTGGAGGATGACATGCAGACTCTTCGGGAACTTAAAAACCGATGATTGTTGTCGCTGACACTTCGGTCATTTTGAATTTGTGCCGCGTTCAGCACGAACATTTGCTCCAGCAGCTTTTCAAGCGCGTTCTGATTCCAGCGGAAGTGGCCGGAGAATTCGCGCGGCTGACCAAAATTCAAAAACGATTTTCAGGGTTGGCTCTGCCGGATTGGATTGAAATTTTGGCGGCGCCAGAATCATTTCCTGCCGAAGTGATCCAGGCGCAACTTGACATCGGCGAATCCGCCGCCATCGCCCTTTGTCTGAAACAAAAAGCGGACGTGCTGTTGATTGATGAATTATCTGGCCGTGAAGTTGCGGCAAAACTGGGGCTTCGCACCGTCGGCATTGTGGGTGTTTTAGTTGACGCGAAAAATGAGAAATTGATTTCCAGTGTCAAAATCTTATTGGAGCGTTTGGAAAGCGAGTCGAATTTTTGGATTTCATCGGATTTGCACCAGCGCGTATTACAACTGGCCGGAGAATAATTTCATGTTCATTGACGAGATAAAAATTTACGCCCGCGCCGGCC